>JAEEGJ010006923.1_pt1 | contig 33324 bp, 30 predicted proteins | sample 8958761 | NCBI WGS metagenome assembly JAEEGJ01 (sample SAMN16246546, study PRJNA631951) | gut metagenome | biome: gut microbiome; feature: rumen; material: RS-attached | host: Bos | place: Iran: Karaj | collected 2018-10
CTTTGTATTTTTGCAACCGAATAATATCATTAAGACAATGGAAGTAATAAAAGACAAGAAATTCGGAGGCGAGCGCCCTCTGTTTGCCCAACACGACCTGAGACTAGAGAATGTAACCATCACCGATGGTGAGTCTGGCATCAAACAGTGCCAGCGAATGGAAGCTTACGATTGCAAATTCTATGGCAAATACCCTTGGTGGCATGTTGATGGTGCCTATATCGAGAACTGTTACTTTGCATTGGGCTCACGCTCAGCCATCTGGTACACCAACGATATGGTGATGAAGAACTCCCGCATCGACGGCCCGAAGTTCTTCCGTGAGATGAAGAATCTGGAGTTGGAGAACGTTGAGATTACGGATGCTGACGAGACTTTCTGGAAAGTCGATGGACTGAAACTGAAGAATGTAAAGCTGCATGGAGGAACCTATCCTTTCATGTTCTCGCAGAATATTTACGTTGACGGACTGGAGAGCGACTCGAAGTATGTGTTCCAGTACTGCAAGAATGTGGAAGTTCATAATGCCAAAATACTGACGAAGGATTCTTTCTGGGAGTGTGAGAACGTGACAATCTATGACTCCGAACTTGACGGTGAGTATCTGGCTTGGCACTCCAAGAACGTGCGTCTCGTGAACTGCCATCTGGCAGGTGAGCAGTTGCTCTGCTATACTGAGAATCTCGTACTTGAGAACTGTACCATCGATCCGATGTGCGACCGTATGTTTGAGTATTCTACCGTTGAGGCCGACATCAAGGGCCATATCGAGAACATCAAGAACCCGACGTCTGGCCACATTATTGCCGATTCCATCGGTAGTATCACCATCGATGAGAATGTGCGCCAGCCGAATAACTGTGTGATAGAAACGAGAAAATGAAATACAACTTTGATGAGTCTGTAGAGCGCAGAGGTACTAACTGCGTGAAGTGGGATGAAAGTGCCGATCCCGATATCATCCCCATGTGGGTTGCTGATATGGACTTCCGAGTGGCGCCAGCCATCCAGAAAGCCTTGGAGCAGCGCGTGTCGCATGGTGTCTTTGGCTATAACATTGTGCCAGAGAGTTATTACGAGGCCGTCATCTCCTGGTTCCGTCGTCGCCACCAATGGGAAATAGAGCGCTCCTCAATCCTCTACACGACGGCTGTCGTGCCTGCTATGTCGTGTGTCATCAAAGCGCTGACGATGCCTGGCGAGAAGGTGCTCATCCTTTCACCTGCCTACAATTGCTTCTTCTCATCGATTAAGAACAACGGTTGTGAGGTGCTCGAAAGTCCGCTGAAGGCTGTGGCTGATACTTTTGAGGTGGATTGGCAGGACTTTGAGACGAAGTGCGCAGACGAGAAGACGACGCTCTTCCTGCTCTGCAATCCTCATAATCCTTGCGGACGCGTCTGGAAGCACGAGGAACTGCAGCAGATGTACGATATCTGCCAGCAGCACGGCGTGAAGGTGGTCTCTGATGAAATCCATTGTGAACTCATCATGCCAGGTTATCAATTTGTGCCCTTCGGCACTATCACAGACGACTGCATCGTGATGAATTCGCCTTCGAAGAACTTCAATACTGCAGGTCTGCAGATTGCCAATATCATTACGAAGAATCCTGCGTGGCGTCGTCGCATCGATCGTGCGATCAATATCAATGAGGTGTGCGATGTGAATCCCTTTGGCATTGTCGCCCTTCAGGCAGCCTATAATGAGAGCGAAGACTGGCTCGACGAGCTCAATCAGTATCTTTGGGGTAATTATCAGACGCTCTGCGACTTCTTTGCCCGTGAATTGCCTCAGCTGAAGGTCAGCCGTCTTGAAGGCACTTATCTCGTCTGGGTTAATCATAGTGCTTTGGGCATCAGTACGGATGACTTCTTCAACCGTTTGCTGACGGAAGGTCATGTCTGGGTGTCCGCAGGTACGATGTATGGTCCTCAGACGGGCGAGGGTTACATCCGCATCAACATCGCCTGTCCCCGTCGTCAGTTGAACGAGGCCCTCCAGCGCATTGCCAGCGTGACCTCTCGTGTGGGACAGTAGCCAAGGAGGTGCGAAATCTTTAGTTTGCAGGAACGTCTTTGCAGCGCTGGGTGTAGAAGTCGCGGAAGTCTGTCCATTGATAATAAGGATATTGCGACGTAGTTACGGGTAGCGTTGCCTCGCAGCCATTGAGAAGGCATTTCACGAGAATTGGATCTGAGGCCTTTTTGCTGCGGTAGAAGACGAGTTGGATGTTGCACGCCTTACAGGTCTCCCAGTTCTGATAGCAGTTCTTCACTTCATTGGGATCTTCTGGATCGCGGTCTGCACCATTGATGCCTAACAGCACTGTCAGAGGACCGATATAGCTGTCGTGTCCGAAACGGAGGTCTGCGATGTGGTCGCTACTGCCATCAAGTACGGCATCAGCTTTCTTGATGAAGTCCTCGAGGATAGGAATGACAATATATTTCGAGCCGAATACCCATGAATAAGAGCCAAGGTTTCCGGCTTCCCACTGGCTGGCTACTTCCTCATCCGTGATGAGATGGCCCATCATGCCCTCGTGGCCGATGCTGGGCAGTGAGGTGTAAAGGTTCAGCAGGTTCTCTGCGATGCGATCCAGATTGCCAGGTAGTCCCTCTGTGCTGGTAAAGATGCGTGAGAGCAGTTGTCCAGCTTTCGCCTTTCTGTCTTCATAGCCTTTAAACTGGTCGCGGTGCTGCTCATAACGGGGCTTAGCTTTCGGAAATTGGCGTTTATTGGGATTCTGGCGATCGTCGGGAACGACGGCATCGAGGGTGAAGCGGGATGACTGTTCGCGAATCTCTATCTTTGGGTTACACTGTACGAGCTCCTGACAGAAGGCGGACATACTGAGTACACAGCGTCCAGAAAGGGAGGAGACGGCGAGCACGTTGCCACCTTTCTTGAAGACCTCTGGGAAGCGGTTGTACATTGTGCGGGCAATACCTTGGTGCTGTTCCCATCCAAGCTGTGTCAGTTCGCTGACTCCAGTCATCAATTCTTGCTTGGCAGCCTCGAACTTCTGATAGAAGGCTTCTCCCTCTGCCGTCAGTTGTTGTCGGCTATGGGCGGCTGTCAGTAGTGTGTCGAGTTCCTTGTAGAGTTTGTCGTTCCAGTAGTAGCGCGACCCGTGGCGGGCATAATGGCTGATATAGAAGGGCTTGTAGCCTTTGGGCGACTTTGTCAGTGGACAGGCTTCTTGCTGATAAGGATAGTCGTTGCCATAGGCTTTTCTCGGATTAGCCTTGAGCTGATCAACTGCAGAAAGGTTTTGTGCTACGGCAGATAGGCTCAGCAGACTGATGGTCAGGGTGATGATTAATTGTTTCATGTTTGTAAGTCTTTAGTGTAAATGCTGTGCAAAGATAGAGATTATTCTTCAAACATACAAGGAGAATTCAGAATAATTTCGTAACTTTGCGCCATCAATATACAATAAATAGGTGTTCGATGAAGAAGGTGATTCCGTTTCTTTTCTGGTTCGGTGTGATATCTGTCGAAGCTGCCGACTACACGATTCTCGACTTTGGTGCAAAGTCGGATACGACAGTACTGAGTACTGCTGCCCTTCAGCAGGCCATTGATGCCTGTTCTGAGGCTGGCGGAGGACGGGTGGTGGTGCCTGCAGGTCACTATAAGATAGGCACCATCGTCTTGAAGAGCGACGTGCATCTCTATTTGGAGCAGGGAGCCACACTCTATGGTTCGACAGACCTGAAGGACTATCGCCCGATGAAATCAGACTATGTCTCATTGCGCACGAAGACCAATACCATCCAGTTGATCTATGCCGACAAGGTGAAGAATGTCACCATCGACGGTTATGGTACTATTGATGGCAGAGGAAGGGCTTTCAAGAAACATTCCTGGAATGATGAAGGCATCACCCGACCGCATCTGCTGCGTTTCATTCAGAGCGAAGACATTACGGTGAAGGGCGTTACGCTGAAAAACTCAGGCTGCTGGATGCAGCACTATCTGGCCTGCGACCGTATTCTTATCGATGGAATCAAGGTTTTCAATCGCAATAACTATAATAATGACGCGCTCGACCTTGATGGTTGTCATGACGTTATTGTCACCAATATGATAGCTGACTCTGATGATGATGGCATTACGCTGAAGTCAACCTCACCTCGGCTTTGTGAGAATATCCGTATCTCCGACTGTGTGGTGTCGAGTCATTGCAATGCCGTGAAACTGGGTACTGAGACTAATGGCGGTTTCCGGAATATTAATATCTCGGGCATCGTCGTCAAGCCCAGCAGTGATCAGCAGGAGAAGTTCTTCGGGCAGTGGATAGGTTCTTCTGCCATTTCACTCGAGATTGTGGATGGCGGTGTACTGGAGAATGTGAATGTCTCAGATGTGACTATCGAGGGTACAGAGTCGCCCATCTTCGTCCGTCTTGGCAATCGCGGACGAGGCTATCTGTCTGATGGTAAGGATATGGAGAAGATTGTTCCTGTGGATCATGTCGGCCGTATCAAGGGCATCCATCTCGACAATATCCAGATACGTCATGCAGGTTCGATGGGGTGTAGCATTACGGGTTTGCCGGGCTATCCTGTGGAGGATGTGTGGTTGTCGAATATCACGCTGCATCATCGGGGTGGTGTGACGGCAGATGAAATGGAGCATATCCGTGATTCCATCAAGGACGAGAAAGAGAAAGACTATCCTGAGGCCACGATGTGGGGAAACTTGCCTGCCAAGGGCTTTTTCGTCCGTCATGCCAGGAATGTCCATTTCTCGAATGTCGTTGTAGCGACAGAGCATCCTGATGTCCGTCCTGACATCGTGCGAGTTGATGCAGAACCTCTTGCTTGGGGTGATCAGGGTGACGGCACCTATGTGAATCCAGTGTTGAATGCAGACTTTTCTGATCCAGACGTGATTCGCGTAGGGGAGAAATACTATATGGTGGCTTCTGACTTCCATTTCATGGGTATGCAGGTCTTAGAGTCTGATGATATGGTCAACTGGCGCTATGTGAGTCAGATATATCATCGCCTCGACGAGCCGGGGTGGAACGAGAACCAACATTATGCTGGTGGTTCGTGGGCACCAGCTATCCGCTATCATAATGGACGCTTTTTTGTGTTCTTCTGCACACCAGAGGAAGGGCTGTATATGAGTACCGCTAAGGATGCCCATGGTCCTTGGGCTCCGCTTCACTTGGTCAAGCGCGTAGAGAAGTGGGAAGATCCTTGCCCTCTCTGGGATGAAGACGGACAAGCGTATCTTGGACGTAGTCAGCATGGTGCAGGACCGATTATAGTTCATCGGATGTCACCAGATGGCAAGCGGCTTCTGGATGAAGGCGTCACCGTCTATACAGGTCCTGTTGCAGAGGGGACGAAGTTCCTCAAGCGTCATGGCTGGTATTACCTGATTATCCCTGAAGGTGGAGTAGGACAAGGCTGGCAGACGGTTCTTCGTGCCCGTAACATCTATGGTCCCTATGAGCGTCAGGTCGTGTTGGAGCAGGGTTCCACAACTGTGAATGGTCCTCATCAGGGTGCTTTGGTGGATACACCCGACGGACAGTGGTGGTTCTATCACTTTCAGGAGACCCCTGTCTTGGGGCGTGTGGTTCATCTGCAACCTGCCCGTTGGCAGGATGACTGGCTGCAGGTGGGTGTAGATCTTGATGGGAATGGCATTGGAGAGCCTGTCCATCGCTGGCAGAAGCCTATCAGTAGTCATTTTGCAGGCGTGACCTTGCAAGTCGATGATGATTTTTCAGATATTTTAGGTCTGCAATGGCAGTGGAATCACAATCCAGATGATGCACATTGGAGCCTTGCAGAGCGTAAAGGATGGCTGACGCTTCGCGCCCTGCCAGCTGATAGTCTGAAAGCATGTCGGAATATGTTGACGCAGAAGGTGGTGGGCTATCAGAGTGAGAGCACGACACTCTTGACGGCTAAAGGGGATTGTTACGCTGGCATCTTCTGTTCTGGTAAGCAGTTTTGTGGAGTGGGGGTATGTCCTCAGGGCATTTTCGTAGAGGTGAATGGCGAACGCCAGATAGCGGTGAAGGGTAGTTTCTCCCAGCTCTATCTACGTGTCAGAGATGATTGCCAAAGCAATAGTCATCAGTTCTTTTATAGTTTAGACGGTGTGTCGTTTATTCCCGTCGGGGATGTTTTCTCCATGCGTAGTGGCTATTGGAAAGGTATCCGGGTGGGGCTCTTTTGTTACGGAAAGGATGGCAAGGCCCAATTTGACAAATTTGAGCAGGTTATTAAGAAATAATTTTGTATTTCCGTCTTTTCTTTGTATCTTTGCACCCGAGATACACTCTGCCCTGATAGTTAAATGGATATAACAAGGCTCTCCTAAAGCTTAGTTCCGAGTTCGATTCTCGGTCGGGGTACACCCCAAAAGAGGGGTAAAAATGTACAAAATCAGTGTTTTTGTGAATTTGAACGATGATTTTTGTGAATTTGAATTGTATAATTTACAATTTATGCTTATCTTTGCACCGTCGAAAATAAGTTTTGAAAAAACTAGATTAAGACAATTTATATCTCTCACAAGTTTTTATTTTGGCAGGGTGCTGGCAGTGATGCTCGCCCCTGTTTTTCTTTGGTACTCACTGGGTGTGCATCCCATGATGGATTTGAAGTTACGATAGAACGAACTTGCTGACGAGAAGCCTGACTTTTGTGCAACGTCAGCAAGAATCGCCTTGGGATGATTGTCGATGAGCGTGGCTGCATATTGAATACGCCTCAGATTAGTATAATCGGAAAATGACATACCAATCTCTTTATTGATCGCATTGTATATATAATTACGATTCGTATTAAGCATCATCGCCAAATCGTTGAGCTTTAGGTTTGAATGCAGGAATACTTTCTCCTGATCCATGAGCCTTCGTATTTCGTTGGCCAGATATTCCATATCAGCAGCTGATGCTTGTGTGTCCTGGGTGATAATTCCTGTTTCCGCCAGTCTGGTTGAGGCATATTTGTCATCTTCTTCAAGTTGACTGACTGAGAATTGTTGGTAGAGACCGAAATAACCTATGAGCAGTATTAAGATAGAGAATGTAGCGGCAGGAATGGTTACTAACCAAACGGACTCTGCAAAATAGTTTCGGTCTATAAAGCTACAGGCAAATGATATCATAGAGGCCAGGACGAGCAGTGTTAGCAATGGCTTGATTGGATGAAGCGTCTTGTCTTCTGTATTTGAATAATAGTTCTCAATTTTCCAGTTGTAGGTGTTGATGTATCGCCAACTGGCAAAGCATATTGGAAGTATCTCAAGTGCGAAGACAATCTTTACGGTAAGATGTACCAGTGCCAATGTTCTTGGATATCCCTCTAATCCTACTAATTCAGAACTATAGATATGATGGAAGATAAACGTATTGATCTCTGTCTTATCCATCAGGCCGTAAAGTGTTCCAGCACTGATTCCACATAAAGCTGCTGGTAGGAGATAACATAGTTGCCGCTTGCGGTTAGGGCTTTTAAGCACCAGTTCCTCGATATAGATTAAGAATAGCGGGAAAACAGCGGGGTTGCAGAAACAATAGAGTGTGTCTGTTATAGGGATGACTGAAATGATACGATTGAAGAAAGTGAGGTGCCCCATATATAATAAGGTAGCAGCCAACATGAAAATGAGTAGCAGAAAACGCGCTCTGTCCCATCTGTAGCATATGCTGAGGCCCAGTAATACCGATAGGGTGCCACAGATATACATTGGTGCGGAGGTGATAATTGTGTTGAGCATTGGGTTGCAAAGGTAGCAAATTTTGTGGAAACTCTATGCAATCTTGATTGTTTTTTTGGTTTGGTATCGTCAAAATGCTACTTTTTGTCTATCAAAACAGAAAAACAGGGCGCATCTGTAATCTGATGCGCCCTGTTTTCTTGTATAATGAGGTCTGCGACCTTACTTTTTGGCAGGTTCGGGTATCTCCACTTCTTCTTTGATGGTGCGACCCAGTGTCAGGTAGGCAACTGGTGCTGCGATGAAGATAGAAGACAATGTTCCGAACACAACACCCAGAATCATTGCGAACGAGAACGAACGGATGCTGTCACCACCAAGGATGAAGATAGCCAGCAACACGATCAAAGTCGTTACAGAGGTGTTGATGGTACGAGCCAATGTCTGGTTCAGTGAGTCGTTGAACAGCTGCTGGCGATCACGCTTGCCATAGAGACCGATGTTCTCACGGATACGGTCGAATACCACCACCTTATCGTTGATAGAATAACCGATCACAGTCAGGATGGCACCGATGAAGGTCTGGTCGATCTCAAGTGACATAGGAACGATACCCCACAGTGCAGAGTACATGCCGATTACAAATAGAGCATCGAGCGTCAGAGCGATAGTTGCACCTGTAGAGAAGGCTACGTTGCGGAAACGGAGCAGGATGTACAGGAAGATGGCAATCAAGGCAATCACAACAGAGATGATAGCACCATAGGTGATGTCCTTAGCCACTGACGGACCAACCTTTGCTGAAGAAATGATAGATCCACCCTGACGGATATCCGGGTTCTTGAAGGCCTCTACATTCTCTTGGCTTACCAGACCAGCCTTCTTCAGGGTGTTGAAGAGGATAGTCTCTGCCTGATCGTCAACATCAGGATTGTTTGACTCGATATCCCAGTTGGTAGAGATACGAACGGTCTTACCGTCGGTACCCAGGGCAATAACGCTGGTGTTAGCCTCTTTACCCTGATTCTCGCCCATGGTGTTGATGAAGGCGCCTGTCAGAGCCAGACGGACATCCTCAACGTGAGTCTCCTTGTCGAGTGTCACCACATAGTTACGACCACCAGTGAAATCGATGCTCTGGCTCAGACCACGAACGGCAAATGAACCGCAGAACAAGATGGCAGCGATACCCCAGAAGGTAAATGTCTTCTTGTACATGCCCATGAAGTTGTAATTGGCGTTCTGCATCAGGTTCTTTGAATAGCCAGTCACGAAAGTGAGGTTAGTCCACTTGTCCTTGTTCAGCATGTGATCATAGACAACGCGTGTCATGAATACAGCCGTGAAGAAGGAAACGAGGATACCGATGATCCAGGTTGTTGCGAAGCCCTTCACAGGACCTGTACCGAAATAGAGCAGGATGATACCTGTGATGAGTGATGTGAAGTTAGAGTCGAAGATAGCGCTGAAAGCGTTAGAGTAACCCTTATTGAGGCTTTCCTTTACGCTGAGTCCCTTCTTCAGCTCTTCTTTGATACGCTCATAGATCAGCACGTTGGCATCCACAGCCGTACCGAGGGTCAGCACGATACCAGCGATACCAGGCATTGTCAGAGCAGCCTGGAAAGAGGTCAGGATACCGAGGGTGAAGAACAGGTTGAAAAGCAGGGCGATATCAGAAAGGATACCGGGGATAAAGCCGTAAAGCATAATCATGTAGATCATCAGCAGCACGAAGGCTACGACGAACGAGATGATACCCTGCTGGATAGACTGTGCACCGAGTGACGGACCAACCACCTCTTCCTGCACGATACGGGTAGGAGCTGGCATCTTACCAGAGTTCAGTGTGTTTGCAAGGTCCTTGGTGTCCTCAATAGTGAAGTTACCAGTGATCTGAGAGTTACCACCGTCAATCTGTGTAAGAATACGTGGAGCAGTATAAACAGCGTCGTCGAGCACGATAGCTACGGCCTTACCAATGTTTTGCTTGGTAATCTGGCTCCAGCGACGAGCACCGTCAGAATTCATCTGCATAGATACGCAAGGACGTCCAGAGTTGGGTTCGAAATCATCCTTTGAACTGGTGATGACATCACCTTCCAGTGGAGCACGGCCACTGGGCTCAGTGATTTTCAGAGCATAGAGCTCAAAGATGTCACCCTTCGTGTTCTGGCCACCGAAATCCTCAGGCTTAGCACCCCAGCGGAGCTTCAGCTCAGCAGGCAGGATCTGATTTGCCAGCTCAGAGTAGATAATCTTATTGATCTCAGCGGTATCACGAGCATTGGCATATCCCACAACGGCAAGTGTATTGCCCTGTGTAGGCTGGAAGATGGCGAACAGAGGGTTCTGTTTCTTTGCCAGCTCAGCAGCCTTGTTGTCGGCAGCCTTATTGTCTTTCTTTGCAAGCTTGGCAGCCAAATCGCCCGTTGTAGCCTTAGCGGTGTCAGCTGCAGCCTCTGCATTCTCAGCAACAGCAGTCGTATCCTCTTCCACAGCCTGTCCGCCTGTAGCAGCATAGCGCTGGTTCAACTGAGCGAGCAGGGGAGTGATCTCCTGACTGTTATAAGTCTCCCAGAACTCAAGGTTTGCGCTTCCCTGAAGCAGTTTACGTACGCGCTCAGGCTCTTTGATACCAGGCATCTCAACCATGATACGGCCACTCTGGCCTTCGAGCTTCTGGATATTCGGCTGTACAACACCGAACTTGTCGATACGGTTGCGAACTACGTTGAAAGAGTTGTCAACGGCACTCTGTACCTCAGCGCGGATGGCAGCCTCTACCTCTGAGTCAGAGCTCTGAGTGCTTACCTTGCCCTTCATCTGCTGAGTAGCAAAGATGGCAGCGAGAGGACGGCCGTTGCCTTCCTGTTTCCAATACTTGATGAACAGAGATACGAAGTCTGCCTGACTTGTCTCTTCTTCCTTCTTGGCAAGTTCCATCGCCTTCTTGTAAGCGGCATCGGTCTTGTGGTCAGCAAGTACGTCAACAACGTCGGGCACTGACACCTCCAAGATAACGTTCATACCGCCTTTCAGGTCAAGACCCAGGCCAATCTCCATCTCACGGCACTGCTTCAGTGAGTAGATGCCCATATACACCTTCTCATTGTTGATTGAGTCGAGGTACTCCGCACCAGCCTGTTCACCCATAGCAGCAGCCTTACTTTCGTAATGGCGTGTCACGAATGAGAAGGAAAGGTAGAAGCAGCACACGAGAATCAGAAGCACTGCGATAAATTTTACAATTCCTTTGTTTTGCATTTTAATTTTTGATGTTATTTATTATTATTTTATTCTGTTCGCGTACATTTTAGCGTGCAAATATAGACATTTTTTTAGACAAGGAAAAATTTATGGGCGATTTTCGTACATTTTTTAAGGATTATGGGCATATTTTAGCCTGCAAATGATAGGATAATGGTCACTTGCATCCATTTTGCTGTCTACTTCGCAATTATATGGCACGAAATGGTCAGAACACAAAATGTGGTCTATACGAAAGAAAAAGCCTTTCTGATTATATGACAAACCGACTCCTTTGCCTGTTTCTACGAAGCAGTCTTTCAGTCCTTTAGCAATTGTGTGGCGCGAGTATGAGATGGGATTATCGTTGAAGTCACCACATACAATCATAGGGTATTGGCGATGGGCCTCAATATAGGCATGAACGGCATCAGCGCCAGTTGCTCGTATCGAAGAGGCTTTGCCAAGCTTCTCCAATAATAACATCGACTCTTCCTTGGCATCGTTACGTTCCATCTTGCCTTTGATCATCTCTTTGTACCGGCTTCTGTCTTCTGAAGATAAGTGCGTGGTTTCCAAATGGTTGTTTATCACGAGAACCGTGTCATCACCTACTTTGAGATAATAGGCCACAGAACCATTGGCATCCGATGGGTAGTAGATCCGCTCTCGCTTCAATATAGGATATTTGGAGTGGATGCCTGCACAATTGGGATTGCCGTTTTTGGTGAAGTAAATCGTGTCGTTATAGGGATAGATCTTGCTATACCTATGAAAGACAAACCTGCGCCATGTGTCCACATCTTCCTGTAGACATACGATGTCTGCGTCTTGGCGCTTCAGATAGTTGTAAACGGTGTCGAATCCCTGTTCATACTTGAAGTTGCCTCCATATTGGCAGACGTTGTAGGATATCACCTTGATAGTGCCATCCGGAACCTCCTGCTCACTATGTATCGGCATATAGATGGTGAGCGGATAATATACCAGTGCATAACCGATGATAGGAATCCATACTTTCTTCCATTTAAACGTAAGCCAAAAGAAGATAAACAGCAGATTGGCAATCAGGAAGAATGGGAAAAGCATCCCCAGATTCGACAGCATCGGGTGGGAAATAGGGTTGATACGGTCCGCATAACCCGATGCCAGCATAAGCAGTACAGTTGCTACATTGGCGCCTGCAACAACGTTCACCGTGAATGTTTTGAGTTGTTTGATCATCGCTGGTTGCTGGCGTCAAAGAGTTTCTGTTTTTCTTCTTTAGTCAGGCTATCGTAACCACTCTTGCGGATCTTGTCGAGGATAGCGTCAATCTCTTCCTGATTCTGCTTTTTACGAGCATTGAATTCCATATCGTCAGCTTTCGAGCCACCTCGTTCCGCATGCATATTCGAATGGTCGTGAGACTTGCTTTGTTGCTGGCGCTGCTCGAAGTTGCGTTTTAGGTTCTCAAAGAACTGTTGTCCCCTCCCTCGGTCGTATCCGGAGTCGGGATGTCTGTTCCAGTATCGTATCATCAAATAGCCGAAGAGCATACCGCCAAGATGGGCAGTATGGGCTACGCCGTCGCCGGAAGAGCCGAGGGCAGAGAAGAATTCGATGGCTACATAACCTAATACGAACCACTTCGCTTTAATCGGAAAGGGGAACGGTATGATAAACAGACGCTCGTTTGGAAATGTCATTCCAAATGCGAGGATAACAGCATAGACGGCTCCAGAAGCACCGATGGTAGTCCAGGCATTGAGGGCAGAGGCGTATTGCGCGCCATATTCTATTACCATCCCCAATGTGGCCTGCGGAACTTGTTCAATAATAGTCATATAGAACGATCCCAGCTGGGCTATTTCTTGCAGGATTCCAGCACCGATACCGCACGTAATGTAATAAAAAAGGAATTTCTTCGGTCCCCATACATTTTCAATGACACAGCCAAACATCCATAAACCAAACATATTACTAAGTATATGCATGAAGCCGGCATGCAGGAAAAGGTAGGATACGAGCTGGTAATAATGGAAATTGCTGGCCATGAAGAAATGAAGGCCACCAATGTCAGCTAAATCTATACCGCGCAACAGGAATACTTGCGTGGCGATGAATGCGATCAAGTTTATGATCAGCAGATTCTTTGTAACGGTAGGTATGCGGAACATCATGTCGTTTACTGTTTAATGATTCTGTTGTCTCTTTTTTCTTCTTTTTTCGAAATTTGCTGCAAAAATACGAAAAATATCTCTTTTTTGTGTTGAAAACCCCTCAAATACAACTATTTTTTATGAAAAAATGAATTTTTTCTGTTTTTTTGTTGTTTTTATAAATACTTTCTACTATATTTGCCAAAAAATTCGACTAAACCACTTTAAATTACTATTAATAATTCATTAAATTTATCAAGATTATGAACAAAACAGAATTGGTAGAGAAGATTGCAGCAGGTGCTGGCATCTCAAAGGTTGACGCAAAGAAGGCTCTTGATGCTACTGTAGCAGCTATTAAGGACGCTCTTGTTGCTGGTGACAAGGTTGCTCTTGTTGGCTTTGGTACATTCAGTGTAAACGAGCGCCCAGCTCGTGAGGGTATCAATCCTCTGACAAAGCAGAAGATCAAGATCGCTGCTAAGAAGGTCGCTAAGTTCAAGCCAGGTGCTGAGCTCGCTGATGCTCTCTAAATCCATTTTGTAATAAAAAAGCAAAGCCGGAGCTTCTTGTTGGAGCTCCGGCCTTTTCTTATGTATTCTTTCTTACTTAGGCTGCTTGCCGATGTAGGCGAGGATACCGCCGTCAACATAGAGGATATGTCCGTTGACTGCGTCAGAAGCATGTGATGCGAGGAACACAGCGGGACCGCCCAGCTCTGAAGGATCAAGCCAGCGTCCTGCAGGTGTCTTGGCGCAGATGAAGCTGTCGAATGGGTGACGGCTGCCATCTGGCTGACGCTCACGGAGAGGAGCTGTCTGTGGCGTAGCAATGTAGCCCGGGCCAATACCGTTACACTGGATGTTGTACTCACCATACTCTGAGCAGATGTTACGTGTCAGCATCTTCAGACCACCCTTGGCAGCTGCGTATGCAGAAACGGTCTCGCGGCCCAGCTCAGACATCATAGAGCAGATGTTGATGATCTTACCTTCCTTACGCTCCATCATCTCGGGGATAACAGCTGAAGAGCAGATGAACGGACCTACAAGGTCGATGTCGATGACCTGTTGGAACTCTGCGCGCTTCATTTCGTGCATAGGGATACGCTTGATAATACCGGCGTTGTTTACCAGGATGTCGATGTTACCTACCTCTGCGTGGATCTTCTCCACGAGTGCCTTCACGGCGTTCTCGTCAGTCACGTCGCAAACATAACCCTTTACGTTTTCGATGCCTGCTTCCTTGTAGTTTGCCAGACCGCGCTCCAGGGCTGCGTCGTTGATGTCGTTGAAGATGATGGTCTTGATGCCGGCAGCTACGAAAGCCTTGGCAATGTTGAAACCGATTCCGTAAGATGCGCCGGTAATCCAGGCGTTCTTACCTTCGAGTGAAAATAGATTTGCCATAATTTGTTTTGTTTTAAGAAGTTGTTATTTTAAATCTGTGATTTTGTAGAAGTCTTGGTCGCCATAGTCGAGATTCTCGCCGCCCATGCCCCAGATGAAGGTGTAGTTGTGGGTGGCTGCTGCACTATGGATGCTCCATTCCGGTGAGAGCACGACCTGTTCGCCGCGCATCCAGATATGGCGCGTCTCCTGTGGCTCGCCCATGAAGTGGCAGACGGCCTGATCCTCTGGCAGCTCGAAATAGAAATAGGCCTCCATGCGGCGGCTGTGCACGTGGGCGGGCATCGTGTTCCATACGGAGCCTGGTGCCAGTTCGGTCATGCCCATCTGCAGCTGACAGGTGGGCAGCACCTGATTCACAATCATCTTGTTGATGTTGCGCTCGTTCGACATCTCCAGCGAACCCATGTGTGCCACAACGGCATCCTGCTTCGTAATCTTCTTGCAGGGATATTCCTTGTGGGCGGTGGTGGAGTTGAAGTAGAACTTAGCGGGACTGGCGGCATCCTTGCTGCTGAAGACGACCTCGCGGTCTCCCCGCCCGACGTAGAGCGCTTCCTTAAAGTCAAGCTCGAAAGTCTCCTCGCCCACCTTCACCGTTCCGGCTCCGCCGACATTGTAGATGCCGACCTCGCGGCGCTGTGTGAAGCAGTCTGCCTTCAGCGGGTCGATGGCCTCCAGTCTCAGGCTTTCTGCAACGGGCATCGCTCCGCCTACAATCATGCGGTCATACATGGAATAGACCATGTTTACCTCGTCAGGGACGAAGATTGTCTCCATCAGGAAATCACGGCGAAGACGAGCCGTGTCGTAGTGCTTGGCATCCTCGGGATGGGCTGCATATCTTATTTCGTAGTTAGTTTTCATCTTCCATTGATTTGTTTGCGTGCAAAATTACGAAATATTATGCGGTTGGCAAAAAAAGAATACTTAAAAATGATAAAAAGAAGGGATTTGCTCATTGCAAATCCCTTCTTCTTCTGTTGGACGACTCGGATTCGAACCGGGAATGACAGAACCAAAACCTGTAGTGTTACCATTACACCATCGTCCAATTCGGCTGCAAAGGTACTAATTTTATTTGAAGTACCAAAATTTTGCAGCTAAATATTACTTCACAATCAGCAAGTAGTAATTCTTCTTGCCTTTTTGGGCCAGCAGATACTTGCCGTCGATGAGGTCTTCAGCGGTGATGGCGCGGTTCTGATCAGTCAGCTTCTCCTTGTTCAGAGATACACCGCCGCCTTGTACCATCTTGCGCATTTCACCCTTGGATGGGAAGACGGGAGCCACCGTTGTCAGCATCTCGATGGCGGGCTGTCCGAGCTGGTCCTTGCCAATCTCAAATTGGGGTACCCCGTCGAATACGTCAAGCAGTGTCTGCTCGTCGAGTTTCTCCAGCCCTTCCTTGGTGGCTTTTCCGAAGAGGATGTTCGAGGCCTCGATAGCTGTGTCGAGGGCTTCCTTTGAATGAACCATCACAGTCACCTCTTCTGCGAGACGCTTCTGAAGCACGCGACGTCCGGGGTCCTGCTTGTGCTCCTCAATGAGGGCATCGATGGTCTCCTTATCGAGTGAGGTGAAAATCTTGATGTAGCGCTCTGCGTCCTCGTCACTGACATTGAGCCAGAACTGATAGAACTTATAAGGAGTGGTACGTGCGGGATCGAGCCAGATGTTGCCACTCTCTGTCTTACCGAACTTCTTACCATCGCTCTTGGTGATAAGCGGGCAGGTGAGGGCGAAGGTCTCTACCTCATTGCCGAGGGTGCGGCGGATGAGCTCCGTACCTGTGGTCATGTTACCCCACTGGTCGTTGCCACCGAGCTGGAGTTTGACGCCATAGTGCTGATAGAGGTACAGGAAGTCGTAGCCCTGCAGTAGCTGGTAGGTGAACTCTGTGAAGCTGAGGCCGTCGCGAGCCGTACCGTTCAGGCGCTGCTGCACGCTCTCCTTGGCCATCATGTAGTTGACGGTGATGTGCTTTCCTACCTCACGTGCGAAATCGAGGAAGGTAAAGTCTTTCATCCAGTCATAGTTGTTGACCATCACGGCAGCGTTGGGTTCCTTTGATTCGAAATCGAGGAACTTGGCTACTTGTTTCTTGATGCACTCTTGGTTGTGGTAGAGTGTCTCGTTGTTCAGCAGGTTACGCTCCTGGCTCTTGCCCGAAGGGTCGCCAATCATACCTGTGGCACCACCAACGAGGATGATGGGCTTGTGGCCACAGCGCTGAAGGTGACGCAGCATCATGATACCGCACAAGTGTCCGATATGCAGTGAGTCGGCCGTAGGGTCAGTACCCAAGTAGGCTGTCACCATTTCTTTCTGCAGGAGCTCCTCAGTGCCTGGCATGATTTGTGCCAGCATGCCGCGCCATTTCAGTTCTTCAACAAAGTTCTTCATATCCTATTTTATTTTTATTTTATAATTTCTCTCAAGGAACCGGGTCGTAGCCCGAGCCGCCCCATGGGTTGCATCTTAATATTCGCCAGATAGCCAGTCCTAATCCTTTGATGGGTCCATGTTTCAGGATGGCCTGTTTCGCATATTCACTGCAGGTAGGCGTAAACCGGCACGACGGCCCCAGCAGTGGGGAGATACAAATCTGGTAGAACCGTATGGGCAAAACCAGTATCATGGCTATCAGGTGCGACAGTTTATTCATAGTCTATCGGCCATTTTCCGTAGCAGTGAGACAATGCGCTTTTCTATCTCGTCTGAGCCGAAGTGCCTGTCTGAGAGCCAGATGAATGCGATGAGCAGTTGCTTACCTTCTGGTACGCTATCAGTAACGACAGTCTTGTGCTTACGATATGATTCCCGTATCTGCCGCTTGACTCTGTTACGATCAACGGCATGCTTGAATCGCTTCTTGGGTACACTGATGAGGATCTGTACTGATGCTCCCTTCCCCGAATGCTCTTGTAAGGCATACACAGTCCTGATAGGAAAGGTTGCCAGCGACTGGCTGTCACCTTTTTCGAAGAGCGTCTCTATCAGCTTGTTGCTGACGATGCGCTCCTGCTTCTTGAAAGTGGGAGCAGCCGTCGTCATCATGCTTAGTCTTCTATCTCAATCAGATAGTGCTGCAGGGCACCAGTCATTGAAGGATATTTCTCCGATGGTGCCTCGATGTCGAGGCGAAGTCCTGCTTCCTTGGCTGCTTTGGCTGTTGTGGGACCAAATGTAGCAATTGCAATGTCGCCTTGCTTGAAATTGGGGAAGTTCTTTGTCAGCGACTCAATACCCGACGGGCTGAAGAAGATCAGCATATCGTAGTCGAAACTCTTGACCTCCTCTGGGGTGAAATCATTACTTACGGTCTTGTACATGACCACCTCCTTGTGTGTCAGCTTCTTGGAGTCGAGCAGGTTGGAAAGACTGTCGTTGTGGACATCACTCATCGGCACGAGATACTTCTCCGTCTTGTGCTTCACCATGGTTGGGATCAGGTCATCTACACGACCCGTCTCACCAAAGAACACCTTACGTTTGCGATACTGAACGTATTTCTGGATATACAGGGCGATGGTTTCTGTGACACAAAAGTACTTCATGTCTTCAGGAATGGTCAGTCGCAACTCCTTGGCCATATTGAAGAAATGGTCAATGGCGTGGCGAGAGGTGAAGACAATGGCTGTATAGTCGAGAATACTTACCTTTTGGGCTCTGAACTCCTTTGAGGTAATGGCCTCTACCTTAATAAAGGGACGGAACACCAATTCTACCCCAAATCGTTTAGCGATATCAAAATAGGGTGACTTCTCGCTAGTTGGTTTTGGTTGTGAAACCAGAATCTTCTTAATCATTGTGTCTAATTAATTTACTTTCAAAATGTCCACGATAGCCGATAGTCCGCTGATAAGCATGACTAAAGGTATGATTTCGAGGGTGCAAAAGTACAAAATTATTTGCAGAAAATACGCATTTCTTTTAAAAAAGATGTCATATGACTTGTAAAAGGACAGGATTTTAACTAAAAAGACTACGAATCCTGCATAAATAATCATCGAAAATGCTGAAAACTCAGAATATGACAACAAGAAGGCACCAGGCAGCAGCAGGATGCCCACCGCGTTGGAAAGGAAGAGAATGGATGTCAAGAATTTTTTATCTAAGCGAATACCGAAGAAGGTGATATTGACAAGATGATAAGCTAGGAATCGCAGGGCGTGATAAGCCACGAATACTACGAAAATGATTGCCAATAAAAGGTAGTCCGATGACAGGATATAGGTTTCCGAAACGAAGATCATCGCATACAGGTAGTAGAGTATGCTGCACACCATACAACTGACAGCCAGCAATCCCAGCATGATCTGAAACTCAACACCGGTACCTCCGGCCTGTTCTGACTTGCGGGAATAGAATAGGGCTTCTGTCTGTTTGGTAAAGAAGTTCCAGAAGTGGGAGAGGGCAAAGCAGAAGAACAGCAGGCAGCCAAGCAGCAACAGTGTGATGAGGTCGTCGTGTACAGCCATGTGTGCAAGTGGCGTACCTGATACACCATAGTTCCCGGCATCCACTTCCTGATAATAGAGCGTATCGCCAACGAACTGTCCCTCGCGGTAGTATTGGGGCAATTCGACAGAGGTAGTATCTTTAGGCAACAACCGCAGCACCTGAACAGGTGTCTGCGGTATGGTCTCTTCTATAGCCACACTGTCGCTGATGACGGTAGTGGCATCACTGGTAAAGATACTATCCAGCTGTGTCATTTCTCTTTTACAAGCCGAATGCCTTGCGGATATCCTCTACACGGTCGAGTTTCTCCCATGTGAAGAGTTCTACGTCCATGATCTTTGTTTCGTGATAGTGGCTCGTGAAGGTCTTCTTGATGATTTCCGATTTGCGGCCCATGTGTCCGTAGGCAGCTGTCTCACTGTACATGGGCTGGCGAAGCTTCAGTGAACGCTCGATAGCCTTGGGACGCAGGTCGAAAAGCCCCTCTATCTTCTTGGCGATTTCGCTGTCGCTCATCGCTACACGGCTACGGCCATAGGTATTGACATAGATGTTCATGGGCTTGGCCACGCCGATGGCATAGCTTACCTGTACAAGCATCTCGTCAGCTACGCCTGCAGCCACCATGTTCTTGGCGATGTGGCGGGCTGCATAGGCAGCAGAGCGGTCCACTTTTGAGGAGTCCTTACCCGAAAAGGCACCACCACCGTGAGCACCTTTGCCTCCGTAAGTGTCAACGATAATCTTACGGCCTGTCAGACCGGTATCGCCGTGGGGGCCTCCGATGACGAATTTGCCTGTGGGGTTCACGAAGTATTTGATATCAAGTCCGAACAGATCAAGAACCTTCTGGGAGTGTATCTGCTGCTTCACCCTTGGAATCAGGATGTTCATCACGTCGTCTTTGATTCTGGCGAGCATCCGCTCGTCGTCGGTGTCGAACTCATCGTGCTGTGTCGATACGACAATGGTATCGATGCGCTCGGGGATGCCTTCTTCGCTGTATTGGATCGTTACCTGACTCTTGGCGTCGGGGCGCAGATAAGTCATCTCCTTGCCTTCCTTGCGGATATCCGCCAGTGTGCGCACAATGAGGTGGGCGAGGTCAAGACTCACCGGCATGTAGTTCTCGGTCTCGTTAGTGGCATAGCCGAACATCATGCCCTGGTCGCCGGCACCCTGCTCTTCCTCGTTGCCGTTATCCACACCGCGGTTGATGTCCTGGCTCTGTTCGTGGATGGCACTTAGGATACCGCATGAGTCACCGTCAAACTGGTATTCTGCCTTCGTATAGCCGATGCGCTTGATGGTATTGCGGGCGATGGTCTGCAGATCGATATATACATCGCTGCTCACCTCTCCCATGATTACTACTTGACCTGTTGTTACAAAGGTCTCACATGCCACGCGGGCTTTGTCGTCATAAGCCAGGAATTGGTCCAGAATGGCGTCTGAAATCTGGTCAGCCACTTTATCGGGATGGCCTTCTGAAACTGATTCTGATGAAAATAAGTATGACATATCTTTCTAATTTTGGTGCAAAGGTACGAAAAAGTAGTGAATAATGAATAGTGAATAGTGAAAATTTTTATTTCTTCATATTCCTGGGGTGATGCTCCAGTATCTCTTTCCTGAGCGTCGAAGTGTCGATATGGGTGTAGATTTCAGTGGTGCCGATACTCTCGTGGCCAAGCAGCGCCTGGATGATCCTCAGGTCGGCGCCCCCTTCGAGCAGGGCGGTGGCGAATGAGTGGCGTAGGGTGTGGGGGGAGATGGTCTTCTGGATGCCGGCGGCCTCTGCCTGCCGCTTGATCATGATCAGGATCATCGTGCGTGTCAGGTGGGCCCCGCGACGATTCAGGAACACATAGTCCTCTTCGCCAGACTTGATATCCATGTGCTGACGGTCGTCGAACCAGTATTTCAGCTCTTGGATAGCTTTCTGCGAGATGGGTACCAACCGTTCCTTCGAGCCCTTGCCGAAGACGCGCACGAATTCTTCCTCCAGATAGAGGTTCGACAACTTCAGGTTAGTTAGTTCGCTGACGCGCAGTCCACAGGAGAACAGCACTTCGATGATGGCTCTGTTGCGATGCCCTTCCCATTTCGACAAGTCGATGCTTGCCTCTAGTCTGTCGATTTCTTCGGGTGTCAGCACCTCAGGCAGATGTTCGCCGATCTGGGGCGACTCCAGAAGTTCTGTTGGGTCGTCATCACGATAGCCGTCAAGTTGCAGAAAACGGAAGAAACTCCTGACACCGCTCAGGATGCGACACTGCGAGCGGGCATGGATGCCGATATCGTGCAGTCCGGCAGAGAAGTGCTCCAGGTCTTCAAGTGTCACCTCGCGCACGTCCTTCTCTTCGCGCTCCAGGTAGTCGAGCAGCTTGCGCAGGTCGCGCTGATAGGCGTCGAGTGTATGACCCGACATGTTGCGCTGCAGCTTCAGGTAGCGTACGTAGTTCTTGACGATATCTTTCTCCATCTTTAGCAATAATGCCGCAAAAATACTAAAAAAAATGGAATTATCGTCCATCAATTATGAATTATTTCGTATCTTTGCACCTGTTATATAACATCTATGGCAATGAAGATTCAGATTATCAATGGGCCGAACCTCAATTTACTGGGCCAGCGTGAGCCGGGCATCTATGGCTCGGAGTCGTTCGACAGCTACCTGCCTAAACTGCGTGAATGCTTCCCCGATGTCGAGATAGACTATTATCAGAGCAACATCGAGGGTGAGCTGATTAATAAGATGCAGGAGACGGGCTTCTTCGGCGGTTACGATGGTATCGTGCTGAATGCCGGCGCCTATACGCATACCAGTGTGGCGCTTCAAGACTGTATCCGCTCGTTGCGCTGTCCCGTCATCGAAGTCCACATCTCGAATGTCCACAAGCGTGAGGAGTTCCGCCATAAGTCGCTCATCAGCTGTGCTTGCCTGGGTGTCATTTGTGGTTTCGGGCTCGACTCCTATCGTCTGGCTGTTGCCGCGTTAGCCAATCAGTAGTGGTCATGGGCAGCGACGCTTTGGAGGATTACATCCTTGCCCATACGGAGCCGGAACCCGACTACCTCTATCGTCTCTGGCGCGCCACGAACATCCATACGATTCATGGGCGCATGGCCAGCGGCCATCTGCAGGGCAGACTGCTGAAGATGCTGGTCCAGATGATACGGCCTGAGCGTATTCTCGAGGTGGGTACGTTCAGTGGCTACAGCGCCATCTCGATGGCAGAGGGACTCTCTGGTGACGGACATCTCTACACTTTCGAGATCAACGATGAGATGGAGGATTTCACCCGTCCTTGGATAGAAGGTTCTCCTGTGGCTGATAGGATTACCTTTATCATCGGCGACGCACTGACGGAAGCCCCGAAACTCGGCCTCATGTTTGATATGGCCTTCATCGACGGCGACAAGCGTACCTATCGTGCGTGCTACGAGATGGTGATGAGCTTGCTGAAGCCTGGCGGTTTTATCCTCGCCGACAATACGCTCTGGGACGGGCATGTCGTCGATCATGCCTACGACCACGACCGTCAGACACAAGGCATCGAGACCTTCAACGATTATATTGCTGCCGACGCCCGCGTGGAGCAAGTGATTCTCCCGTTGCGCGATGGCCTGACGTTGATAAGGAAAAAATGAAATGATGAAATAATTAGTATATTATGCAAGAGACAAGACAAAACAAGATTGCACGGCTTCTCCAAAAAGAGCTGTCGCTTATATTCCAGCAGCAGACGCGTGCCACTCATGGCACGATGGTTAGCGTTACGCGTGTCAAGATATCGCCCGACCTCAGTATCTGCACTGCCTATCTCAGCATCTTCCCCTCAGAGAAGGGCGAGGAGATCCTGGCCAATATCAATGCCAGCAACAAGGCTATTAGATATGAATTAGGTACGCGCGTGCGTAATCAGCTTCGTATCATTCCCGAACTGCGCTTCTTCATCGATGATTCCCTCGACTATATCGAGCATATCGACGAACTCTTAAAGAAATGAACTTTCCGTTTTTCGTTGCACGGCGCTACCTTTTCTCCAAGAAATCGACTCACGCCATCAATATCATCAGTGCCATCTCTGTCGTAGGGGTGGCCGTTGCCACGATGGCCCTTGTGGTCACGCTCAGTGTGTTCAACGGTTTCCATGATCTCGTGGCTACCTTCTTCACCTCCTTCGACCCTCAGCTGAAGGTAGAACCCGTGAAGGGTAAGACGGTGGCTGCCGACGACCCCGTGCTCACGCAGATACGCCAACTGCCTGAGATCGAGGTTGCCACCGAATGTGTCGAGGATCAGGCGCTCGCCATCTATAACGGTCGTCAGGCGATGGTGATGGTCAAGGGTGTGGAGGACAACTTCGATAGTCTCACTCATATCAATGATATTCTGGTTGGCGATGGTGAGTTCATCCTCCATGCTGCTGATATGGATTATGGCATCTTGGGCATCCGCTTGGCCGAGTCACTAGCCACGGGCTACACTTACCAATATCCGTTGAAGATCTATGCCCCCCGCCGTGAGGGACAGTTTGATATGACGGCTCCCGAAGAGGCTTTCGAGGAAGATCAGCTCTACTCCCCCAGTGTGCTTTTCAATGTGAAGCAGGCAAGATACGACAAGAACTATATCCTGACGAGTATCTCCTTTGCCCGTCGCATCTTCGACCAGCAGGGCATGCTCTCGTCGCTGGAGCTGAGGCTCAAGCCTGGCAGCAATTTCGACCGTACCAAGTCTGAGATTGCCGATCTCTGTGGTGATCGCTTTACCGTGAAGGACCGTTTTGAACAGCAGGACGACACCTTCAAGATCATGAAGGTAGAGAAGTTTATTGCCTATATCTTCCTCACGTTTATCCTCATGGTGGCCTGTTTCAACATCATCGGCTCCCTCTCGATGTTGATCATCGACAAGAAGAATGATGTTGTCACGCTCCGTAACCTTGGGGCCAGCGATCATCAGATTGTGCGGATCTTTCTCTTTGAGGGGCGCATGATCTCAGCCATCGGTGCTGTTAGCGGTATCCTGGTGGGACTGTTGCTATGTTGGCTTCAGCAGCAGTTCGGCCTTGTGACACTGGGCTCTTCTTCTGGCTCATTCGTCATCAATGCCTATCCCGTCAGCGTCCATCCGTTGGATATCGTGATTATCTTCTTCACAGTCCTCATCGTGGGCTTCCTCGCCGTCTGGTACCCGGTGCGCTACTTCGCCCGGCGCCTGCTGGGGTGAAGCACAGGCAACTCTTTATATCTCTCTTCCCTTTTTATCCGAGACTGATGTTCTCCACCTCGACGGGTTCGTGTAGGAAGATCTGGGCCTGTTCCTTGAACTTTTCCGGATTCTCCGTCGTCAGGTAGCTCACCGTGCCTCCTCTGGCGCAGCGCCGCTCTATCTGCGGGTGGCGCTCCAGATACGACTTCAGGCTTTCGGCCACGTACTCCCCCTGTGGCACCACGCGCACGCCCTGCGGCAGATATTTCAGTATCTTCGGCATGAGCAGCGGGTAGTGGGTGCAGCCGAGGATGAGGGTGTCAATCTGGGGATCGAGACGCATGATCTGGTCGATGCGCTTCTTCACGAAATAGTCGGCCCCCGGCGAGTCTGCCTCGTTGTATTCCACCAGCGGCACCCAGAACGGACAGGCCACGCCCGACACCTGGATGTCGGGATGCAGCTTGCGTATCTCCAGGTTGTAGCTCTCGCTCTTGATGGTACCCTCGGTGGCGAGCACACCCACGTGGCGCGTCTTCGTCAGACTGCCGATCACCTCCGCCGTCGGTCTGATCACGCCCAGCACGCGTCGCTCAGGGTCGATCTTCGGCAGGTCTATCTGCTGGATGGAGCGCAGCGCCTTCGCCGAAGCCGTGTTACAGCCGAGTATCACGAGGTGGCAGCCCATCTCGAAGAGCTTCACCACCGCCTGGCGCGTAAACTCATATACCACGTCGAACGAACGCGGACCGTAAGGCGCGCGGGCATTGTCGCCCAGATACAGGTAGTCGTATTCGGGAAGCAGCTGTCGGATGCCATGCAGGATGGTCAGTCCGCCATAGCCGCTGTCGAAGATGCCGATGGGGCCTGGCTTACTTGAGAGCATCCTTTACAATCTGGTTGATGTCTTCGCCCATCGAGGGGTTGATATAGGGCATTGCCTTCTGGTCGGTATCCACGATGAAGGCGTAGCCGCGCTCGCGGGCTATCGTGCCCAGCTGTTCGATGAGCCGGATCTTCAGCGGTGCCAGCAGCAGCTTCTCCGTCTGCTCCAGCTCCTGCTTGCTCTCTTCCTTGAAGCGGATGTTACGCTCCATCAGCTCCTGCAGCTCCGTCTGGCGCTTCTGCAGGATGGTCTTGGGGAAGTCGCGCTGCCCGTCGAGAAACTCCTCGTACTTCAGGTTGAACTCATCCTCCACGCGCAGTGTCTCAGCCTGGAACTGCTGGCGCAGCGCGTCCATCTTCTGCTGCACCTGCTGGTAGTCGGCCATCGACTTCAGGGCTGCCTCGTAGCTGAGATAGCCGAAGCGGAAGCCGCTCACCGTGTCTTGCGCCGCAGCAGTCGTCAGCGCTATCATCGCGAATATCGAAAGTAGGATTCTTTTCGTCATGTTCTGTAGGTTTTGATTTGAATCACAAAGATACACATTATTTTTAATATAGAGAAGGGATTTTGGAAAAATTTGATTTCTTCCACCCTTTTTAAGCCCATAATCGTCCTTTCCGACTCTTTCGTAGAGCTTTTTGCGTGCCTTCATTCTTCCTTGATGGTCAGTGCAGGGCAAAAAAAAAGCGGGCCTCGCGGCTCGCCCCTTTTTACCTTTTTACTTTTTTACCTTTAAATTAGTCCTGATCAAGTCCATCCTCGCCACCTGGATTCTGCGGATTACCGCCCGTGTTGTTGCTGCCACCGCACAGGGTGTAGAGGTATCCGCGATCTACGTTTCGCTGGGTGAGCCTTGAAAATAGCTTACACGTTGACCTTACTGCCTAACCCTCTTCCTACGCCCGGAGGAGGGTTTCTTGTAGTCCTCTTCAATCGCCCTTGACGTCCGCTTCAGCCAGACTCTGAGCGCACTGGCGAGCCCTTAAATTAGTTAAACGAAAATATTTTACTTTGCGGCTTGCTTCTGAATGGCATGGATGTTAACATGTTATCATGTTATCATTTTTGTGATTTTAATATGCAAAAATACTCTTATAAGTATAATCTAATTTATATAATATTATAATATTATATAAATCATAATTACTTATAGTACTATGATAATACTACTCCTTCTTATTAATCCTATCATCCCATGTCATTTCCCATTATCACACTAAAAAAACAAAAATGTTAATATGTTAAGATGATAAGATGAAAGCATTATGACGATAGGCTTATCTATGCTTTTATGCCGATGATAGTTGCATTTGATGGCTTCATGCGATGGATCTCTGTCTGGATGAAGCCTGCGTCGTCGAGCAGCGTTTTCAGCTCTTCTGGTGAATAGGCTGTCATGCCCTCTACGACATTCGTCCACATGGAGTCGCCGTCAACTACTTCAACCAGGATGGCGAATTTTCCGCCCTGCTTCAGTACACGGCGCACTTCCTGAAAACAATCTGGGAGGTTTGGCCAGAAATACACAGTCTCTACTGCTGTAACGAGGTCGAACTTCCCATCTTCGTAGGGTAGCTTCTCGGCTGAACCTTGTGTGACGAACACCTGCTTGTCGAGCACGTCGGCATTGACCTTCTTGGCTTTCGCAACGCTCTCTTCAGAGATGTCGATGCCATAGACCTTTGAATTCTTGCTCCGCTTCAGCAGTCGTTGCAGGGTAGCCCCTCCGCCGCAGCCGATGTCAAGCATCGTCCAGCCGTCTTGAATATTAACGAGTTTCAGACCCCAGTTTGTCAGCGGTGCATGACAGAGGTTCATAAACCTCAGCATCGCGCGTCCCATCCGTCCTTGCGGACAGGCACAGTTGGTGAAAAGTTTTTTGAGTAACATCTTCATACTTCTTGTCAATAGTTGATATCATTTATTCGGGTACAAAGGTACGGCGAATAAATAAGATGCGCAATACCTAAAACGCGGTGTTTTAAGCATTGCGCATCTGTGACGGTCTGCTAAAGCAGATTAACAAGAAGTAGGTATTCTCTCGTCTTACTTCAGACCGAGCTTAGCCTTTACCTGAGCGGTAACGTCGGTAGAAAGCGTGGTGCTGATGTAAGGGATGACCTCCTGAACGTTCGTCTGCATGATATAGACGTAGCTGCCTTCCTGACCTACGGCCTTGATGGCATCATTGAGCTTGCTGGATACGACCTGCATCTTCTCCTGCTGAGCCTTGTAGAGAGCCTGCTGGTTGTCCTGGGCGCTCTGCTGGTACTTCTGGTACATATCCTGCAGCTCCTGCTGACGGCGCTGCTTGATGTTATCGGGCAGAGAAGCCTGCTCCTTCTCGAAGGCTTCGCCCTTCTTCTGGATCTCGTCCTGGATGGCCTTCAGGTCGGCCTCGTACTGCTCCTGCAGGCTCTTCAGCTCGCTCTGAGCCTTGACGAACTCAGGCATGGCCTGGATGATCTCCTGAGTGTTTACGTGTCCGAATTTCTGGGCGTTGGCGGTGGTCAGACCGCAGATTGCGCAAATAGCGCAGATAATCAGTTTCTTCATTTTCTTATAAATTTTAATTGTTATTATCTTAATTACTTTTACCTTTAATTACTATATCCGAGCTTGCGGAGCACCTCTGAGGAGATGTCGATGCGGGGCGAGCCGAAGATGATGCCGGAGTCGCTGGCACGGTCGAGCACGAGCTGGTAGCCGCGCATCTCGGCGATGTCCTTGACGGCATTGTAGATCTCGTCCTGGATGGGCGCTATCAGGGCGTTGCGCTTCTTGAAGAGCTCGCCTTCGGGACCGAAGTACTTCTTCTTGAGGTCGGCGGCCTTACGCTCTTTCTCGACGATGGCGTCCTGACGCTCTTTCTTCTGCTCCTTAGAGAGGAAGACGGCTTCGTTCTGGTAGTTCTTGTAGAGGGTCTGGGCCTCGACGGTGATGGCCTCGACCTCTGCCTGCCACTGCTTCGACGTCTGGCTGAGCTGCTCGTTGGCGCGCTCGTAGGCGGGGATATTCTTCAGGATGTACTCCATATCGATGAGGGCGAACTTCTGTGCTGAGGCTGATGTAAAGCCACAGACGACACAGATGATACAGATAATCAGTTTCTTCATAATTGCGTTATTTTATGTTATACACCTCTTTGACGTTTATATCGTTATTAGGTTTAATCAGAACTCCTGTCCGAGGATGAAGTGGAAGTTGCTGCCACCGCGCGACTGTGCGCCGCTCTGGTTGGTATAGACGTTGTCGAAGCCATAGGCCCAGTCGATACCCATCAGTCCGACCATCGGCAGGAAGATACGTACGCCGAGACCGGCAGAGCGCTTCATCTTGAAGGGGTTGAAGTCCTTGGCATTGGCCCAGGCGTTACCGCCTTCGACGAAGCCCAGACCGTAGATCGTGGTGTTGCCCAGCATGAAGGGGTAGCGCAGCTCGAGCGTGAAGCGGTCGTAGGCATAGGAGTTGTAAGAGGAGATTGTCTTGCCTCTCATCATGGCCTCGTAGGCTGAAGAGTAGGAGATAGAACCGTTCTCATATCCGCGCAGACCGATGGTCTCTTCTGCGTAGCCTGTGGAGTAGCCGCTCATACCGTCACCACCGACGTAGAAGGTCTCGAACGGTGAGCGCTTGTCGTTGTTGTAGGCACCGAGCAGTCCCATCTCGACGCGCGTCATCAGCACGAAGCACTTCTGACCGCCTGTGAGGGCTGTGAAGGTGCGGCTCTTGAACTTCCACTTGTGGTACTCAATCCAGCGATAGACCTCCTGGAGCTCGTCTTCGTAGGTGGCTGAATTGGTGTTCTTGGCCAGACTGCCGTAGTCCTTGCCGTCGAAGACCGACCAGGGTGGGGTAAGAGTGACAGAGGCTATGAACTCTGAACCGCGGCGCGGGAAGAGCTGGTTGTCGGTAGAGGTACGCGACAGGGTGAAGCCCAGGTTGATGTTGTTACAGTTACCGTTGTGGATATAAAAGTAGTTCCAGTCGCGGAGCATGTAGCGGGTGTAGCCGAGGGTGGCGGAGAACTGGAAGTAGTCGTCGGGCCAGCGCAGACGCTTACCCCAGCCTATGCTGGCGCCGAAGACGGTCATCGTCTTGTCGTCGTCGAGCATAGAGTCGTAGTTTATGAACGAGTTGTTGTAAGAACCATAGCCGTAGCTGTACATCGCATAGTTGTTGTAGAACGAGTTGTTGCGATAGTAGCTCGAGATGTCGGACTGCTTCGAGTAGAAGGCACCGATATTGAGGCTGTTAGGACGCTTGCCGCCAAACCAGTTGGTACCGTAGTTGGCGCTCAGTGAGCTATAGTAAGAACCGTTGGTCTGGAAGCTGAAGCCGAGCTGCTCGCCGTCGCCATAGGGCAGGATGCCGCGATGGAGCTTGTTCTTGCCGAAGAGGTTGCGGATAGAGAAGTTGTTGAACTTGATACCGATCTTACCGATGATACCCGTCTGTCCCCAACCGAGTGAAAACTCCAGCTGGTCGTTGGACTTCTGTTCGAGCTGCCAATTGACATCGACGGTACCGTCTTCGTAGTTGGGCTTGATATCGGGGACGACCTTCTCTGGGTCGAAGAAGCCCATGGAGGCGATTTCACGTGCGGAACGGGTGAGGGCTTCCTTGTTGAAGAGGTCGCCTGGCTTCGTGCGCAACTCACGGCGCACCACTTCCTCGTAGAGGCGGTCGTTACCGTAGATGCGGATGTGGTTGAGGTGGGCCTGAGGACCTTCCGTCACGCGCATCTCGATGTCGATGGAGTCGTTGTCGATGTTCACCTCGACAGGGTCGATGTTGGAGAAGACGTAACCATTGTTGTAGTAATAGTTACCAGCAGCGTCGTCGTCTTCGCGCAGACGCTTGTTCATCTGCTTCTGGTTATAGACGTCGCCCTTCTTCATGCCCAGCACGGCATTCAGGTAGTCGGTGGTGACGACGGTGTTACCCACCCACGTGATGTCGCGGATGTAGTACTTGTCGCCCTCATCGATGCGCACATAGACATCGACGTGCTTCTCGTCGTAGGTGGAGACGGAGTCTTCCAGGATGGTGGCATCGCGGAATCCCAGCTCGTTGTATTTATCGATCAGGGCCTGCTTTGCCTCCTTATAGCGCTCGTCGGTGAACTTCTTCGACTTGAAGGTGTTGACGAGCTTGCCTGCCTCGTGGATCTTACCGAAGGCACCCTTCGAGAAGAGCGATCCCTTGATCTTGCTGTCCTTGAGTTTCTCGTTACCGATGAAGTGGATCTTGTGCACCTTCATCTTGGACTTCTTGTCGATGTTCACATCGAGCAGCACCTGAGTCTTGTTTTCGGGGTTCACCACCTGCACGATGTCGATCTCGGCATTCTTGTAACCTTTCTCGTCGAAGTATTTCTTGGCGAGGATCTTGGCACGGTCGATGACGTTACGCGTCAGGCTCATGCCCTTCACCATACCGAGCTTCGACTCCATATCCTCGCGCTCGCCTTTCTTGATGCCGTGATAGCGGATGGCGCTGATGCGCGGGCGCATGGCGAGGTGGATGCAGAGGTAGATCTTGGAGCCAACGATGGAGTCGGCGGTGATGCTGACCTTCGAGAACAGACCGTTGCGCCAGTAGCGCTTCACGGCGTCGGTGATATCGTTGCCTGGCACTTCGATCTTCTGGCCTACGGTGAGACCTGACAGACCGGTGAGTACATAGTCTTCATAGCCTTCGACACCCTCGACGGCAATACCGCCAATCTCGCAGTTGCGCGGCGTGCCCGTGTAGCTGATGTCGGGATTGATGATCTTATCCTGAGCAGCGACGCTTAAAGGTAAAAGGGTAAGAAGGTAAAAAGGTAAAACCCATTTTACCATACCTAATACCTTATTTATATATATATTGAAAGTCACTTTCTTTCTCCCTTTTACTTTTTTATCGTTTACTTTTTTACCTTTTCTTCCTCCTCTACCTGGGCTTCGGTCTTTCCGAAGCGGCGCTGACGGCTCTGATAGCTGGCGATGGCCTTATAGAGCGCTTCCTCATTGAAGTCGGGCCAGAAGGTGTCGCAGAAATAGAACTCTGAGTAGGCGCACTGCCAGAGCAGATAGTTGGAGATGCGTAACTCGCCGCCGGTACGGATGAGGAGATCGGGATCGGGCATGAAGTTGGTCCAGAGACGCTCGTTGACGGTGTCCTCCGTGATCTCGTCGGCATTGAGTTTGCCCTCTTTCACCTCGAGGGCTATCTGACGGGCCACGCTGGCAATCTCCAGACGTGAGGAGTAGCTGAGGGCTACCACCAGCGTCATGCCATCGTATTTCGACGTCAGGTCTTCCATATAGTGGATCTTCTTCTGCACGCTCTCGGGCAGGCTCTGCAAGTCGCCCACCATCTTGAACTTTACATTATTGTTGGTGAACAGCTCCATCTCCAGGAAGTTGAGCACCAGCCCCATGAGCGCCTCAATCTCGTAGGCAGGGCGTTTCCAGTTTTCAGTGGAGAAGGTATATAGCGTGAGGTACTTCACCCCCAAGCGTGAACACTCTGCAGTGATCTTTGTCACAGTGTCGAGACCGGCCTTGTGTCCAAAGGTACGATCCAGCCCTCGCTCGGTAGCCCAGCGCCCATTGCCGTCCATGATGATGGCAATGTGCTCAGGAATGCGGTTCATGTCCAAAAGTTCTTTCATATATTTAGTCTCTATCGTTATTACACGTTTTACATCTGACCCAGAGGTCGTAGGTGACGCTGATCTGGAAGGCGCTGTAGCAGTCGGAGTTCTTGAAGAGCCCGCTGCTCTTGATGCCATAGACGTCGCTCCTGCCGTCGAGGTAGTCGCTTGGCGTGAAGCGCATCGCCCATTCCGCCGTGAGGTTCAGTCGCGGGGCGACCTTCCACTTGATGCCTGCGCCGAGTGGCAGGCTCAGGGTGACGCCGCTGTTCTCTCCGCTATGGTGCACCATGCCCAGACCGGCAGCCACGAAGGGAACCACCCTGCGGGCGCCCCTGTAGTCGCGCCCTGTGCCGTAAGCCCAGAAGTTGTACTCGTATCTCAGCGTGGCTTCCGTGAGCTGGTGGCTGAACGAGTAGGGCTCGATGGGGTACCATGTGTCGGCTCCGTCGCTGGAGCCTTTGATCTTGCCCGTGCCGATGGCCAGCGCCAAGGCCATGCGGGGATTGAGGTGGTATTTGGCGGTCAGCGCTCCCCAGGGTTGCATCCCTTTCAGCAGGTTGCCGTTGAAGTCGCCGACGTAGCTGACGGCTCCGGCTCCTGCGCCGATTTCCATTCTGTATTCATCATCCTCCTGAGCGACGGCGGCCAGGGGAAGGCATGCTACTATGAACAGCAGCGCTCTTACTCCTTGACATACGTGCCTCGCCATACACTGCCTGATTCAAGCTCCTTGATCCAGATATAGTCTTCGTCGTCGGTTGTCGCCACGATTTCTTCAAGGTCGTCGTATGGTAACTCATAGCGCTTGGCCATCTTCCAGGTAAGGCCACCATCACGGGTGACACGAGTTCCCTTGTTGCTGACGGCCAGTATTTCGTTGTTGAAGCAGAGAAGGCTGTACTTCTCATTGAGGGGCAGATAGTATTTGTTGTATTCCTCCAGCGGCATCAATACCCACTTCGAGGGGCGATGGCTGTCGTCGTATTCTGCAATCTTGCGCCAGACGGTCATGGCGTCAGTGACTCTATGTTCTTCAGTGCCGATCTTGCCGATCAGCAACTGGTAGTCGGCGTCGGCATCAACAGCAAAGGGAATCGACAGGAAGCGGAATTCCTGGAATGGTGCGAGCGACTTGTCTTCATCCATCTGGTCTTCCTTCCAGGTTATGCCTTTGTCGGTGCTTACCATGATCTGTCCGTCGGCTCGGAAAGCGTAGGCCTCGAAGATGCCTTCGCCGATGAACTTGGCAAGGCCGGCATCCTTTACAGCCTTTTCCCAATCGACTGATCCCTTCTTCGCGGCAGGATAACTCTCTTTCGGCATCTCTTTCCATCGGATCGTATTGGTGGGCACCTGATGCGCCACGAGGTTCACCTCGTAGGAGCGGTACTTGCTGCCATCGGTGTTGAGGACGCGGAACTCCCTGGGCTTCGAGAAGTCGATGGAGTCGGTGCTGCTATAGACCTTCCACTTATCCTCACCGTCGATGCTCCTGATGACAATAGCGCCGCTGTAGGCGGTCTTCTCGATGGAGAGCAGGATACGGTCCATCACGCTCTCAAAGGGCAGTGAGTCGGAATTGTAGATCTTGTAGTTCTTCTGATCGA
>JAEEGJ010006924.1_pt1 | contig 33324 bp, 28 predicted proteins | sample 8958761 | NCBI WGS metagenome assembly JAEEGJ01 (sample SAMN16246546, study PRJNA631951) | gut metagenome | biome: gut microbiome; feature: rumen; material: RS-attached | host: Bos | place: Iran: Karaj | collected 2018-10
TTAAGTGAAAACGCGGATTATGAGGCTGCAAGAACAAAACAAGCAGAAATTGAAGGTAGAATAAAGGAAATCGAGAATATTCTCGCAAATGTTAAAATCATTTCTGAAAAGACCACCAAATCAAAAGGTGTTGTTCTTGGTTCAAAAGTCACAATCAAAGATTTAAGCGATGACACAGTTGAAACTTACACAATTGTTGGAACAGTTGAAGCAAACCCACTTAAAGGTTTAATTTCAAACGTTTCTCCACTTGGTCGTGCAGTTGTTGACAAAAATATCGGTGACATCGTTTCAGTTCACGCCAACAAAGAGTACAAAGTCGAAATCTTAAATATCGAATATAAATAATTTGTATTAATCATTAAAGAGGAATCCGAAAGTGAAGTGCACCCCAAATAGTGCACAACAAATAAAAAGGAACTCTTTAATTAACAGGGACTTTGTCCCTGTTTTTTAAACGAGAAGTATTATAGAAAAATATCCATTCTTCAACTAATTTTATGTAATGCTCAATCGATGTTATATTATTGTTATATAAAGTTTCTTTTTTGAGGATTCCATGCCAACTTTCCATTGGAGAATCATCAATAGGCGTGCCCTTTCTGCTCATAGAAATTAAAACGCCTCTTGAATTCAGAAGAGCTTTGTACTCAAAGGATGTATATTGGAAACCTTGATCGCTGTGAACGATTAATCCATTTACATTCTTTTCTTTTTCAAAAGCTTTCTCAAATGTATCCATCACCAATTTTATGTTATTAAATTTCGATATCTGATATGCCACAACATGACGGTCATACAAATCAATTACTGTTGATAGATAAGCTCTTTTATTTCCAAATATTAGATAAGTTATATCTGTACACCATTTTCTATTAAAACCTTTGGTTTTGAAATCTCTTTTAAGTAAGTTCGGCATAACATTTTCTTCGATTCTTTTATATGAATAATTTGGACGTGTTCGCTTGATATATTCTGGTTTTAAATTAAATTTTCTCATTATTCTTAAAATCTTTTTCGCGTTCATTATTATGCCGTATTTGATTTTTAGGCCTTCTTGGATTCTTCGATAACCATATGTGCATTTTGATTCTGTAAAAATCTCTTTTATCAGTTTGTAATCAAAGTAATCTACATCGTTTCTATTTCTGTACTTATAGTAAGTTCGCTTTGAAATTTGAAGCGCAGCGCATAGGTTATTCAATTTGTATTCATTTATATGAACGGTTATAAATGTTACTTTTTCCCATGTCGGGCTTCTAAGAAGGCCTGGTATTTTTTTAGGATTTCATACCTTTCTTTATAATCCTCTAAAGTTAAGTTTTTTGCTTTTGGTCTGCCAGAACCGCCCTTGCGATGATCTGTTCTGACATCAATCCCATTTTCAAATTTTCTAATCCAATTTTTGATTGTCTCTCTAGGAATACCATATTTTTTAGCTAGAGAACATTCCCCGCCAAGACCATCTAAATACTCTTTGAGTATCTTTTTCTTTAATTCAGATGGATATTTCTTAAACTTTTGTCCTTTGCTTGCCATAAAGAAAACCTCCTACCGCAATTATACGATAGAAGGCTTTTTCTTTTCCTGTGAACTAAATTGGGTTCAGTTCATTCATTCCTCGGCTTTTTCTTCTTTAATCGTTTAAGTTTTTCTTTTTTAGATCGTAAATATGTTCAACCGCAAAATGAATTTTAGTTAAATTGCATGCTTTGTTTAATGGATAGATAAAGTAGGTATCTTTATTGTCTGCTAATTCAAGGAAAGCGCCTCGATCTTCATAGTTATATTCGATGTGAATGGCGTAGCTTTGTAAGGAAGAACGATGGAATGAAAAATCATTATCAGTTCCTTTAACATTAAATCCTTCGTTAATATCATGTGTTAAGTGATGGTGACCCTCTAATGGTACAAAGCCAATACCAGCGCCCATGAGTTTTTCCACTCTCACATCATCATCGAAATGATACGTGCCATTAATAACTTCTTGTTTAACACATTCTTTTTCCCATTTATACCATTTAGAAACATGTTCGAATTTGGTCTCGCCATTGGTGCATTCTAATAAGCCGTTTTCTAAATAGTCATAGGTAATGCCACAGTGATTGCACTTTAAGTAGTGGGTTTCACTAGACATTTCAAACTCAGCGCCACAATGTGGACACTTATATAAAATTCTTTCTAGACCAACCGCTCTATCTTCATATTTGATTTTGATGTTTTTAAGTTCCATCCAATCTTCTTCAGAGTTATAGAACTTACTTTCAATCTTTTCTTGAATCTCGGAAGCGGATAAATTGGCTAAATCATTCTTATCAATAATGGTTTCAAACTCATTAATGATTGGTCTAAATTTTCTAATCTTTCTATCAGACCACTGTGGGCACCATAAATAGTTACCATGTTCTCTATTTAAAACCACTGGGACATTAGCCATCTTAGCGAATCTTCCTAAACTCTTATCGATTCTTTCGGTTTCACCCATAAAGGAATATCTTGCTTCTGGGTAAATGACTAAGATTTTCTTTTTCTTAAGAACCTCTAAATATCTCATCGCCCCTTTAGGGTCATTAGTGAATTTTCTTTTGGCTAAAACACCAATTCTTCTAAAGATAAAGAAACGAGGAATAAATTCTTCAACTGTACTAATCCAATAAACTCGACGAGGAAACGTCATACATAAGACCATATAAAAGTCCAACATGGAAGCATGAGTTGAAATTAAGATATATGGAGGCTTTGGTAGTTTGTTTTTCTTAACAATCTTAGCGTGATATTTAAGCTTATTAATTAAACCGATAATCCAAATGACAATATAAAAGATTAACCAGGTACGATGATAAGGAAGATCTGGGCTAATCTCTGGATATGTTTTCTCTTTTTTCACGTTAGATATTATATCTAGTGAATAAGCATTTTTATATTTTTATTTAAAAATTCTTGTAAATCTTCTTCTTTTAGAGGTTTTGTAAAATAGTAACCTTGAATGAAATCAATTGATTTTGTTTTGGCGTATTCTAATTGTTCTTTGTTTTCCACACCTTCAATGACGATGGGGATGTTTAAGTTTTTAAATAATTTAATCGCAGAGTCTAAAAAGATTGAGACATTGCTTTCTTGGCTTAATAAAGTCTTATCAAGTTTAGCGATTGAGAATGGTAGAGAGATGAAACGGGCAACATTAGAATAGCCACTGCCAAAGTCGTCCATGGCAAACTTCACACCATATTGACCAAGGTCATTCATAAACTCTCTAGTTTTGTTTTGATATTTATCAGCGATGGTTTCGGTAATTTCAAAGCAGATTCTCTTTGGATCAACTTTATGATTATTAATAATCTTTAAGAATATTTCGCTTGGATTATTAAAGAACTCCGCACAAGAGACATTAACTTCTAATAGATCAATGCTTTGGTTTCTTTCTAAGAATGCACATGTTTCTTCTAAAACAAATAAATCAATCTCGTTAGCGAGGCCAAAGCTTTCGGCGATTGGGATAAATTCACCAGGACCAACATAGCCTAATTCATCATTATCTAAACGAATTAAAGCTTCGAAATGATTAAAGCATTTGCCCGCCATATCATAGATTGGTTGATACACCATATATAAACCTTGTTTCTTTAATAAGCATTCTTCTAAGATTTCTTTGATTCTTCTATCTCTATTAATACGTTTCATGAATTGACTATCTAACTCAATATAACGAGAATCTCTAAAGTTGAGAGTGGTGACTGTGCGGTTAATAAAGTCATTATAAGAATCAGAGTTTTTAAATGTGCCATTATTCTTGAAATAGAATAAGTTCACTGAAACATTTAATGACTTGTTTTTAATATGAAATGGCGCGGCAAATCTATCTTGAATAGCTTTCACCATTTCTAATTGTTCTTCTTTAGTTTTATTAAGTAAGACAAACCGTGATTCTTGAGTTTTGAAAACATATGTTTTCTTGTTTACTGTTTCGATGAATCTTCTAATTTCAGAAAGAAGGATATTGGAATATAAATTACCAAATGCTTCTGTAAACATACCAAAACTATCAACATCAAAAATGATGTAGTATTTACTCTGTTTTTCTAATCTTTGATTATTAATATAATCAATAAATGCCTCATTATTAAAGGCGTTAGAAATGCGGTCAACCTTTTCATCTGGATCGTTAACACTGACGATAGCAAAGATCATTGATAAGGTATAAGAAACACCAGATAAGATATAGGCTGGTTGAAGGGCTTGAATGATATTACAAGTTAAAACCATGCCAATAATGGAGAATAGAACCATTATCAATCTTTGTGAAAGTTTCTTCTTGTATACAAGTGTATAAATAGCGGAGGCAAGCAAGCTTGAGCCAGTTGCAATATATAAGCTGAAGAACAATGGACCATGATAGAAGTCATAAACGCCTGAAACGGTTGGTCTTAATTCAAATATCCAGTGATGGATTGAGTTAGTTAAAACAAGTAAGACAATAATGGCGGAAGGAACGATTGTTAATAAATATATTGGTGAGTATTTTAATGATTTACCAACTGAATAAAAGACATACGCAAATAATAGATAGGACGCTAGGACCTGACAAACATAATATAGTTCGGTTACTATCTCACAAACGACGATAGGAACAACATCGGATTTATCTAGAAAGATACAGGACATGATGTCTAGAAAGACATCTGCACTTAAAATAAGTAAGCAAACACCAAATAGTCTAAATATGGCGGTTGGGAACTTTTTTCTAGAAAAGTAAGCGATTGTAATAGCGGCGAGAAAGATTAATGCGCACAGTTCAAGAAAGTAGTTGTAATGAAACTTATCTTTAATGAACCATACTGCATCAAAAACAATCATGGGAAAAGTATGGGGTAATATTTATTTATAAAAAACGTTAAAAATACGATTATGATTAGGACAAATTTATTAAAGTTACAAACAAAACCTAATGTAATTAGTTTTTGAATCATCCTCTCATTAACAATGAATAGAAATTTCAAACACCTAGTTTTATAATTTTCTCAATTATGGGTTTAGTATCTTACGTTTACAAAAAAGAATTCGTGTGCCGCCAAGACAAAATGGTGGGCGTTCCTTATTTCTCTACTTCAGATTTTAAAGGATTAAAGGAAGAGTCTTTTAATTTTGTTAATTCTAAAGGTATTGAACTCAAGTACTACTATTTTTATTACGATAACTATAAAGAAGATAAAATCGTTCTTTTCTTACATGGTTTAGCCTGTGGTCACGCTGCCTATTTCGCTGAGATTGAAACTTTAGCAAAAAGAGGCTTTAGAGTATTAACTATTGATTACACTGGCTGTGGAGAATCTAAAGGCAAATACTTAGGTTCTTTAAACACACCTACGAAGGACGTGTGTGAATTATTAGACTATTTAAAAATTGAAAAACCGATTGTTTTAGTGGGTCATTCCTTAGGTGGATATACATCTTTAAACATCTTAAATTTGAGAAAAGATATCAAAAAAGCGGTCGTGATGTCTGGATTCCTTTCTATTAAGACTTTAGGTGAGGCTATTATTAAACAAGCCTTCATTAATAAAGGAATTGATAAATACGAAAACAAACTATATCCAGAATATAAAGACTTAGACAACATTGAGTTTTTGAAAAATACCACTGATGATATTTTCTTTATCCAATCTGATGATGATGCGGTTGTTCCATATCGTGTCGCTTTAGAAGTAGTGGAACAAATCGATAATCCTCATATTAAGAAACTTAGAATGTCAGGTAGAAAACATAATCCAAATTATACTGACACCGCAGTTAACTATATGAATGAGGTGTTTGGTAATTATTATTACTTAGTAAAACAAAAGAAGATTAAAACAGATCAAGACAAGATAGACTACTTTAAAGACGTTTCATTATCCAAACTAGTGGAGCAAGATGAAGCATTATTTGATCAAATCGCACAATTCTTAAATGAATAATTAAATATTTTTATCTTTGATAACTTTCAATAATTGTTTTTTCTATGTGCAAAATACTTTACTTTGCTAAAGTGCTAAATTATAATGATAACCAGTTTAGCGATTTAGCACGCTAAAGTAAGGAGCAATTAAAATGAAATTTATCAAAACATTACCATTATTAATGGTAGCAGGATTAACTCTCGTTGGTTGTAATAAAGCTAGTGATGTAGATGCTATTAAAAAAGCTGGTTTCTTAAATATTGGTATTACTATGTATGAACCAATGGATTATTACGACGATGATGGAGAAACCATTATTGGCTTTGATGCCGAATTATCTGAAGCGTTTGCTAAAACTCTTGATGTATCAGTTCGTTTTATTCCAATTAAGTGGGATTCTAAAATCCTAGAATTAACATCAAATAAAATCGATCTTATTTGGAACGGGATGACTATTACTAATGAACTAAAAGCTAATATCGATTTAACTATTCCATACGCTACTAACTATCAATGTGTAGTTACGAAAACCGCTAACATTGGTAATTACACAAGCGCAGACTCTATTAAAGATAAAAAAGTAGCGGTGGAACTCGGTTCTTCTGGTGAAGATGCTGCAGTCGGTGTCACTAATTTAAACAAAGTGGCTAGCCAAGAAGCTGCTTTAATCGAAGTTAAAGCGGGCACATCTGATTGTGCAATTATTGACGTCACAATGGCTAACTCTGTGGTTGGTAAAGGTGACTTTGCGGATTTATCTACCGTCAGCGCTGAACTCATCGCTTTTGAAAAAGAAGACTTTGGTGTTGGTGCACGTAAAGGTAGTGACTTAACAGAAAAACTAAACACATTCTTTAAAGATTCTTATAAATCTGGTTTATTAACAACCTTATCTACCAAATACAATGTTGCTTTAAACGATGCGACATTAAAGTAACATGGAACAATTCATATCTATAACATTAGAGTTATTAAGTGGTTTAGCAAGTTCCGTCTTTCTATTTCTTTTCACCTTACTATTTTCTTTGCCACTCGGGTTAATAATCTGTTTTGCGACAATGGCAAAGTTCAAACCACTTAGTTGGCTCTCTCAAGCAGTTGTCCTCGTTTTGAGGGGCACACCTCTAATGTTACAGATATTTGTGATCTTCTACGTTCCAGGATTAGTATTTGGATTTCAGTGGCCTTCTTTAGCAACTGGTAATGTCTGGTTTGATAATACTTTTTCAACGAGATTCATTGCCGCTTTAGTGGCCTTTTCTATTAACTATGCTGCTTATTTCTCAGAAATATTTAGAGGTGGCATCTTAAGTATTCCTAAAGGACAGTTTGAAGCGGGCGCGGTTTTAGGAATGACCAAAAGAGAAGTGTTTTTCAAAGTCATACTTCTTCAAATGGTTAAAAGAATCGTCCCTCCAATGGGAAATGAAATCATTACTTTAGTAAAAGATACCTCTTTAGCTAATGTTATTGCTGTTACTGAACTTATGTTTAGAGCGCAACAACAACTCAATAAAGGTCTCATTTGGCCAATCTTCTACGCTGGTCTTTTCTATCTTTTATTCAATACTTTAGTGACTTATTTATTAAAGTTCACAGAAAGAAAGCTCGAATATATCAAGGTGTAATATGTATTATTCAGTCAATAATTTAAACAAATCATATGGTAAAGTTTTGATTCTTAAAGACATCAACTTCTCGATTAATGAAGGAGAAGTGCTTTCTATTATTGGAAGAAGTGGATGTGGTAAAACCACATTACTTAGATCTTTAAACTATTTAGAATCAATCGATAGTGGCGAAGTTTATTTAAACGATAATCTCCTTTTATCAGACACTTATCCTAAAAAAGAAGAAGACATTATTAAAAATAGAGTCCATTATGGCTTAGTCTTCCAATCTTTTAATTTATTCCCTCAATATACGGTTTATGGCAATATCGCTTTACCGCTTCAACTTTTAGAAGAAAGAAGAAAGAAAGCTGGATTAGCGCCTTTATTAGATAGAAGCATTGAAGAAGAAGTTAACGATTTATTAACTAAGATTGGATTAGAAAACAAAAAAGACTTATATCCTAGTCAATTAAGTGGTGGTCAATCTCAAAGAGTGGCGATTGCTCGTGCGATGGCGCTTAAACCAGATATCTTATGCTTTGATGAACCGACTTCTGCGCTTGATCCTGAATTAACAGGTGAAGTACTTAAAGTCATATTAGAACTAAAAGAGAAATATCATCTCACTATGATTATCGTCACTCACGAAATGGCGTTTGCCAAAAAGATATCCGATAAAGTCTTATTTATGGATAATGGTGAAATCGTTGAATATGGCACCCCAAAAGAAGTATTTAATTCTAAAAACGAAAGGACAAAAGCCTTTTTGAATTCTTATCTTGCTTTAGACAACTAAAGTAGTGGTATTATATTTATAATATGAAACGCAAAGATTACAAAGAGCTGTTTGATGAAATCTTAAAACTTGAAACAGAAGAAGAATGCGCTAAGTTCTTTGATGATTTATGCACGATTAATGAATTAGACGCCATGCTCCAAAGAGTGAAAGCGGCTAAGATGTTACTTGAAGACAAAACTTTCCAAGAAGTCATTAAAGAAACTCAAATTTCTAGTGCCACATTAGCGAGGGTATCAAAGTGTATCAAATATGGCGATGGTGGCTATAAAGACATATTGGAGAAAAAGAAAAAATAAGATCTCTTCAAGAGGTCTTTTTTAAAAAACGATTATGAACGCGAAAGTCGATATTACTGGAGTTAAATTAGAAACAGAAAGGCTCATCCTTAGAGAATGGAATCTAAGTGATTTAGATGACTTTTTTGCATACGCTAAAAATCCAGATGTCGGTCCGAGAGCGGGTTGGCTACCTCATGAGAACAAGGAAAAGTCTTTAGAAATCTTAAATAAGTTCATTGAAGAAAAGAAAACTTTTGCCATTGTTTATAAAGAAAATAACAAAGTTATTGGCTCCCTTGGTATTGAAAAATACGGTTCAGAAGATAAGCTATCTGAATTCTTTGACTATATAGGAAGAGAAATCGGCTATGTCTTAAGTAAAGACTATTGGGGTAAAGGCTTAATGCCCGAAGCCGTCAAAGCTGTGATTGATTATTGTTTCAATGAATTGAACTATGATTTCTTACTTTGTGGTTATTTTGATTTCAACAATCAATCTAAAAGAGTGCAAGAAAAGTGTGGTTTCAAGCCATATCGTAAGCTTAACTTTGAAACAAGAATGGGAACAGTGGAGCCTGGAGTCTTATCTTTGCTACCCAACCCCAACAAAGATATTAAGTTTAACTTCTCCCATCCAGAGACACTAATTAATATGGATTATCGTAGAAACTAATTATGGATAGATATTATCGTAAAGCTAAAATCACTGACTTAGAACAAATCATGGAAGCTGTAGAAGATTCTAGGGAAGTTTTAAGATTGCAAGGTAACGGTCAGTGGCAAGATGGCTATCCAAATAGAAATGATTTTATCAACGATATTAATAATGGTCGTCTCTTTGTGACCTTTGATAAAGATCCAAATGAAATCGTGGGAGTGTGCGCTCTCACATATAGAGAAGAAGACTATCATCATTTATATGAGGGTGAGTGGTTAACTGAACTCCCATACATGGTCATGCACCGTGTCGCAATTAAGAAAAAATACAAGGGACGTGGATATGGTAAAAAGCTATTCGAGCTATTTATCGAACAAGCCAAAGTGGAAGGATTCCGTTCTTTAAGAATCGATACACACGAAGGTAACGATGTAATGCGTCACCTTATTGAATCATTTGGTTTTGTCTATTGTGGTAAGGCCATCCTTACTCCTGATAAAGATAGAATGGTTTTTGAAAGAGTATTAAAAGATGAAGAAATCTTAAGACTAGAAATACCTTCTGAAAAGTACGCTAAAGAATATGCTGATGCTAACGAAGAAGAAAGATTATATTCTCCTGATACAGAACACATCTTTGAAGATAATCCTAACGTTTCAGAGTATTTAGAAAAGTTTAAAAACTATAGATTAGGTATTAACTTAAAACCAAACCATGTTCCTCAAACCACTATATGGTTAGTGGACAATGAACACTTTTATGGTGAACTCCATCTTAGACACAAATTAAACGATAAACTCCTTATATGTGGAGGCACTATTGGTTATGGCATTAGATGGTCTAAGCGTGGCCTTGGCTATGGTAAATATATGCTTAAACTTGGTCTAGAGTACTGTAAGAATGTTTTAGATATCAAAAAGGCCATGATTACTTGTAATGTTGAGAATAGTGCGTCCGAAGGAGTAATGCTCGCTAATGGAGCAACATTTGGAGAAATAGTTAACGACCCAGATGATGGTAGAGCCCTTAAGAAATATTGGGTTAATATCAATTCACATATCATTGAATGTGATCGCTTTTATTTAAGAGAATACCAAGAAAGTGATCACGCAGATTTAAGCGCTATTTATCAAGATCCAATAAATATGAAATATTTTGGTGCGCCTTATGATGATAAGATGATGCGTCGACTCATCGATTGGACAATGAATAACTATAAGAAATATGGCTTTGGTTTCTGGGCCATTATTGATAAAAAGAGTGGTGCATTTATTGGTGACTGTGGCTTATCCATGCAAAACATCGATGGAGAATGGTTGCCAGAAATTGGTTACCACATCAATTTGAAATACCACAATATGGGCTACGCTAGTGAGGCGGCTAAGTTAGTAAAAGAATATATATTTAAGAATTATTGTTATAATAGCCTATATGGCTATACTACTGAAGATAATGTCGCTTCAGTGAAAGTTATGATTAAAAACGGCATGTCTTTCTTTAAAAGATTTAGTAAAGATAATGAAAATTATGTCGTTTACAAAGTAGATAGATAATTACTGTGATACAATGAATTGACTTTAGGAGGAAACATATGGATAACAAAGTTAGAATTCAAGACGATCTATTCACATACGTCAATCAAGAAAAGTTAGATCAAATCGTCATTCCAGATGATAAACCAGTCGCTGGTGGTTTTGCGGAACTCGCCCAAGATGTAGAAAAAACATTAATGAATGACTTTTTAGAAATGGAAAAAGCCGATAACATCGCTGATCCAAATTTAAAGAAAGCAGTGGATTTATATAGCATTGCTAAAAACGTTAAAAAGAGAAACAAACAAGGCATTAAACCAATCGCTAAGGATTTAAAGACTATTGCTTCTATTAATGACATCGCTGCATTCAATAGAAAACTCAAAGCCTATAGCTTATCTTATCCAATGCCATTTGGTTTCTGGGTTGATGCCGATATGAAAGACTCGAATAAGAACAGTCTCTATTTATCTGGTCCAAGAACAATCTTGCCTGATACCACAATGTATGATCCTAATAATCCACAAAAGGATATGCTTCTTAACATGTGGAAAGCTTTTGCGGCTCAAGCGTTAGCAAGCACAGAACTTTCTCAAGAAGATCAAGCTTTATATCTTGAAGATACATTAGCCTTTGATGCTATTATTGCGACATTAGTTAAATCTTCCCAAGAGTGGAGCGAATACACCAAGATGTATAATCCTTACAAAATCAATAAGGTCAATAGATTATTAGCCCCAATTAAATTCAAGAGAACATTAAAACAATTATTTGGTTATGTTCCAGAAGTTGTGATTGTTGCAGACCCAAGATTCTTAAATAACTTCTCTACATTATTTAATGAAGAGAACTTCACAAAATATATCCACTGGTCATACGTTAATTTCTTAATGAATAATGGTAAGTATTTAAGTGAGCAACTTAGAGAAATTACTGGTGCCTTTGGCCGTGCCCTCTCTGGCATTGCAAAACCACAAGAACCAGTTAAATTTGCTTATAACTTAGCGGCTAGTTATTTTGATCAACCGGTTGGCTTATATTACGGCAAGAAATACTTTGGTGAAGAAGCCAAAAAAGATGTCGTTGAAATGGTTAAAGAAATCATTGAAGCTTACAAAGTTAGAATTAAAGCTAGTGAAATCTTAGGTGAAGCCACTAAAGAAAAAGCCATATTAAAACTTAATACTATGAAGATTAAGATGGGTTACGCTGATAAAGTCGAACCAATCTTTGATCAATTCGTCGTTAATAAGAATGATTCTTTATACAAGGTCATTTCTAACATCAACAAAGTTTTCTATTTAGACAAACTTGCTCAATTAGATAAACCAGTTGATAAAACAAAATGGTTAATGCCAGGTCATATGGTTAATGCTTGCTACGATCCTAGTAGAAACGACATTACTTTCCCAGCTGGTATCTTACAAGCCCCATTCTATTCCATTAAACAAACTAGAAGTCAAAACTTAGGTGGTATTGGTGCGGTTATCGGTCATGAAATCTCTCACGCTTTCGATAACAATGGCGCCAATATGGATGAAAATGGTAATATCGCTAACTGGTGGACCAAGGATGACTTCAAGAGATTTGCTAAGAAAACCAAAGAAATGGTTAAACAATTTGAAGGTATTGAACTCCCATGGGGTAAAGTTAATTCTCAATTAATCGTTAGTGAAAATATCGCTGATAATGGTGGTATGGCGGTCACCCTTCATATAATGAAGAATATGAAAAACGCTAACTATGAAGAATACTTCATTAACTGGGCTAAGATTTGGTGCCAAAAAGCCAAACCAGAATATCAAGCCCTGTTGTTAACAGTGGATGTTCATGGTCCAGTCATCTTAAGAACAAACATGCCTCCAAGAAACTTCGAAGAGTGGTACGAAACATTTAATGTTAAGAAAACCGATAAGATGTATATCGCCCCAAATAATCGTGTTGTCATCTGGTAAAAGTATTATTAAGAATTAAGTCGCCTTGAGCGGCTTTTTTCTTTTCTGTTTTATATTTATATAATCTTGCTAAAATAGTAAATGGTTATGAAAAAGTTTTTAAGAAATCTCTTTTCCGGTTATTTTCTAGTCTTATTACTATTGCTAATCGAATTAGGCGCATTTATTTTTGTTCAGTTTTATTTAGATGATGTTATTGCAAAATTTGTGGTGGATGAAAATGCCTCTGATATAGTCCAGCTCTGGGCAGTTTTATCTTATATATTGCTTAGAATTATTATCTTCGTCGTTGCTCTTATTATTTTCTTTAAGATCATCAATAAAGAAGAAGATCCTGAATTTAAGATTCCTTGGATTGTCGGTATGTTACTATTACCATTCTTCTTCTCTGTCTTATACATTATCTTTGGCAACCACGGCTTAAGAAAAAGAGACAAGATTATTGTTAACGCCTCTGTTAATGCCTATAGGGCGCACTTTGCATCAAAGCCAGAATTAAAACAAATTTATAGTGATGAAGTTGGTCACGCTGATGGCGCATTTAAATATATCCACAACATTACTAAGTTAGGTGTCCATAAGAATAACAAAGTTAAATACTATAAATGTGGTGAAGAATTCTTCCCAGATTTATTAGAAGGCTTAAAACAAGCTGAGCATTTCATCTTTATTGAATTCTTCATTATTAGTGATGGAAAAGAATGGGATGCGGTACAACAAATCTTAATTGAAAAAGCGAAAGCAGGCGTTGATGTCCGCGTTATCTATGACGATATGGGTTGTAGTGGTACTATCTCACCAAGAACACCAAAAATATTAGCCCAATACGGCATTTCTGTATTTAAGTTCCATCCATTTAGACCTATTCTTTCTGGCGTTTATAATAACCGTGACCATCGAAAGATTGTTATTATCGACCACAAAATGGCATTCACGGGTGGCATTAATTTAGCGGATGAGTACGCTAACGAGATAGTTAGATTTGGTTATTGGAAAGATACCATGGTGAGAATCCAAGGTAGTGCTATTAATAACTTATTAGTGACATTCTTACAAAACTTCAACCTTTGCACTGGTGTTGTTAGCGACTATAACAAGTACTTGTTCTATGAATATGAGAAATATGAAGATGAAGGCTATGTCATGCCATTTGGCGATGGTCCTGGTGGAATTGATAACGCTCTTATCGGTGAACAAACTTATGTAAATATTTTGAATTACGCGAAAAAGAGAATTGATATCTCTACTCCATATTTAGTACCGACTTATGGTTTGCTTGACGCCATGAGAAACGCTGCTCTTAGAGGAGTGGAAGTTAATCTTATCTTGCCAGGTATTCCAGATAAGAAGATTGTTTATTTTATTGCTCAATCTAACTTTAGATTCTTATTAGACGCTGGTGTAAATATCTATATTTATAAACCAGGTTTCAATCATATGAAGACATGTATTGCGGATGGCAAACTTGGCTTTGTGGGCACAATTAACTTTGACTTTAGAAGTCTAGTCCATCACTTCGAATGTGGTGTCCTCATGTATCAATGCCGCTGCATGAAACATATCCAAGCGGACTTTGATGAAATGCTCCAAGCTTGTGAAAAGGTACCAAAGAACTTCAAACTCAAAGGCGGTAAACGTGCTTTGTGTAATTTATTAAAGATTATTTCTCCGCTTTTCTAATATGGAAGAGAAAAAACAAAAGTTGACTAAAGAAGAAAAGAAAAAGGAAAAGGCCGATAAGAAAGCTAAGAAAAAGCTTAAGGTAAAGGTTCCTTTTACTCCTAAGCAATTAGCGATTGCCATGGCCATTATTGCTTTAGTCAGTTTTGGCTATAAGTTCACAGTCGGTATGCTTGCGATGTCTTTAGTCATGATTATCGCTGCTGTACCAACATTTTTCGTTTTCTTATGTAAATTCATGTATGCCAAACATATGGATCAACCAAGATCAGAGAAAAAGAAAGCATACTTCTTCATGCTCATCTTTACCGCTTCATTCTCTTTGCTTTTTATCTTATTCTCAGTTTTAAAAGTGGGTGGCATCGATATTAGCATTAAAAACAAATTTGATGGCTGGATTGGTATCGTTTTCATCATCTTCATCATTGTGATGTTTGTGCTTTCGATTATTAACTTAAAGGGCGCATTAAATAAAACCGACTTAGTCGTTATTGGCATTAAAGAAATCTCATTTGTTTCCGCTTTAACTGACGCAGTCATGATTAATGAATTTTTACATCGTGTCATCGTCCGCTATATCTTAGATACTTTCGATGAAATCGACATACTACATGTTATTGATGTCTATCGTTTCCTTAATAATCTTTTCCCTTTAGCGGTTGGTGTTATTATGGCCGTTGTTCCATTTGTCATGCTTAAACGATACTTAAAATACGAAGTATAAGTTTTACTTATCAGTTAGTATTTGTTAAGATAAACAAGAAACTATTATCGCTTATGAATTTTTACGAATGGTTTTTTGAAGAAAAAGGACGTGAGCCAGCCGGATTATTCTCTTTTGGTCACCTTTTTAGTGTCACTTTAACACTAGCGATCTTTTTAGCTTTAGCGTTCTTCCTTGGTAGACGTTTTAAAGATAACGAGAAAAAGAAGAACTTAGTTTTATTAATCGCCGCAATTGCGATTGTGACTTTACAGATTGCTAAAATCACTTATTTACTATTCCATACAGACAATATCCTTGATTGCCTTATTGGTAATGCTCCTTTATATTTCTGTGACATTATGATTTTCATTATTCCTTTAGGCGCTTTAACTAAAGGAAGATTTAGAGACTGGTGTTTAGACTTTATCGCTATTTGTGGCTTATTAATGGGCTTTATGGGTAATTATTTTGCCGGTAACTTATATCCAAGCCATGCGATTATTTCTTGGTCCGCAATGGTGGCATTACTTAATCACTCAATATCTGCCTTTGCCTCCATGTTTGTGTGGGCGGCGAAAATGAACAAGATGGAAAAGAGAAATATTCCATTTGTTATTGGTTTACTATTTGTCTTTATGACAGTTGCCTTAATTATGGCCTATGCCTTTGATAAGAACTTTATGTTCTACTTTAGAGGGGATGGTACTCCATTTACTCTATTTGATGAGCATCTTAGTTTTGGTATTAAACCGATTTATCAACTTTGGATATATGTATTACAATGTGGTTATATGGGTCTTTTCTACGCTATTTATTATCCAGTTATTAATAAAATTAATAGTAAGAAAGAAAATAAACAAACCGAAGAAAAAAATAAATAATTATGAAGAAAAAAGTCGTTATTATTGGCGCCGGTCCTGCGGGACTTAGTACAGCTTATGAACTCGCTAAAAGCGATGATTTTGATATTACCGTTTTAGAGCTTGAAAAGTTTGTAGGTGGCATTTCCCGTACTGCTTATTATAACGGTAACCGTATGGATGTCGGTGGGCATCGCTTTTTCACTAAAGTGGAAAGAGTGAGCGATTTATGGCATGATATTATGCCACTTCAAGGTCAACCAAGTATTGACGATAAGGTTTTAAATAGAAGTATTCCACTTGTGGAAAATGGTCCAGATCCAGAAAAAGAAGATGTCGTGATGCTTAAAAGACATAGAGTATCTCGTATCTATTTCTTAAAGAAATTCTTTGATTATCCAATTTCTATGAAGCCAAGAACCTTCGCTAATATGGGCTTTGGTAGAACATTGAAAGCGGGCTTTGGCTATCTTGGTAGCTGCATCCATAAAAGAAAAGAAAATAGTTTAGAAGATTTCTATATCAATAGATTTGGTAAACCTTTATATCAACTATTCTTTGAAAGCTATACAGAAAAGCTATGGGGTGTTCATCCATCTAAATTAAGCGCTGATTGGGGTGCGCAAAGAGTGAAAGGCTTATCTTTATCTAAAGCATTTTGGAACGCTATTACAAAACCATTTAGAAAAAAGAATAAGAAAGTTGAAACTTCCTTAATTGAACAATTTGAATATCCTAAATATGGTCCAGGTCAACTCTATACCTTACTTGCGGATTCTTTAGTTAAAAAAGGTGTAAATATCGTTTATAACTCTGAAGTTAATAAGATTCTTTTAAATAAAGACCATCAAATTAGCGAAGTCATATGTAAAGACGGCAAATCCTATAAAGCGGATTACTTTGTTTCTTCTATGCCTATTAAAGACTTATTTATAGCTTTAGGCACCGAAGTAGTGAATTCCGAAGCTTATAACACCGCGGTTAATCTCCCATACCGTGATTTCATCACCGTTGGTCTATTACTAGATAAACTTAAAATCAAAAACAAAACCAAGATTCCTACTGTCAATGACTTAGTGCCTGATACTTGGATTTATGTGCAAGAAAGAGATGTCACTATGGGCAGAATGCAGTTATTCAATAACTGGTCACCTTATATGGTAAGTGATCCACTTAATACAGTATGGATGGGTTTAGAATACTTCTGCTCTGAAGGCGATGAGATGTGGAATTCATCTGATAGCGACTTCATTAATATGGCCATCGATGAATTAATTAGAATGGGCATTATTGAATCTAAAGAAAATGTCTTAGACGCCACTAGATTAAAAGTTAAAAAAGCCTATCCAGCCTATTTTGGTAGCTATGATCATTTCGATTTAGTCAGAAAAGAATTAGATAATATATCTAACTTATATTGTATTGGTCGTAATGGACAACACCGTTATAACAACATGGATCACTCAATGTTAACTGGTTTAATTGCCGCTGATTATATTAAAGAAGGTAACACAGATAAAACTGCCCTTTGGGAAGTAAATACCGAAAAAGAATACCACGAGACCAAAGAAGAAAAATCTAAATAGCAGTCAAATAGAATAAGCTAATTGATAAGCTAAAGCAAAGACCAAGAACCATAACAGCGGTGGAGTAATACTTCATAACGCTGTTTTCTTTTTGGAGTTTGTCAAACGCTAAAGTGTTTAAAATCATAAAGCCTAAGATAATTGGCACGATATATCTAAAGTCCATCGTACAACCATAAGGCATTTTAATATTGAAATAGAGTTGGGCTAAAAGTTGTGAAACTACAAGCACGCCTCCGATAATTTTAATTTCTAAATGTTCTTTGCCTGAATAGATAAAATAGAAAATCATCAACACTAATGAGGCATAGACAAAGACATAATTTAGTAATAATGAGATAATGGCTAAACCATCAGAATTCATAAATGAATATTCACCAAATAAAGCGGACTTAATTAAGAAGTTAGGTAAGTTATAGTTAATGAATGTATTACCCCAAAGGGTGATACTCATATCCTTAAAATCAAAGATGTTAATAAATCTAGCAAAGAAGGAATAGTCACCGACATATAATTTAGAATTTAAGTTAGAAAAGACAAATCCAAATGGTTGATCAAATTTAACTTTCGCGTAGATATGGAACCATAGTCCAAGTGGGGCAATAATTAAACCAATCATTGCACCTTGGATAAGGATATAAATAAACTTTTCTTTTTTAAAAATACTTTGTATTAAGACAATAGCGAACGCGACAATCGCGGGAACCACAATTAAAGCGCCAGATAACTTAGCAAACATGGCTAAGCCGCCAAATAAACCAATCATCGCCGCATTGAAATAAGAATGATTTTCCCACCAGCAAACAGTGAAATAAATAACGATGAAGCAGTTCATGATACAAAGAGGATCGTTATTTTCTTGTCCTGCTAAGATAAATAAGGCTGGGAATAAAGCCACAAATAAAGCAGCGAATATTTTATAAATATCTTTAACTTTGAGTTTATAAACAATCTTAATAGCAAAATATAAAGCTACATTCATATAGAATGTCGAAAGAATCTCACTAGTTTGATATAAAAGGTGAACAGGTTTAGTGTAGTTATAAGCTTCATTCCATAATTCCACACTAGCATATTGATTAACATTAGGATTATGGTTGCTATTTTCTAAATATTGGTAAGCATTTTCAAAACCTTCCATTGTGAAGCTTTTCATTTGATCAACATCGTAATAGTTAGAGCCACTTATCAAGTTATAAAGTTTCATAAAAGGTATGCTAATATGCATCATCAAAGATTGCATAAAAGCATTAAATGGTGGGTGATAGAATTGATAATCTAAATGACCAGTTTGATCAACTTTATTTGGCATTTGACCAGTTTTAAATATCGTTAAGGCATAGCCTTCATGACCAGCGATAGTGTGGGAGAAAACATCGTGTTGACGGTAATTATATGGAGTAATAAGCATATAGTTAAGTTCCATCAACATACCAATTAAAAAGATTAAGAATAATATGATTTCAATTGTTAATTTGTTTTTAATCTTTAAAATGACACCCGTTAAGATAACAACTGTTAAACATATATAAATAAAGATACGTGGAATAACTCCATCTGTTGAAGCCACACGTCTAAAATAAAGTGGCTTAAAAATAAAATAAGAGGCAAAGACAAAAACAAAGACGCCAAACAAAACGGCAATATCTAGTAATAATCTTTTATGCTTAATAAGAAATGATTTCATATCCTATGTATCATAACACATTATTTATAATATAATTAGAAGCATGATTGAAAAACCACACCTCAGATACCATTTCTTTAAACTAATTGTTTGCGTCGTTCTTTCGATACTTGTTTTCATTTTTAGAGAACAGCTAGTCCACCTTAATAACTTAAAGTTCTTTATTGGCGCTTTAATGGTGGCGTATGGTTTAGATGAAATTGCTTTTGAAGTGTACTGCCATAAATTACACTTTATCCACGAACACAAAACCTATTTAGGTTTAGTGGAATTAGTGCTCGGTTCAACAATGTTGTTCCTAACATTAGACTATGAAGCAGTATGTATTATCTGGGCTACATGGTCTATTATTCGTGAATCATACGAAATCAAAGAACTCGTTACCGAGATTAGATCTATTACATTAACAATCATCAGTGGTATTGAATCAATTGCAGTTATTATTCTCTCTATCATGTTGATTGCTGAACCTGGCGAACATCACGCCTTGATCCATATTTATTTATTATTATTTGAATTTATTCTTACTCCTTTAGTACCTTTAGTTGATGAATTCATTGAACAAAAGAAGCTGAAACAAAAAGCGCAAAAAGAAGAATAAAAAAAGAGCGGTTTGGAAACCCGCTCTTTTAAGTTGTTTTGTTTTATTCAGCAATAGCTGGTCTACCGATTGATTCTCTGATCTTGTTAAGTTCAACGAGAGCATCGGCATCTTTTTCAGCTTGTTTTGCTTCTTTAGCAGCTTTCTTATCTTCCATGGCTTGCTTTTGTTCTGGAGTCATGGCATCAAGCTTAGCTTGTTTTTTAGCTTCCGCATCAGCTTTCTTCTTAGCAGCCTTTTCATCAGCTTCTGCTTTTTGTGCTAAGAACTTGGCGTTTTCTTCTTCGAAGTTAAGGCCTTTCTTTTCACAAGTAGCCTTTAATTGATTAATTCTTGCTTCTTCAACTAAGCGAGCATTTTCTTCTTCTTCAGCTTTAGCTCTCACATCTGGTTCGACCCATTGGCCACCAGCGGCAAGAACTTCAGCTTTTTGGTCAGCAACAATCGCCTTGTTATCAGCATTTGTGAATTTTTCAACGTTCATGAAGAGGAACATGACAGCGATGATGACATAGCAGATGCCTTCAACACCAAACGCTAAGAAGGTGTGTAAGAATTGTTTTGCTTCGTCAGCGATAACGTTATCTAAACCAACGATAATACCATTACATAAGCCACTCATCGCGACCATGATGGAACCATAGACCGCCATAGTGAAGCCATCGGTTCTAACGCCATGAACAGCTTCTTGGTGATCTAAGACGTTAGCCATTAATGCTAAGGAGATATACATAGCAGGAGCAGTACCTAAAGCTTTAAGACAGAAGGAACCTACAGAAACGCCAGTAACAGCGGCTTGATTCGCTGGGAACAATAAGCACAAGAAGGCAATTGAAGCACCGATTGCGGCCACAATGCCACCCAATGAGATTGTTTTTGATTTAGTAAACTTAGCGGCTAATGGCCAAACAAATACCATACCAACCGCTGTTGGAACAGCACCGATTGTGTTAATCGTGGACGATAAGGAATATTTACCTGTATAGGCCATAGAGAAGAAGCTCATCGAGTTGTTCTTCATCATGCCACCGAACTGGTACAAGAACCAGAATATCATTAATAGCCACCAAGCTTTATCTTTTAAACAAATAGACATTTGTTGTTTCATGGTGACACGTTTTACATTGTTATCAACTTCTTGGCCACTGGCTTCAGCGTTTTTAATATTTTCTTCCGTGATTCTTTCACGTGTGAAGAAGTATTCTAATAAACAACCGATGACTAACGCAACAATCATAACGATCATTAAGATGAGCCATTTTTGGTTTGCTTCAAAACGTGTCACATCGATGAAGTAGTTGGAGTCTTTGACAAGACCTTGAACTTTGGTGAAGTCACTTGTGGTAGCGGCATCCTTCAAAGGAACGGTTTCAATTGTATAGATACCTTTATTGATTTTATCAACGACAGCATCATCGAATAATCCGTGATCCCAAGCATATTGATTGTCGTAACGATAGACTGGCATTAAGTGGAGCAAGTCAACAAAGAAACCACCGAACATACCAGAGATACCAGCAGCACCTAATTGAGCCGCCATAACAGCGGTACCTAATAAACCACGTTTGCCACTGTCACGAGTGGATAAGTTAACTAAAGCACTATGTGATGTGTAGTAAATTGGCCATGCTAAAGCATAGTATAAGTTATAGCCAACTGCGACTAAGATAGAAACTAATAAACCGCCACCAGAGACGAATGAATCATCATTAACTTTGCCACCTAAGATGTTGTCTTCAATAGCCGCAAATGGAACAGGGCTAATGAATAAAAGTAATAATGAAACAGCAATGATTGGCATACCGAGTAAAACTAGTGGTCTAGCTTTACCAGCAAGTGATGGCTTTCTTTCCATTAATCGACCGACCAAAATATTACCAACGATAATAATTAAGGAAGAAACGATTGGTAAGACAGTTTCATAGAGTGGTGCCCATGAGCCAAAACCCAAAACGTTATGCCAATATTGGACTAACCAAATATTAATAACGCCGTTTGAGAATAAGGCAAGCATAGGGCCGAGTAAGTAACCGAGACCTGCTTCAGGGAACAAGGAAACGGTTTGGCTTTTGATCTTCGAGCGCATTAAACCAGTCTCGAAAAAGCTTTTCTTAGTTTTTTCAGCCATATAAACCTCCAAATTATCAATAAGATAAGTCCCTTTTATTATAAAGCACTCTTTTCAAAAAACTAATCTTTTTGATAGCCCTTCTTTAAAAGAATGGCTACATCAAGATAAGTTTGCGACTGGCACCCATATTAGTTTGCTAATTTGGTGAAAAAGAGCCAAAAATAATATAATATTTTTAGCATGAGCCATAACTTTAATGATGAGTTCAACAATAATCACATTACGAATGATCGTGATGTTTTGAAGAATGAGTTTTCGCAAAACAAAGATGCGGAGTTTTCTTCACACAAAAATAACCCTATTCCTAAAGACGAATTCTCATCAAAGAACAATAGTTCAATTCATAGATCAAATAACGAGAATCTTAATAAGACAATTGAAAAAGCAGTTGAGACTTCAGGTGAAGTGGTGACTGTTTCTAGCGCCGCTACCGCAAGTTCAATAGCGGCTTCTACTTCTTCAGTAGTGGTTGCTGCTGCCACAATCACGGTTGTGGCTATTGGTACTGTTACTGGTATTTCTGCGGCCATCCATAATTACGATTATAGATTCAATTTATTCTCGGTCTCTGCTAACGAGTTAACTTATGAACTTTTAATTACTGATAACAACAACGAAGAAGAGATGCTTTCTTATGAAGACTTTGAACACGAAAAAGAGATCAACAAACAAGACGGTGAACTATTCGATCTTCGTGTTTATAACAGTACTTATGATTATTCACACACATTATCTCTTGGCTTTAACTACAATACTTTTAATGGTTTAACACTTGGTCAAACATATAACATCGTTTTAAGCGAAAGTAGATATGGTGGCAAAACATTATACGAAAGTGCCTTTACCACAATGGAAACCACTAGCTTTAAGAGTTTCTCTATTCCAGGTACCGCCAACTTTGTTGATCAAACATTTGATGTTACTTTAGATTATGTTGATTCTACTAATTCATTTAGTGACTTTACCTTATATTTAGAAGATATTGAATTCCCTGAAGAACTCTTTGCGACATTTGCTCTTGAACCTAAATCAGGTACTCAAGCAGTAAGCGCTACAAACGCTGATGAAAAAGTTATCGATTTGCATAGAACTTATAACTACAAATTTTCTTATAAAGATAATGGAGAAACCGTAGATTTCTCAGAAGGCCAAGTCTCGTTCACTGATACCAGTGGAGCGGTCTCGGCATTTAATTCCTTCTTCATTAATAACATTGTTGATTTTGAAGACGAATCATTCAGTGTCCAGCTAGATTATGATGATCCATTAAATGAGTTCTATTCATTTTATTTGAATATGGAAACTGTCAGTGATGCCTACATCAGTAATTCTGCAACATTCTTCTTAGACAACACAACTGAAGTGCAAACTATCGATGTCAGTGGTTACGGCTTTGATTTTAATGAGAATTATAACTACACATTAACAGCCTACACATACGACGATGACCTAGTTTTAGATACTGGCACAGTTGATTTTCAAGATATCAAAGGAAGAGAGTCTTATTTTGATAAGCTTATCTTTGATAAAACCGCCAACTTTAAGACTGAAGAAGTGGTGTTCAAACTCAACTATGTTGATGACTTCGATTACTTTAATAACTTTGTTCTAACATTTACAAACAAAGATTTAGGTGATGATATTACCATTGAATTAGATAAAACAACTGAGCAACAACCAAAACTTGCTAGGGAATATGATTTATCATTTGAATATAACTACACGTATAAGCTAACTGCTGAATATAAAGGTACTGAAGTTACTTTAGTGGAAGAACTTGATCCATTTATGTTCACTGATAGTTTTGAAGGTAGTAGTAGCTTAAACGGCCTCATGTTTATAGGCAACGAAGCTAAGTTTAGTGATCGTTCCTTTGATGTTGTTCTTGAATTCACCGATGATTATGAATGTTTAGACAATTTTGTTTTAACTTTGAACGATACCGAAAACAACACATCTATTGATATTGAATTAGCGGAAACTACAGACGAACAAACAGTCTACGCTAATGAAACAATGGTTGACAACAGTGGTGCAGCAGTCTATAAAGTCGACATTGTTTCTCACCCGATAACATATAATGTTACTTGCACTAAAACTGACGGTAATGAAATTGAAACCATTTCACTATTTGAAGAGCCTCAGTCCATTAAGTTCAAAGATTCTGAATTTTTATCATTTGAATATACTGGTGTTTTAAATCAACACCCAGGCGAAACTTATTATTACATGGGTATGAAGTTCAACTATGTTGATCCAGATGAAAACATTTTCAGTGATTGGCATGTTGTTATTTATGACACCGACAATACTGCAATCTGCGAAACATGGCTCACTAACGATGACCATGCTTATGAATGGAATAACTATTCTGTTATTTCTTACGGCGATGATGCAACCATAGGAGCCCTTATTGGTAATTACTGCAACATCGCAGTTGAAGTAAATATCTATGATGAAACAACTGGCATCAGTACTTCCAACGTCGAAGTCTTTAGATTTGAAAACGAAACTTTGATTAGTAACGATAATGCAGAGCCAAAGATTCATGGTCTTACTTTAGATAACTATGTCACCTATGGCATGTTTGAAATGAATGGGCGTTCCATGGTTTATCAAGGCAATCCAGACATGTTTACTGATGTGCAACTTGTTATTGAAACAAGCGATGGCACAATTTACACATACGACATCGATGTGACAGATGATTCTTTCATCGTCTCTTTAAATTATCCAAATGAAGATAACTTCGAAGAGGAAGAATTTGAAAGCAAACTTAGCGATCCTGTCACAGTTAAATTAAAGTACCGCTATTACAAAGAGCCTGAAGCAGGAACAGGTACTGGTACTGGTTCATCAGATCCTCAATATGAGCTATCTGAACTTATTGAATTAGTTGTTTACAACGATTTCAAGATTGAAATCGGACATTAATAAACACTTTATAGGAGGTAATTGTTTATGAATGACAAGACAAAACTCAGAAACACGATTATTAAATGGTCATTATTTGGTTTACTAGTAATCGCCACAATTCTCATCTTTGCTTTCAGCGCTAGCATCTTTGGCGAAGGTAAGCATATGGTTCTTGATGAGTATGGACAAGCTACTGGTGAAATTGCTTGGGATGTTGAACCAATGAATTATCAAGCAAATACTGGTAATGCATTTGCTAACTATTTCTTGGAACATGCGATTCCAAACACTTTAAGAACCATTCAAATCATAGGCATTGCTATTATCTTCGCGGTCGCACTTCATTATTTTGCACGCATTGCGTTCGTGGGTAAGAAAGCAAAAACTATTTCTCGCTTAATCGTTTCTTTCTTTAAGTGGGTCATTGCACTATGTGCATTCTTCTTCACTCTTGATGCTTGGGGCGCTGATACAACAACATTACTTGCTAGTGCTGGCGTGTTAACTCTTATCATAGGTCTTGGTTCCCAATCCTTAGTGGCCGATATCTTAGCTGGTATCTTCATTGTTTTTGAAGGTGAATTCCAAGTTGGTGATATTGTCCTTATCGATGGTTGGAGAGGTGAAGTTAAGGAAATCGGTATTAGAACCACAAAGTTAGTCGACGTTGGTGGCAACATCAAAATCGTTAACAATAGTGAAATCAAAACCATCATTAACCAAACTCAGGAATTATCTGTTGCTAAGACATATGTCTCAGTATCTTATAACGCTAGAATCGAAAGCATTGAAGCGGTCATCGCTGATAACATCAACAAAATGAAAGAAAAGATTCCTGCTATTGTAGAAGGTCCTTATTACATGGGCGTCTCTGAATTAGGCGAATCAGGTGTCTCTTTATTGTTTATTGCTAAATGTAAAGAAGACGATATCTATCAAGTCCAAAGAGATCTCAATAGAGAAATCAAAATCATGTTTGATGATAACAATGTCGAAATTCCATTCAATCAACTCGTTGTTCATATGGAAGAAGATGATAATAAGTCTTCAAAACTATCTAAGTCAGTCGCTAAGAAAGCTGAATCTTTTAACGAAGAACAAAAAGAGCTTTCTAAAGGCCTCGACGAAAACATGTAATTACTTCCTAAAACTATAAATAAAACCCAGCTCGTTTGAACTGGGTTTTTAATTTAATAGTAAATTATTACACTAGTAAGTAATCACCGACATCGATCGCAGATAAATTAGTGTTTTTATTGGTCACTGAATAATCTTTATAGTTGATAGTAGTGACAGTTCTAACATCATCCTTGCGATAATTCATATAGTCTTTTGTATATCTATATTCGACATTAATTTCACTGCTAACTTTAAATGATTGCTTTTTATCTTCTGTATTTAATTGCACTTTCAGTTTTGTTTTAGTAATCATTTTATAATTTTCAGCATTATCAGTGTCTTCTTTTGTAGTTGCTAGAGTAAATAAACTGTCATCTTTAATGTAGAAGAGATAGTCTTCACTATTGCTCCAGGCACTTTCCACATAATTAGCAAATTGATAGAAAAGATCACTAACTGCTGAACGAATTAGATTATCGAATAGTGCGTCTTGTTTTCTCACACTAGAAACTTGTTCATAGTGACTATATTCTTTAGTTTTAGTATTAGCAAAAATTAAGTATTTGGTGCCACCTTCTTTTTCAAATTGATAATAATATTCTATTTTTGAGGAAGTTGTATATGAGCCATTACCTTCTTGGTCATTACCTTTCATGGACTGTTTTTGTTCGCCAGTGATTTTGGCCACATAGTTATCAGCGTCATATTGTCCTTCGCTTTTGCTGCTACTTGTTGTTTCAGTTTTAGATAGTTCTTTATTACCTCTTTTAACAGTGGTGATTTGACTTTCATAAACCGAAGATTTGATAAGTCTATCGGTGAACAAAACATCTGAATCCATGATTTCACTATCTAAAAGAGTGTCATCATATCGATTACAAAAATCAGTGTATTTATTAATTTCTTCCCCTTCATTTTCAAATTTTGGGGCTTTGCCACCAAAAACACCGCAGCTAGATAGTAAAGCTGCTAAAGCAATGATAGGAATATATTTCATTTTGTTCATAATTAGACTCCCTTGTGATTAAACCTATTATAAAAGGAAACTATTACATAATCATCTTTTTTATATGTGCTTATCAACACATATTAGAAATTGAAAACAAAGACGATGAGAATGAATAAAGTAATATGAATGGCTAAACCTAATAAGTTAACAGCGGTGAAATACCAGTGCTCACCCTTAGTTTTATGTCTAAAAATAAGCATCGCAGGATAGCCACCAAAAGCCCCACCAAAGAATGATAGGAGAAGTAGTGTTTTCTCTTTTGTTCTATATTTGCCTTTTTCGGCTTTTTTCTTATCGGCGCCGTAAGCGATAAAGGTAATTAGAGAGAGCGCAATAAGGTATGCTCCATAAGCAATCATCACGATTTGTTTTGTAGTTAATTCTGGCATAATCTTTTCTTCTTTCTATTAAATCTTAAAAGGCAATTTCTTAATAATTTCAGTTTTAATTTCAAAAGGATCTTTTCCTATTTTGGTTAAAGAAACTATGTGTTTATCATAAATGAATGTTTGAACTTGATAATCAATTCCTTTAAACGTTTTTAAGCCGTTAATTGGTAGGGCTGGTATTTCTTTAATTTTACTAATTGAGCTACCCATGCATTTAATTAAGCTCTCTTTAGCGCACCATAAATAATAAAAATCAGCGTGTTCTTTGATCATCTTTGATTCGGCTTCGTTAAAGATTTTTAATAGGATATCCATGTTCTTTTCAATATCTTCTTCGATATCGACACCAACTTCTTGGTTAGCGACCGCCATAATAATATATTTTCCAGAATGAGAAATATTAAAGAATGGACCATTAGGATAAAAGGGCTTACCTGTTTCATTTCTTTGCAGTTCTTCTTTAGATAATTGACTCATCAAATACGAAGAAAGTAAGCATCTCATCTGATCCTTTTCATTCTTAAAACGCAAAGCTCTTTGCTTTTGTTCCTCGGTTAAACTCTTCATCAAGAAATGATGATAAGTATCCGCTAAATTAATGTCGGCAATGAGTAGTTTCACAATTTCCATATAATAATCATATCATTTTTGTAATCAACTTTTATCATAAGGAGTAGAATAAAAGCGATGATAAAGAAAAACGTTGGAATCTTACTTCCTATATCAGCTCTTCCAGGAAACCATGGTATTGGTGATTTCTCTATTTTTGCTTATCAATTCATTGATTGGTTAAAAGAGCATCATTATCATTACTGGCAAATCTTGCCACTTAATCCTGTTGGACCAGGTAACTCTCCATATATGACGTTATGTAGTGAGGCTATTGATGTCCGTTATATCTCTTTACAAGACTTAGTGGATGAAGGTTTATTAAAGAAAGTCCCGGATTTTAATCCAAGAACTAACTATGTTAAATATAACGAAGTCTTGGCTTTCAAAGATAAATACTTAAGAAAAGCTTTTAAGAAGAGCACTTATAATTTACGTAGATTTAAAAAAGAGAATCCATGGAGTGTGGAGTACGCTAAATACTTAATTCTTAAGAGAATCAATGATGGCAAACCATGGAATGAATGGTGGATTAAAGAAGTTCCAGAAAACGAAATAAATGAAATCGATTACCATGTGTGGTGCCAATATGTCGCTGCGAAACAATGGAATAGATTATTTAAATATGCTGGTAGTAATAATGTCCAGCTTATAGCGGACTGCCCATTCTATGTTGGTTTAGATAGTGTTGATTGCTATTTGAATAAAGATGAATTCCTCTTTGATGAAAATGATCAACCAACAGTAGTGAGTGGTTGTCCACCAGATGCTTTCTCAGATGATGGCCAACTTTGGGGCACACCAATTTATAATTTTGAAAAGATGAAGGAAAACGGCTATCGTTTCCTCGTTAATAGAATCTCTTATTTAGCAAGTCATTGCCATTATTTACGTTTAGATCACTTTAGAGCTTTTGACACATACTGTGTCATTCCAGCAGAAGATGAGAATGCTAGACGTGGTAAATGGTTAGTGGGTCCAAGATTTGATTTCTTTGATACTTTATATAGAGAACATCCAAATATCAAATTAATCGCGGAAGACTTAGGGGAAATGTTTGAGAGTGTTATCGAACTTAGAGATCACTATAATCTTCCGGGTATGAGAGTTTATGAATTCTGTATCTTTGATGATTTACCAATAAGTGATAAGTTCGTCGTTTATCCAGGTACACATGATAACCAAACCTTGTATGGTTGGTTTAAATCTTTAGGCGAATGGCATATTGATTTCTTAAATAAGAAGTTCAACAATCCAAAGAATTTATATAACGCTATCTTTGATTACATCTGGAACGTGGAAAGTTTCATCACCATCTTCCAACTCCAAGATTTATTGAAGTTAGATGACCGGGCTAGAATAAATTCTCCAGGCACAATTGGAGAACCAAACTGGTGCTTCAAACTCAAAGATTTAAATTGCTTAAGCAAGATTAAGTATGGACAATAAAAGAAACCGCTAAGCGGTTCCTTTTTTATATCACTTCAAATTCGATTGCCTTTTCAATATTATCCATCTTCAAGGTTAGTTTACCTTGGCTTTTTTCTTTACTTCTTACATAGATAGATAATTGACCACCGAGTAGTGTTTGATTCTTATCACCAATTAGCTCAATTGCTCCTTCAGTTTTGATATTGATGATTCTTTGAGAATAATACATTAATGAGTCATATTCATCGACATGTGAGACTTTTACTCTAGCAACATCATATGTATCTCGGCTTTCTAAAGTTGTTCTATTTGTCTCAATCTTTAAATCAAAGACTTTAGATGGGCCGATTTCTTTTACGATAACTTCTTTATTATCCTTGTAGCCTTTGAATGTCCACTTTTTAGCGATGCCACCCCATGAAGCAACATGCTTATTCCAGTAATAGACTAAGTCATCATATTTCATTTTGTATTTGAGCATCATCCTTCCTAAGAACAGGCTATCCTTTAATTTCATTTTATTAAAACCATGAATAGCGTAGTAAGAGAAGGTCTTACCCATTCTGGCCCAATGCTTTTCTTGGAATCTTTCCTCTTTGAATGTTTTACCAACTATATCGTCAATAAGAATTAATGGATGTTTGACATATTTATATTCTTTTTTATTTGGATAGAAGTCTCCAACATATTCATCGTTCTTGTATAAAGAAACATAATCACAGTTAGTGGCAACATAGATATCCCCATAAACCGCTTCCGCGACATCACCAGGTTTGATGTTAGATAAGACTTCCAATATTGGTTTATCTTCTCTTTGAGATTGATACACGTAGCTGCTAAATTTTGGATTTCTATACATATCCATAACGCCATGAGCGCATATATGGTCACCTGAGCCAAAGTCAATATGTGTATGGTAGTCCACAAAGCACCAACCAATCGCGCCACTTACCTTGTCATATTTAAAGCTATCATCTAATACTTTCATATGACGTCTAGCGACTTCTATTTTTCTATCTAAATCAGCTGTAGCTTTATATGGATCCATATGTCCCATATATTCTGTGACTAAATATGGCTTACCTTGATGTTTAACGTGTTTTGGATTAATAAGTCCAACTTTTAAATCACTGCAGATGAAATCGTTATAAGCATAGATGTCTTCAAGCAGTTCACTGTTTTTAAAGTTTCTCACACCAAGAGTTTGTCTATATGGGTCTAAATGATGTGCTAGTTCATTAGCCTCGCTATATAAATCATGATCATCAATTGATTCATCAATTCTGACACCATGCGCAATTAATGATGGGTGATTTCTTTCAGTTAAAATCATCTTTGTTAAAAATGTCATGAAGTTATCACGCCATTCTTGTTTATTAGAAACAAATTGCCAGCCTGGAACTTCGTTAACCACTAATAAACCGATCTCATCACATCTATTTAAGAAATGCTCGCTTTGTGGGTAGTGGCTTGTCCTAACTATATTTAGACCAATATCTTTTAATATATCAGCATCTTCTTTTTGCATTGATTCTGGCATGGCATAGCCCACAATTGGATAGCCTTGATGACGGTTTAAACCAACTAGTTTTGTTTTCTTGCCGTTTAGATAGAAGCCATCTGGCTTAAAAATGGCGTCCCTAATACCAAATCTAGTAATGTATTCTTCTTTTTCATTATTAACTTCCACAAAAGTTCTTAATGTATAAAGTTTTGGATTAGATAAATCCCAAAGAATAGGATCAATAATCTTACCTTTGTTTTCTTCGAAGTCGGTTATTTGTTCCCCTTCAAAAAATAAACTATGTTTAACTTTAATTACATCATTACCAACTTTTTCATATTTGATTTCTAGATTACCTTCTAAATCAGAATGAGTATAAATATCTTTAATATAAGTTGTTAAATGTGAAACAATTTCCACTTCACGATAGATACCTGCGAATGTTAAATAATCCACTGCATAACCAAATGGTGGGCAGTTTTCATCTTCTGAGCCATTCACAATAACTAATAAACGATTGTTTTTCTGTTTAATCGCAGAAGTAACATCAATATCAATCGGAACATATCCTGAATAATGGACACCAAAATCAACATCATTTAAATAGATATGGGCTTTAACCATTAAGCCCGCAAAATGGAGGATATGAATTCTATTATGAAGTTGTTCTTCTAAATCAAAGATTTTCTCATATGTAAAAAGGTGTTGATAATCTAGTTCGTTAAAATAGTTATATGGTACTTTAACTGCGCTATGAGGAATATCGATTGTTTCTTTATTATCAGGAAGTTTGTTTAAATAATCTTCTTTATAGTCATTAACAAATGACCAGCCAAAGTTTAGAGGTTGTCTCATAATAATCTCCAATTAATTGCGTATATATTTTATCAAATATTATCCAATTTGTTGACAAGGTCATTTATGTATCTATAATATATGTAGTTAGCGATGACTAACCAAATAACATCGCTATTATTTTTAAAGGATAGTTAGTTAATGCTAACTCGGAGGTTATTATGCCAATTGTGATTGCTCCTACAGATGTTGAATTAACAATAGTGAAAATCTTAGCGGATGAAAAAACCAAACGTCATCTAGAGAGTTTAGGCGTGGTGACAAATGGTAAGATAACCGTTATTTCATCAAACGGTGGTAACACGATTTGTGTTGTTAAAGGTATTCGTTTAGCGTTCAATCGTGAAACCGCTAGCAAGATTCTAGTAGCGTAGAATGGGAGGAATTTATGCTTAAAAAACTAGATGAGATTAAAAAAGGCGAGACTGGCCTTGTTAAAAGCGTCGAAGGTGATGGTAAGATTCGCCGTCGTTTATTCGACATGGGTGTCACTCCTGGTGCAGTAGTGACTTTAAGAAAGAAAGCACCGATGGGTGATCCAATTGAAGTAACCATTCGTGGTTATGAACTATCTTTAAGAAAAGCAGAAGCATGCTTAGTAAACATCGAAGTGGAGGACGCTAAATAGTATGAGAAAATTTGCATTAGCGGGTAATCCTAACTCCGGTAAAACAACTTTATTTAATTCTTTAACTGGCGCAACAGCGCATGTTGGTAACTGGCCAGGTGTCACTGTTGATAAAAGAGAAGGCACATATCGTAAACTTGGTGAACCAATTTATATCGTTGACTTACCAGGTATTTATTCCTTATCTCCTTATACACCAGAAGAAGTAATTTCAAGAAATTACATCCTTGATGAAAAACCAGATTGTGTTATTAACATCATCGATGCCACTAACTTAGAAAGAAACTTATATTTAACAACACAACTATTAGAAATCGATGTTCCAGTAGTCGTGGCTTTAAATATGAGTGATGTCGTGAGAAAAAACGGTGATCAAATTGATGCTAAAACATTAAGTGAAAGACTTGGTGTTCCAGTCGTTGAAATATCTGCTTTAAAACAAGAGCACTTAGATGAATTAATGGATGAAGCTGTTAAAGCGAGCAATAACGTTCGTAAAGGCACAACTATTATCCAAGATAAGGATTTATTACATTTAATTAATGACGTACAAATTGCTTTTGAGCTTAAAGGCATTGAAAATCCATTATTCCACGCTATCAAATTAGTGGAAATGGATGAACTAGAAACAAACATGCATCCAGATGCTGTTGAAACAGTTAATAAGTTCAAAGGGACATTTAAAAACGAAACATTTGGTAGTGACTTCGAAGCCTTAATCGCTGATAGCCGCTATGAATATATCGCTAAAAACTATGCGACAACATTTAAAAAAGCTAATGTCAGTAGTGAAAGCGATGAAAAAATGAGCAAATCTGACAAGATTGACAAAGTCATGACTC
>JAEEGJ010006927.1_pt1 | contig 33316 bp, 23 predicted proteins | sample 8958761 | NCBI WGS metagenome assembly JAEEGJ01 (sample SAMN16246546, study PRJNA631951) | gut metagenome | biome: gut microbiome; feature: rumen; material: RS-attached | host: Bos | place: Iran: Karaj | collected 2018-10
TCTACAGAGATTATGCGTGCCTCAAGAGGGCAGACGGCCTGATGGAACTTAAGAGTACTGCAAATAACGGCACGGAAGTGCTTCCTGTAGGAACGCCTCTTGCAGTTTCTATGAAGAATGTCTCATTTACTTATCAGGGAAATGTTGAAGAGTCGGTTAAAGACTTTTCTATTGATATTAAGCCCGGTGAGACAATCGGCATCATAGGAAGCACAGGCTGCGGAAAATCCACGGCAGCTTCTCTTATTGCCGGAATCTATAACGCAGATGAAGGTGAGGTTTATATTAATGGCAAGAATATCAAGGATATCGCTGTTTCGAGCCTCTCATCTGCTGTCGCTATGAGCCTACAGAAAACAAGATTATTCAAAGGTTCACTCAAAGAAAATATTACGCTCGGCAGAACTTCTTTAACCAATGAAGATATCGAAATTGCTTGCGAGGCTTCCTGCAGTGATGATGTTATAGCAACTAAGAAAGAGGGCCTTGATTTCGTTATTTCTGACGGCGGCGCAGGCCTTTCGGGAGGCCAAAGACAGAGGATCGGAATAGCCAGGGCCCTTGCCGGAAAACCGGGTCTTGTCATTTTAGATGACTCGACATCAGCTTTGGACTGGGGTACAGAGAAGAAGCTTCTTAATAATCTTTCAATTCTTCCTGTTAAGCCCACGCTTATCCTTGTATCTCAAAAAGTCAGGACCTGCATGAACTGTGACCGCATTATCCTTATGGATGACGGTAAGATCGAAGCTGTTGCTCCTCACGAAGAGCTTCTTAAGATATCAGAGAACTACAGATATATGAATTCTCTTCAGATGAAGGGAGGCGCCGTATCATGAATTTGAAATCATTAAAGCGCCTGTTCTCATATTTGAAGGGTTCTGCCGTAATTGTTGTCCTTTCTGTCATTATCGGACTTTTATTCGGCGGCGCGACTGTTGCGATCCCTTATTTTGCAGGAAGAGCTATCGACAGTCTGGGAGATACTGATACGCTGATCAAGTGTCTGTTTATAATCGTTGGCCTTATCGTCATTGCGGCTTTACTTCAGTTCATGCTGATCAGGATGAATAACCGTGTTGCATTTTCGATCGGTCAAAATTTAAGGAACGAGACTTATTCAAAGATGCACAGGGTAAAGATGTCTTATATCGACAGGACATCGGCAGGTAAACTTCAGAGCCTTATAATCAGCGATGTTGAGACTGTATCTGACGGTATGCTTTTGTTCCTGAACCAGTTTGCTTCCGGAATAGCAACGATATTGATCACTCTTGTCGTCATGTTCTATATAAACTGGAAGATATCTCTTATTGTCGTTATCTTTACTCCTGTATCGATAGCTGTATCCACGGCTATCGCCAAGGGCGCTTATAAGTCTTTTGCAAAGCAGGCTGAGATCAGATCAAAGCAGACTTCGTTCGTTGCTGAATCAGTTAACAACTTCAGAGAATGCAAGATCTATAACGTAACTGATAAGAGAACCGCAGGATTCGATGAGATCAACGGCGAATACCGTAAGACATCTACAAAGGCTACATTCTTATCTTCCATAAGTAATCCTTCATCGAGATTTGTAAATGCACTTATCTATGCAGGTGTTGTACTTACCGGATGCTTATCAGGAATCGGCGGTGCTATAACTGTCGGTGCATTAACATCACTATTAGCATATGCAAACCAGTTCATGAAGCCTTTTAACGACTTGTCTGCCGTATATACTGAGCTTTCTGACAGTTTTGCATGCCTTGCCAGGGTCTTCGAGTATTTAGACAGCCCGGAAATACCAGAAGAACAGGCAAGAGACGACCTTCCTTCAAAAGACGTCCAGTTCGATATTGAGTTTAAGAATGTCTCATTCTCGTATGTTGAGGGAAGACCGGTACTTAAGGATATCTCCTTTAAGGTCGGAAAAGGCGAATCTTTCGCGATCGCAGGCCCTACGGGATGCGGAAAGACAACGCTTATCAATCTTCTCATGCGATACTATGAGCCTGATTCAGGCGATATCCTTATCAACGGCAAGTCCATAAAGGACATTCCGAGATCTGAACTCCGTCATTATATTGGCTTTGTCTCACAGGATACATGGCTTTCCGATGATACAGTCATGGAGAATATCAGGTTCTCAGGAAGCCACATTTCTGAAGAACAGGCAGTTGAGGCCAGCAAGAAGGCCGGTTGTGATTCTTTTATCAGAAAACTGCCAAAGCGTTATAATGAGATGTTGGATAACGAGAGAGATGATATCTCTGAAGGCCAGAAGCAGCTGCTTACCATAGCCAGGGCGATGGCTTCAGACCCTTCGATCCTTATTCTCGATGAAGCGACATCATCTGTTGACGTTGTTACAGAAGACCGCATTCAGAAGGCTGTCAAAAAGCTTCTGAACGGCAGAACAAGTATTATAATTGCGCACAGGCTCTCGCAGATCACGTCCTGCGACAAGATCGTCGTAATAGACGGCGGAAAGGTTTCAGAGATAGGATCTCACGCTGAGCTCATCGCAAACGGCGGATTTTACAGTAAGCTCTATGCTTCGTACATATCCGGATAAAGGAGGAACTATGGGAAACTATAAGTTCGAAGAATTTAAGACATATATCAAGGGCAGGAAAGCTGCTGTTATCGGCATCGGCATTTCCAATACGCCTCTTATCAAGTGGCTTATATCTTTGGGCGCAGAGGTAACTGCATGCGACAAGAATACTGAAGAGGACCCCGTTTTGAGTAAGAATATCGATGCTTTGAAGGAGATTTCCGCGGATATCAAGTGGTCTTTAGGCGAATCTTACTTAACCCACTTAAGAGATGAGCATTATGATATCGTTTTCAAGACTCCGAAAATGAGATTTGAGATCCCTGAACTTCAGGCATTGAAGGATATGGGCTCTATCCTCACAACAGAGATGGAGCTTTTCATGAACCTTTGTCCTGCAGAGATCTTCGCTATTACAGGTTCTGACGGAAAGACAACGACAACCACGCTTACTTCCGAGATCTTGAAGCATGCAGGCTATAAGGTCTGGATCGGCGGCAATATCGGTACACCGCTTCTTGACCGTGTTGCTGAGATTGAGCCTGATGACAAGGTGGTCTTAGAGCTTTCATCTTTCCAGCTACTTGGAATGAGTACTCCTGCTGATGTTGCAATAGTTACCAACATCACGCCTAACCATCTGGATTTCCATAAGGACTACGATGAATATATCCAGGCTAAGGTCAATGCATTCAGAAATCAGGGCCCTGTAGGAAAGGTCATCCTTAATGCAGGCTGCGACTTAACTTATGAGATGAAGGATATCGCCAGAGGCAGAGTGAAGCTCTTTTCCGCAAACAAGGGCAAGGTAATGAGATCTGATTCACCTCTTTATCCCAGAGCTTATACGGAAGACGGCAGGCTCATTTATGAGGAAAACGGCAATATCTACGATATATGCGGCATGGATGAGATCTTTATCCCCGGTGTTCATAATGTTGAGAATTTCCTGGCTGCCACGTGTGCTGTTATCGACTATGTTAAGCCTGAAGATATCGCATATGTAGCCAAGAATTTCAAGGGCGTGCCTCACAGGATCGAGTTTATAAGAGAGATAGACGGTGTAAGGTGGTATAACTCTTCAATCGATACATCACCTAACAGATCGCTCAATACTATGAATGCTCTTGCAGCAAGAAACGAAAAGGGCGTTCTGATTTGCGGCGGTGCTGACAAGAAGTGCCTTTATAGCAAGCTTGGCGATGCGATCCTTAAGGTATGCGACAGGATAATTATCTACGGATCAAACGCTGATCTCGTTACGGACATTATTGCCAAGGAAGCTCACGGTCGCAAGTATGAGATCTACAGGATCCCTGATAAGGAAGGCGATGTCTACGAATTCCCTAAGACCCGTGACAATGTTGTAAATGCATATAAGGAAGCTATAGCCAAGGCCAGAGAGTGGGCAAAACCCGGAGAGATTGTTATTATGTCTTCTATAGGTACGTCCTACGATCATTTCAGACATTTCGAACACAGGGGCGATATGTTCAGAGACCTTGTTAACGAACTCAAATAAGCTATAAAAGTTCAGGGTGGAGGAAAGTTTATGGCTGATATGAATTACCGCAGATATAAGGCTCATCCGACAGTAGACCTGCCGGACCGTAAGTGGCCTTCAAATAAGATAACCAAGGCTCCGATCTGGTGTTCTGTTGACTTAAGAGACGGTAATCAGGCTCTCGAAGTCCCTATGACTCTGGAAGAAAAGGTCGAATTCTTTGAATATTTATGCTCTATCGGATTTAAAGAGATCGAGATCGGTTTTCCTGCAGCATCAGATACTGACTATAACTTTTGCAGGCACCTGATAGACAATAACCTGATCCCTTCAGACGTTGCGATCCAGGTTTTAACGCAGTCCAGAGAACACATAATCGATAAGACTATGGAAGCTGTAAAGGGCGCTCCAAATGTAATTATCCACCTTTATAATGCGACAAGCACTCTCCACAGGGACGTTGTTTTCGATTTTTCATGCGACGAATGCATAAAGCTCGCAACAGACGGAGCAAAATTAATAATCGACAGGATAAATGAGGATAAGAGCGGCACAAACTTTATCCTCGAGTATTCTCCTGAAGCTTTTTCGGATACGGAACTGGATTTTGCCGTAAAGATCTGTGATTCCGTTCTTGATATCTGGAAGCCTACTCCTGAAAAGAAGGTAATAATCAACCTGCCAGAGACAGTTGAGTACCAGACAGCCAATGTTTATGCCGATCAGATCGAGTATTTCTGCTCGAAAACGAAATGGAGAGATTCGATAATCATCTCTCTGCATACCCATAATGACAGAGGTACGGCCGTTGCGACCTCGGAATTCGGCCTTATGGCAGGCGGCGACAGAGTCGAAGGCACTTTGTTCGGAAACGGCGAGAGGACCGGAAACGTTGATATCATTACGCTTGCGATAAACATGATGATGCTGGGTATCAATCCCGGATTGGATTTTTCCAATATCAACAAGACTATCGATATCTATGAAGAACTCACAGGTATGAAGGTCGAGCCGAGACACCCATGGGCAGGAAAGCTCGTATTTACGGCTTTTTCAGGTTCCCATCAGGATGCGATCAATAAGGGCAGAAAGAAGATGGAAGAAAGGGGAGAGACCATATGGGCAGTTCCTTATCTTCCTATCGATCCTAAGGATGTCGGAAGGGAATACGAGCCTATCATCCGTATCAATTCCCAGTCCGGCAGGGGTGGAATCGCTTATGTTATGGAAACTTATTTCGGAGTCCAGCTCCCGAAGAGCTTCCAGCGTGATTTCCTGCCTGTTGTCAAGGCTGCGACTGAAGAAAACGGCATCGAAAACGAGCTCACTCCCCAGCAGATCTTTGATCTTTTCGATGACAAATATATCAATGTCCTTGAGCCTTACGGTCTTAAGAACTTCTCGGAAATGCAGGATTCCGATCAGGTATCCACAGTTGAAGCTCTCATAGTAGATCACGGTAAGGAAGTTACCATCAGGGGACAGGGTAACGGTCTTTTGGATGCATTTGTCAGGGGCTTCTGTGATTATACAGGCGTTGAATTCTCCATCGCGAACTATTCAGAGCACGCTATGAAGTCAGGTTCAGACTCTGCTGCTATCACATACATCGAGATCACCAATAAAGCCAACAAGAATACTTATATCGGAGCCGGAGTATCCAGCTCAGTCACAAAATCTTCCGTTCGTGCCGTAGTTTGCGCATATAACAGAATGATTAATGTGTTATGATTTTTGGGTTTTTAGGAAAAGAGGTTTTTAAATAATGATTTGGGATTATTTTGTTGCATTCATATTCGGTGTCGTCGAAGGCATTACAGAATGGCTTCCTGTAAGCTCCACAGGGCACATGATCATATTAAATGAGTTCTTAAAGCTCAATGTTTCACCTGAATTTTATGACCTTTATCTTGTTGTTATCCAGCTCGGCGCCATTATGGCCGTTGTTGTTATCTTCTGGAAAGAAATCTGGCCCTTTGGCATCAAGAATAACGAGCATCCTTTCTCGAAAACAGGTATCGGCCGTTATGTAATGAAGGATAAGATCATCTTGTGGCTTAAGATAGCTCTCGCATGTGTTCCGGCAGCTATCATAGGCGTTCTTTTCGATGACTGGCTCGATGAGCACCTCTATAACTATTTTGTCGTTGCTATCGCACTTATCGTATTCGGTGTTGCATTTATCGTAGTCGAATACTTAATGAAAAACAGAAATCCCGTTATCAAGACTGTCGGCCAGCTTAACTGGGGTCATGCTCTTGCAATCGGCCTTTTCCAGCTCTTTGCTGCGATCTTCCCGGGTGCATCGAGATCGGGTTCTACTATCGTTGGATCTATTGCCATCGGAATTAAGAGGGAAGCAGCTGCTAAATTCACTTTCTTCCTCGCAATTCCTGTTATGTTCGGTGCGAGCCTTCTTAAGATCATCAAATACGATGGCGGCGTAACTGCTTATGAAGTAGGATTGCTTTTAGTAGGCATGATCACGGCATTCGGCGTCAGCCTTCTTATAATCAAGCAGCTTATGGCATTTATCAGAAAGCATACGTTCTCATGCTTTGGCTGGTACCGTATCGGCCTTGGTATCCTTGTTCTTATATTGGGTGCCTGCGGCGTTATCGGCGGCGCTGCTCCGGTTTAATATCCGGTTTCCCTAATATCTATAATGTTTTTAATAAGTATATTAGCTTGTTTATGCTATAATTCACAATGAATTATTATGCGGACAGGAGAAGTCTCTTTGCGTAAATATATCTACAACAGCCGTGATGTAGCGGCTTACTTCAAGTATTTCTCGGTTCCGAGCTATCTTGAAGTGTCATATATGCAGTATATCTTCAATCTCGGCAGTAAGGTTCTGGCTGAGCCCCTTACCAGAGATTTTGAATCTTTTAAGAAAGAAGTCTACAGGGAGCTTTATTTCCTGTGGGCTAATGGTTTTGAGGACGAAAGATCCGATATTTCCAAGATGACCACAGAAGGTGATCTTTCCTTGATCTGTGATCAGGAATGCATATGCCTTGAATCTTATATGAAGCTCATATGCCTTCATTTGATATTTTCTGGCAATCTTCCTTATATCACATTGAATTTCACGGGCCTTATGACCCAGCTCGGCTTAAAGTGCGATGTGTCTTTATACGAAGCTAACTGTAAGACTGTCTGTGAATCACTGCAGCTTGAAGTTTTCGACACATTCGGAAAGCCTTTTGACCTTTCACTCGGCATTCCCGATGAGTTATTGCGCGTTTCTTTGAGCAAGGAGTTTAAAGAGGGCCTCGATAACAGGAACTTCAAGGAAACATTAAGGTCTGAACAGATGAACTGGCTTATGGATCTTAAGGATAAGTCCTTTAAGCTTTTCGGTTCGATTCAGCCCAGAAAGAAGACAACCAAGAGCCGTATTTCCGGCCAGTCAAATAAGAACTACAGGAATTCGGGCAGCAATGTAGTTCAAAACAAGGTGCAGCCTAAGGGCACGCCTAAAACATCTGAGAAATAAGTTGGAGGGTAAGTGATGGATAAGGTATTTAAGCTTGGTCTTGATATCGGATCTACGACGATAAAGGTAGTTCTTTTGGACGGCGACAAGATAATCCACAGCGATTATCAGAGACATCATTCCGATGTTTCCGGCCTTTTAAATGAGCTTTTTGAGGATCTGAACAAGAAATTCCCCGGTATCGACGTTGATGTTGTAATTACAGGTTCCGGCGGACTTTCAGTAGCAAACTGGCTGGGATTTAAATTTACTCAGGAAGTTATGGCTGAGACTCAGGCAATCAAGACATATCATCCTGAGACAGACGTAATAATCGAGCTTGGCGGTGAGGATGCAAAGATCACATATATGCATCCGGTTCTTGAGCAGCGTATGAACGGTACCTGCGCAGGCGGTACGGGTTCATTTATCGATCAGATGGCATCGCTCCTTCAGACAGATGCTGACGGCCTTAACAACTTTGCTAAAGACTACAGATCGCTTTATACGATCGCGAGCCGCTGCGGCGTTTTCGCCAAGTCAGACCTTCAGCCCCTTATAAATGAAGGCGCTGCAAAAGAAGACCTCGCTGCATCTATCTACCAGTCCGTTGTAAACCAGACGATCTCAGGTCTTGCATGCGGCAGACCTATCAAGGGCAATGTTACGTTCCTTGGCGGTCCTTTGTTCTTCAATTCCGAGCTCAGAAATGCTTTTGAGAGAACATTGGAAGGCAAGGTCGATTCCTTCTGGATGCCTGAAGAAGCCCAGATCTACGTAGCTTTGGGCGCTGCTTTATCGGCAGACGGCAAGAATCCGGTTAATCTTTCTGATCTTCTCGAAAAGCTTAAGAACAGGGAAGGCTTCGTTCCGGACATCATCAGGATCGATCCTATTTTCAAGAGCAAGGAAGATAAGGAAGCTTTTGATGAGCGTCATAAGAAAGATCAGATTCCCGTTCTTGATATCAAAGAGCAGCATGGCGGACTTTTCTTAGGTCTTGATGCAGGTTCGACAACTACAAAGGCTGTAGTTATCAACAAGAACGGCGACCTCGTTTACACATACTATGCGAGCAACAAGGGTAATCCTGTAATGAGCGCAGTTGCGATCATGAAGGATATCTATTCAAAGATGCCCGAAGACTGCTATATCGCTCATTCTTGCGTTACAGGTTACGGCGAGAACATCATCAAAGCCGCTTTGAACATCGATATCGGCGAGATTGAGACAATGGCTCACTTCCAGTCAGCAAAATTCTTCTGTCCGGATGTTGATTTCATCATCGATATCGGCGGCCAGGATATGAAGTGCATGAAGATCAGGAACGGCGTTATCGATTCCATAATGCTTAACGAGGCTTGTTCTTCAGGGTGCGGTTCATTCATCCAGACATTTGCCCAGACTTTGGGCCTTACGACACCAGAGTTTGCTGAAGCTGCTTTGTCTTCCACAAAGCCTGTAGATCTCGGTACTCGTTGCACGGTATTCATGAACTCCAAGGTTAAGCAGGCGCAGAAGGAAGGCGCTTCCGTAGGTGATATCTCTGCAGGCCTTTCTTATTCAGTCGTAAGAAATGCGCTTTATAAAGTTATCAAGATCCGTGATACTGAGCAGCTCGGAAAGAATATCGTCGTTCAGGGTGGTACATTCCTTAATGACGCAATTCTCCGCTGTTTCGAGCTCGTATCGGGAAGAGACGTTATAAGACCTAATGTTGCAGGCTTGATGGGCGCTTTCGGTGCAGCTCTCATTGCAATGAAGAGATGCCATGAAGACAGCAGATCTAATGTGCTCGGTAAGGATGAGCTCGATTCATTCAAGATGGATACTGAGAATACCCAGTGCCAGGGCTGTACAAATCACTGCCGTCTTACTATCGCTACATTCTCCAACGGTACCAAGTTCGTATCAGGCAACCGCTGCGAAAGAGGCGAAGACTTAGCGCTCGACAGGGAACCTGCAAGCGATAAGAAGAAGCTTCCGAACCTTTTCGATTATAAGTACTCCAGAACATTCAGCTACTATAAGCCTTTAAAGCTTGAGGATGCTCCAAGAGGCGAGATCGGAATCCCGAGAGTTCTTAACCAGTATGAGAATTATCCTTTCTGGTTTACAGTACTTACAAAGCTCGGATTCAGAGTCCTTATTTCCGCGAGATCTTCACATAAGATCTACGAAGGCGGTATGGAGACGATCCCTTCCGAGTCTGTTTGCTATCCTGCAAAGCTTGCTCACGGACATATTGAGAATCTTATAGACCGCGGTATTACCACGATCTTCTATCCTGATGTTCCTTACGAGAATATCGAAAACCAGAATTCCAACAATCACTATAACTGTCCGATCGTTTGCTCTTATCCGGAAGTTATCAGGAACAACGTTGAAAATCTCCTGGAAAAGAACATCAGATATCTTAATCCTTTCATGCCTTTGGATAATCTTGATAATGTGGCTCTCCATCTTACAGAGTGCTTCGATTATCTTGGCGTATCCGCAGAAGAAGCCAAGCAGGCTGTCGAGGCAGGCGCCGAGGAGTATTTCAAATACAAAGACGACATAAGAAACAAGGGCCAGGAGATCCTTAAGGAGATGGAAGAAAAAGGCCTTAAGGGTATCGTTCTTGCAGGAAGACCGTATCATGTTGACCCTGAGATCAACCACGGTATTCCTCAGATGATCAATTCGTTGGGACTTGCTGTACTTACAGAAGATTCAGTAGCTAAGCCCGGTGTATTAAAGCGTCCTATCAGAGTCATTGACCAGTGGATGTATCATACGAGACTTTATGAAGCTGCAGCTTTCGTAATCACGAGACCTGACTTGGAGCTCGTTCAGCTTACCAGCTTCGGTTGCGGCCTTGATGCCGTTACATCCGACCAGGTTCAGGAGATACTTGAATCTTCAGGAAAGCTCTATACGCTCCTTAAGATCGATGAAGTAAGCAACTTGGGTGCTGCAAGGATCAGAATGAGATCTCTTGTAGTTGCTATGAACGAGAGATTAGAACTCGAAGCAAACGGTCAGAAGACATTTAAAGCACCTGATGATTCAGAAGATGCTCCGTATACTCTCCACAGAGTCGAATTTACAAAAGAGCATAAGAAGAATCACACTATCCTGGCGCCCCAGATGGCTCCTATCCAGTTTGAACTCGTGGAATCTGTTTTCCACAAGCACGGATATAAGCTCAAGCTCTTAAAGCAGGCAACGAGAGAAGATATCGAGTGCGGTCTTAAGTTCGTTAATAACGACGCATGCTTCCCGACGATAATCGTAATAGGACAGATGATCAATGCCATCTTAAAGGGTGAGATCGATCCTGATAATACAACTCTTGCGATCACTCAGACAGGCGGCGGATGCCGTGCCACAAACTATGTAGCGTTCCTGCGTAAAGCTCTGAAGGAAGCAGGATATCCGCAGATCCCCGTTATCACGATCTCTGCCCAGAGATTTGAAAAGAATGAAGGCTTCGAATATACGATGTCATTTGCATTAGATGCCATCAAGGCATTGTGCGCAGGTGACATGCTCTCAACATTGCTTTTGAGAGTAAGACCTTACGAAAAGGTTCCCGGTTCTGCAAATGCCCTTTATTCTTATATCAACAGGATCGGCAGAAGATTATTTAATCCTAAGCTTGCAAATGACGATCTTACCGAGAGATATGATGTCATGATGCCTAACAGCTACTTCTCCAAGTCGATCGAGGAGAAGAAGGAGATCCTTGACTGCTTATCACAGATTGGCGTTGATTTCGATAATCCTCCGGTCATCACGAAGTATAAGGAATTCGTTAAGTTTGCAGTATCTAAATTTGACGCACTGCCGCTTGCAGATATTCCCAGAAAGCCCCGTGTCGGTCTTGTAGGTGAGATCCTTGTTAAGTTCCAGCCTGATGCTAACAACAATGCTATAGACGTCATCGAATCAGAAGGCTGCGAAGCAGTTCTTCCGGGCGTTTTGGACTTCTTCTTATATTGCGCATATAACCCTGTATGGCAGGCTCAGAACTTGGGAAAGAGCAAGAAGACAGGATATATCATGAAGACTGCAATTAGATTTTTAGAGTCTTTGAGAAAGCCTATCAATAAGGAATTTGCAAAGACGAACGGCAAGTTCATGTTAAGCGAACGCATCCAGGAACTGGCTGAAAAGTCATCAACGGTATTAAGCTGCGGCAACTCATGCGGTGAGGGATGGTTCCTTACAGCAGAGATGATCGAGCTTATTCAGGACGGCGTTCCGAACATCATCTGTGCCCAGCCTTTCGCGTGCCTTCCTAACCATGTAACAGGTAAGGGCATGATCAAAGAATTAAGAAGACAGTATCCTAAGTCAAACATCGTTCCGATCGACTATGACCCGGGTGCTTCAGAAGCTAACCAGCTTAACCGTATCAAGCTCATGATCAGCACAGCACGTGCAGTAAGAGAACAGGAAATAGCAGACGGAAACAAATAAGAACAGTGAGGCTATAAATGAGTACACTCCTTCTTGTTGACGGCAATTCGATTATTAACAGAGCTTATTATGCCGTAATAGGCAGAGCTCCAATGACTGCGCCTGACGGAACTCCCACGGGAGCCGTAAACGGTTTTTTCAATTCCGTTCTTGGCGTAATGAAGGAATATAACCCTGATCATATGTGCGTTCTTTTCGACAGGAGAGAGCCCACATTCAGACATAAGATGAGCGTTGACTATAAGGCTAACCGCAAGGGCATGCCTGATGATCTCGCTGCCCAGATGCCTGTAGTAAAGAACATCCTTGACCTTTATGGAATCAAGAGAATGGAACTTGCAGGATACGAAGCTGACGATCTTATCGGCACTTTGTCAAAGCAGGGCGAAGAGCAGGGAATGGATGTCTATATCTTCTCCGGCGACCACGACGATTTCCAGCTGATTTCCGATAAGGTTTCGGTCATTATGCCCCAGTCCGGCAAAGGAAAAGAACCGAGAGTCTTATTTGACCGCAAGATGTTCGAAGATACATACGGAGTAAAGCCTGAAGTATTTGTTCAGGTAAAGGCCCTCATGGGTGATAACTCCGATAACATCAAGGGCGTTGAAAAGGTAGGCGAAAAGACTGCATTTAAGCTCATCGCAGACTATGGTTCTTGCGAAGAAGTTTTCAATAACGCTGATAAGTTATCTCCGGCATTAGGAGAGAGAGTTAAGAATTCAAAAGAACTTTTAGATCTTAATATCAAGCTCTGCACAATCGACAGGGAGTCTCCTGTTGAAGAAAATGCCAAAGACTGCGTTTATCCTTCATCTACCAGAGATTTTCCTGCTTTGTCCGGCGTTCTTAGCCGTCTGGCATTAAAGTCACTTATCAAGAAACTCGATCTGGAAGATGTTAAGCCTGCCGGCTTTGTAACTACCGAAGAAGTCGATGACTTCGTGACGGGAATTAAGGATCAGGTCGAATCCTGCTTAAAGTCAGGACTTAATATCAAGTATGAAGCGCCTTCTTCTTTTGATTTCGAAAACCTTAACTGCGGTATTGATTTTGTTGATATTTCATCCGGAAACAAGATCATTATTCTCGACTGGAATTCCAAGACATTCTATGTAATTGATCCGGATGAGTTTAATAAGTTAAGTTCCGGCAAAAAGGTCATTCCTGCTTCATATGAATATAAGGACAGATCCAAGATCATTAAGGAACCTTTAAAGTCAGTTGAATCTGTTTTCGACTGCGAGATAGCAGGATATGTCCTTAATGTGCTTTCAGGTAAGCCTGATCTTCAGAGGCTTTATGAGAGCATTATCAAATCCGCTTATCCCGTTGAGGAAAAGAAGGGACCTGTAAAGCAGCTCTCATTATTTGATGAGATCACAGAAGATGACGGTTCTTCCAAAGTCGAAGAGACTGCATCTAAGCTTCTTGCTGTTACTGCGATCGCGAAAGTGATCTCCCGTGATATCGAAAACGATAAGGATCTTAAGAGTCTTCTTTATGACATCGAATTCCCGCTTGTAATCACGCTCGATAAGATCGAGAGAAACGGCATGCATGTATCAGGCGAGAGGCTTTCCGAGCTTCACAGCGAATATACAAAGCGTTTAGAAGATATCAGCGCCAGAGTTTACGATGAGTGTGGAACAGAGTTTAATATCTCATCACCCAAGCAGCTTGCAGATGTCTTGTACGGACCAAAGTATCTGAATCTTCCTTCCGGTAAGAAGGGCAAGAGCGGTGATTTTTCGACTGGAATAGACGAGCTTAAGAGATTAAGACATATGTCTCCTGCGATCGACAACATCATTAAGTACAGAGAACTCTCAAAGCTCGACTCCACATATGCAGTAGGACTAGGCCGGGCCATCAGGAGCGATTCAAGGATCCATACTACATTTACACAGGCAATGACAAATACCGGAAGATTATCTTCAACAGAACCTAATCTTCAGAACATTCCCGTAAGGACCGAAGAAGGCTCAAGATTAAGAGAAGCATTTACTGCTGAAGAAGGAAAGATATTGGTCGATGCCGACTATTCACAGATCGAACTCCGTCTTCTTGCGGCTTTGAGCGGTGATGAAGTAATGTGTTCTGCGTTCCTGGAGGGTGAAGACATTCATAAGAGAACTGCAGCAAAAGTCTATGGCGTAACCGAAGACATGGTTACTCACAAGATGAGAGCTGCTGCAAAGACCGTTAACTTCAGTATCATCTACGGCATCTCCGATTACGGTCTTGCTACTGATCTCGGTATCAGCTACAAGGAAGCATCTGACCTCATTAAGGAATATAACAACCAGTTCCCGGGTGTCACTTCATATCTTGAAGCTTTAAGGAATTCGGGTGAGGAAAAGGGATATGCCGTAACTATGTATGGCAGAAAGAGGATCCTTAACGAACTTAAGAGCCAGAACAGGAATATTAAAAATTTCGGTTACAGAGCGGCAATGAATACGCCCATCCAGGGTACTGCTGCTGACATTATAAAGATCGCTATGAACCGTGTTTCAAAAGCATTGGAAGAAAAGCTCCCTACGGCAAAGCTCGTAATGCAGGTGCACGACGAACTCATATGCGAATGCAACATTGAAGATAAGGACCTTTGTGCTTCGATCCTTAAAGAAGAGATGGAAAAAGCGGCTTCATTAAGCGTGCCGCTTTTAGCAGAGGTCGGATTCGGAAAGGACTGGCTGGAAGCTAAATAATGTTTGTATTAGGTATTACAGGCGGAATAGGAAGCGGAAAGAGCACGGTAAGCGGACTTTTGGCAGAAAGAGGCCTTATGGTTCTTGATGCTGATGAGATCTCAAGAAGCGTAACGGGCCCCATGGGCAGGGCAATGCCTGAGATTGCAGAGACTTTCGGAAAGAGAGTCGTATCTTCCAACGGCGCTCTTAACAGGAAGGCCATGTCTGATATTGCATTTTCTGATAAGAATAAACTCGATAAATTGAGTTCTATCATTCACAGACATGTTTTCGAGCAGATCGATGAGACATTGCAGAAGGAAAAAGAGAAGGGTACAAAGTGCGTCGTTCTTGACGTTCCGATCCCGGTAAATAAGTTCCGTGAATTATGCAACCAGATATGGGTCGTAACATGCGATAAGGATGTGCGCCTGGCAAGACTCCAGAAGCGCGGAATGGAAAAGGAAGAGGCTGAAAGAAGGATCGCTGTCCAGATGACTGACGATGAGTACTGTGAATTAGGCGATCACTCTATCGATAACTCATGGGATTTGGAAGACCTTAAAGATAAGGTCGAAGTCCTGATCCGCGAGCAGCTCTATGAGAGAGGTATCAGGATATGAACATGTCTGCATTCATAGCAGCTCTTATATTCCTGCTTATATCGATCGCGGCATTGGTATTCATGTTCGTCGGTAAAGCTCCTTTCTGTTCAGGCAAATACAGGTCTTTTTACAGGGCTTCCTGCGGAGTATATATCAGCGGAGTTCTTCTTGTCCTGATATTTACTCTTATCATGAAGAGGCTCCCTCTGGTCTATGTATTGATCTCTGACATCACGGTTACCGTTGTTTTCTGTTTTACTGTAGGTCTTATCTATTTCATGACGAGATCTATCGTTGAAGCAGCTGAAAAAGCTGAGAAAAAGGAGACTGATGACAAGAATAAAGAGTGACAGCAAGGTAAAGAAGGTCATATTCAAGATCTTTATCGTATTAGTCGTTTTGGGACTTTTAGGTGTTCTTGCGCTCTCTTTGCTGAACCTTCATGTGATCGGTGATACGAAGTCTGAGGTCTATTCTCTTGAAAATTTTGAATCTTCTAACGACAGCCATTTTGAGGCAGTTATCGTTTTAGGCTGTGCTGTTTGGGACAATGGCCCCAGTCCGATGCTCGCTGACAGATTAAGAACAGCCGCTGCTGTTTATAAGACCGGCTGCGTTGACTATATCCTGGTTACAGGTGACAGTGAAAATCCTGTTAAATACGATGAGACCGGAGCCATGAAGACTTTCCTTATCGATGAAGGTATTCCTGAAGATAAGATCGTCTGTGATCCTTTGGGACTTTCGACTTATGAATCGATGCTCAGAGCAAAGACTCTCTATAACATCTCCTGCGCAGTTGTTGTTACGACTGAATTCCATGTCCCAAGGTCTGTTTACGATGCAAAAGCTTTTGGTATAGTATCTGTAGGAGTAGAAGCTATTAATTCCGGATATGTTATTAAGCCTTATAATTACGTCAGGGAGTTTATAGCGCGCGGCAAAGACTTTTTCTATGCGTTGATCAAACCGGGTTACTGATATGACTTCTGGCAACACCAAGAGATTACCCACATATATCGGCGGCATCTTTGCGATAATCGCAGGGTTCTTCTTTATTACGCTGCCTGAAATATCTTCCGGAGTTATAGGTCTCTTATTCGGCATTGTCCTCTTTATAGCCGGGATTACAGAAGTAATCGGTTATGTGATTACGATAAAGCAGTTCAGGGAAGAGAACTATGGTAAGGCTGCAGGTGCTGAGATCGTACTTGTCTATTCCATAATTCTTATGGTGCTTGGCGGGTTCTTTATCTTAAAACCTGCTATCGTTCTGCAGCTTTTATCGACCATAGTAGGTCTGTTCTTTCTTGTTGACGGAATCGTAAAGCTCAGACAGGAGATATTCCTGTTTGTGAAAAAGGACATCTACAGCTGGATGCTTTTGATCATGGCTGTGTTATTGATCGTTGCAGGAGTTGTTCTTCTTGCAAATGCGTTTAACGGTACAAGGAATATAATCGTATTCTCGGGATGCGCATTTGTGGTGAGCGGACTTGAGACCTGCTTTTTGGGACTCGTTAAAAAGAAAGATAAAAAAGCCCGCGAAGAATGATATCAAAGCGGGCTTTAAATTTGGTTTGTTGATTTCCTGAATATCAGACGTTGAATCTGAATACTACGACGTCGCCGTCCTTCATTACATATTCCTTGCCTTCGGATCTTACGAGGCCCTTTTCCTTAGCTGCGTTATATGTGCCGCAGGCGATAAGATCATCGTAAGCTACGACCTCTGCTCTAATAAAGCCTCTTTCAAAGTCTGAGTGGATCTTTCCTGCAGCCTGGGGAGCCTTTGTGCCGTTCTTGATCGTCCATGCACGAACTTCCTTAGGGCCTGCTGTAAGGAATGAGATGAGGCCGAGGAGTGTATAGGATGCGTTGATCATCTTATCAAGACCTGCGCTCTCGATGCCTAAGTCTTCCAGGAACATCTCGCGGTCTTCGGGAGAGAGCTCTCCTAATTCCTCTTCAATCTTAGCTGAGATAACGACAACGCCGGAACCTTCCTTTGCTGCGATCTCTTTTACTGTTTGAACATAAGGAATGTCTTCGTTCTTTTTGATATCGTCCTCTGCGATGTTTGCGCAGTAGAGAACAGGCTTCATTGAAATGAGCTGGAGATCTTTAATGTACTCCTGCTCGTCCTCTTCGAATGAAAGAGTTCTTGCAGACTTGCCTTCAGCGAGACAATCGTAGATCTTTTCGAACACTGCGAGTTCTTTAGCGAAAGCTTTGTCGCCGCCTTTCATCATCTTCTTTGTGCGGTCGATCCTCTTTTCCATGATCTCTAAGTCAGAAAGGACAAGCTCGATATCGATAGTTGCAATATCGCCGGCAGGATCAGCATGACCGTTTACATGGATAACGTCAGGATCGTCAAAGCATCTTACAACGTGAACGATAGCGTCACACTCTCTGATGTTTGATAAGAACTTGTTGCCCAAACCTTCGCCCTTGGAAGCGCCTGCGACAAGACCGGCGATGTCAACGAATTCGACAACAGCTGGTGTGTATTTTTCAGGATTATAGATCTCAGCGAGTTTATCGAGTCTCTTATCAGGAACTGAAACGACGCCTACATTAGGTTCAATAGTGCAGAAAGGATAGTTAGCTGCCTCAGCGCCTGCCTTTGTAATTGCGTTGAAAAGAGTGCTCTTACCGACATTAGGAAGTCCAACGATTCCAAGCTTCATATATATACCTCATTAAAATGATATTTTTGCCTCATAATTGTAGCACATTAAAAGCATAATACTTTGTAGGTTGTTTGTCGGTATTTGTCGGGTAATTGTCGGCTCTTTTGTAGGTTTTTGTAACTTATCTTCTGGTTTTGTCAGTTTTTGTCGGAAATCCTGTCGGTTTTCGTTGTCGGTTTTGCGATGTTTTCGTACTGATAATCCTGATTTTAAAAGCGTATTCTGCTTGTAAAGGAGGATGCGAAAATGCCAGCTAAACCTAATGTTGTACACATATATTCATGCTTTGCTTCAGGCTCTGATTCGACCGTTTCTTTGATCGAAGTATCTATATCACCGGGCATACCGACATTCTCGGTAATAGGACTTTGCGATTCTTCGATAAGGGAGTCTCAGGGAAGGATCAGGTCAGCCTTTAAGTCGGCGGGTTTTAATATGCCCAAAGGACACATAACGGTCGGTATCAGTCCTGCTTATATGAGAAAAGCAGGAACGGGTTTTGATCTTCCTATGGCAATGGGAATACTTTTTTGCTCAGGTCAGCTTTATCTGCCGCCTAACAGCAGGATCTACGCAGAAGGTGAGCTGACCTTAGGCGGCGACATTATAGGAACTCCGGGTGCATGTATCAGGCTTAAGACTGTACGTGATATGGATTTCGATTACAGGATCATTCCTGTGAGTGAATCTTCCGGAGCGGGCCTTGCCAGATTTTCGGGACAGGCAATTACAAGGCTTACTGATCTGAACAGCCTTTTTGACGGAAACAACTACAAGGAGGCTGAGTTTACTTACGACAGTCCTTTAACGTCGGATGAATATATCGACATCTCGAATTTGAAAGGTCAGGAGAAGACTAAAAGGGCGCTTCTTATAAGCGCTGCAGGATTTCATAATCTATTGCTTTTGGGGAGCCCCGGATGCGGAAAGACACTTGCAGGTAAAATGCTTGCAGGAATTATGCCCAAGCTCAGTCCTGAAGAGTTATCCGATGTTTATTCAATGACTGAACTTGTTGAAGGCGAGAATGCGAAGATAAGTCTTGAAAGACCTGTGCGTATGATAGGCCCTAATATAACTGTGGGAAAACTTCTCGGAAGTTCTGTGAGCTTAACGCCAGGTGAACTGGCACTTGCAAATCACGGAATACTGTTTGCAGATGAGCTTCCGCTGTATAACTCTGAAGTATTCGACTTTTTGAGAAAGCCTCTCGAAGATCGTAAAGTTCATCTGATGAAGAAAGGCAATCTCTATTCCTTTGATACGAACTTCATATTCCTGGGAACTGGAAATCCCTGTAAATGCGGACTTTATTACGAGAAAGGTGATAAGTGCAGATGTAATCCTAATGAGATAAGCAGATATATGTCTAAAATGTCCGGCCCTTTTCTTGAGCGGATAGATCTTTTCAGCGAGATGAGATCAATATCAGGCAAGGACATGGCTTGTATCTATACAGGTGACAAAGAAGGCGAGAGCTTAAAGTACAGAGAGATCGTTCAAAGATGCTGGGATATAGCCCACAAAAGGTATGGGGCAGGGCTCTTAAACGGTACTTTTCCTGACGGAGACATCAGAGATGCTTTAAGGATCCCTGAAAAGTCAGTTAAATATGCATCCGAAGTGTCTGACAAAGGCTTCTTTACGGCTAGAGGATTTACAAGAGTCTTAAGAGTTGCAAGAACGATAGCTGATATTAAAGAAGCAACTGATGTGACAGTTGAAGATATTGCGGAAGCAGTTCAATACAGGAGGAGGGATTTCTGATATGTGGGATGAGATAACTAACAGAAAGGCCGATTATTTCTATTCAGCTGTCATGCTTAATACCGACATTAATTACAGGACATTAAATGAACTTGGAGAAAGAAATGTTTTCAGATCTTACAGGGACTTATACGATAAAGAGCTGCTTGAAAGGATCGCAAAGGAAGAATTCGATCTGAAGCCTGATACCGTCTATAAGATTAAAAGACTCCTGGATTCTTATGGGGATCTTAAAAAGATCGTAACTAAATACGAGAAGATATCAATGGAGAACCGGATAAATGTGGTATCGGTACTTGATAAAGCATATCCGTATAACTGGAAAGTCTTAAGCGGAATGCCAAAGGTCTTTTATACCAGAGGTAATTATGCACTGATAGATACTATGACTCTTCAAGGTTCTGTTGCGGTGGTAGGTTCAAGAAATCCGAGCAGGTATGCACAGTATGCAACGGACAGGATCTGTAAAGAACTGGGTAATAAAGGAATAACCATAGTTTCCGGAATGGCTGCAGGTATTGACCGGCAGGCTCATATCTCATCTGTTAATACTGACGGCGGTACGATTGCAGTCCTCGCAGGAGGTGTTGATAACATTTATCCTCCTTCAAATAAGGATATTTACGATCTGATCAGTATGAACGGCCTTTTGATCTCTGAAATGCCGCCTGGTCAGATACCTTTAAGACGGTATTTTCCGTCGAGGAACAGACTTATAGCAGGTCTTTCTGACTGCACGCTTATCATGGAAGCCGGTAATTGCTCAGGAACCCTGCATACAGCTTCGTTTGCAGCTAACCAGGGAAAAGAAGTGTTTGTTCTGCCGAATAATATCTACTACGAAAATGCTAAGGGAGGACTAAAGCTTCTGGAAGACGGCGGAAATGTCCTGCTTGGTGCAGACAGCGTTATAGACAGTGTAACAAGATCTCTGATGTATAAGCACATGGAACTCGGATGCGCTTCCGAATTAAGCTTCAGGAATGATAAAGATGATTTCACCGATAAGATCGATATCAATGCTCTAAGAGAGCTCTCTAAAGTCAGACCGGACATGTTGACTGATGAGAACTGGAAGACGATAATTACTGATGCACTTACGTTAAAACCTCTTTGTGCAGATGAATTATGTACTGTTACAATGCTCCCGTTTTATAAGGTTTCGATCCTTTTGACAGAGTTAGAACTTAATGGGACAGTTTGCCAGGAGAAGGGTAAGTACTCGTTGACATTTGTATAATGATGATATATTTTTAATTAACAATATAGAGGAGTACTGATGGGTAAGGAATTAGTCATTGTTGAGTCTCCTGCCAAGTCAAAGACTATCGGCAGATATCTTGGAAGCGATTATATCATTTCAGCTTCGTTAGGCCATATCAGGGATCTTCCTTCCGGAAATCTCGGTGTTGATGTTAAAAATAACTTCAGACCTTTGTACATAACCATGAAGGGAAAGGAGAAGGTCGTAAGAGACCTTAAGCTCTTGGCTGCTGACTGCGACGAGATATTGCTCGCAACGGACCCTGACCGCGAGGGTGAAGCAATTGCGTGGCACTTAGCCAAGGTCCTTAAGATTGATCCTGATTCAAAGTGCAGGATCACATTTAACGAGATCACTAAAACAGCTGTTCAGGAAGCTATTAAGAATCCCAGAGCCATTAACATGAATCTTGCTAATGCGCAGCAGGCAAGAAGAATCCTTGACAGACTCGTAGGTTATGAATTAAGTCCGCTTCTCTGGAAGAAGATCAGAAAAGGCTTATCTGCAGGACGTGTACAGTCTGTAGCAACAAAGATCGTTATGGACAGAGATGCTGAGATCGACAGCTTTAAGCCTGAAGAATACTGGCTTATCAAGGCTCTTGTAACACCCGGAAAGAATTCAGATAAGTTCCTTTTGGGTTACTACGGCGTAGCTGAAGGCGATAAGATCAAAAAAGATGATCTTAAGTGTCTTGAAGACGCTCAGGAAGTATTAGACGCTGTTGGATCCGGTCCTTTTGTTGTTGATTCAGTAAAGAAGGGCAAAAAGGAGAGAAATCCATATCCGCCGTTTACTACATCAACACTCCAGCAGGAAGCATCAAAGAGATTAGGATTCTCATCTAAGAAGACTATGTCTATTGCCCAGCAGCTCTATGAAGGTGTAGAGGTTGCAGGACAGGGCCAGACTGCTCTCGTATCTTATATCAGAACAGACTCCGTCCGTATTTCAGAAGAGGCTGTTGCAGCTGCAAATAAGCTCATCAAGGAGAGATTCGGTAAAGAATATTGTTCTCCTTATAACAGACAGTATAAAAATAAGAATTCAGCTCAGGATGCGCATGAAGCGATAAGACCTACGCATTTTGACTTAGACCCCAGAGACATCAGATCTTCACTTACAAACGACCAGTATAAGCTCTACCAGCTTATCTGGGACAGATTCCTTGCAACACAGATGGCAGCATGCAAGCTCGATACAGTTACATGCCAGGCTTCCTGCAACAACAGGATCTTCAGAGCTACAGGTGAGACTGTCACATTTAAGGGATTCCTTGTTCTTTACGATGATATCGCAGAAGATCAGAACAAGACTGACGATACAGACGGCAAGGCAATAATTCCGCCTCTTGAAGACGGCATGAAACTTGAGCTTTTGGACCTCAAGTCTTTGCAGAAGTTTACGACTCCGCCGCCGCATTATACAGAAGCTACACTCATCAAGGCTTTGGAAGAATACGGAATCGGCAGACCTTCAACATATGCGCCTACGATCTCTACTATCCTTGACCGTAAGTATATTGAAAAGAACGGAAGACTCCTCCAGATCACAGATCTCGGAAAGATCGTTACAAATATGCTCTCTGAAAACTTCAGCGAGATCGTCGATCTCTCATTTACGGCTGACATGGAAACAAAGCTCGACGAAGTTGAAGAAGGCAAAGAAGAATGGGAAGAAGTACTTAACGCTTTCTATCCTGAATTCAATTCGCAGATCAAGGCTGCCCAGGAATCTATCGATAAGATCACATTTGAGCCTGAAAAGACCGGTGAGGTCTGCCCCCAGTGCGGTGCAGAGCTCGTTTACAAGGAAGGCAGATACGGTAAGTTTATTGCATGCTCTAATTTCCCTGAGTGCAATTACACAAAGAATATCGTTGTTTATGCAAAGGGCGTATGCCCCAAGTGCGGATCAGGACTTCTCGTGCACAAGTCAAAGAAGTACAGAAACAAGTCTTTCTATACATGTGACAAGCAGGGAACTGATCCTAACTGCGATTTCATCTCGTGGGATCTTCCTATCGAAGGCAAGTTCTGCCCTGAATGCGGCAGCTACATGATCCTTAAGCACTTCGGCAAGAAGGCTTATCCCAGATGCTCTAATAAGGACTGCGTAACAAACGCAAGAAAGAGCAGAAAATCTTCAGATAAGAAGAACGAAAATGAAGATGAAGAGTGATCCTGTTGTAACTGTTATCGGTGCAGGTTTAGCCGGCTCTGAGGCCGCTAATATCTGTGCTCGTATGGGCGTTCATGTAAAGCTTTATGAGATGAAGCCTGTTAAATATTCTCCTGCTCATCACTCTGAGAATTTTGCAGAGCTCGTTTGCAGTAATTCCTTAAGAGCTGCTGCCAGGGAAAATGCTATCGGACTTCTTAAAGAAGAACTGAGGCACCTGGGTTCTCTTATAATGGAAGCAGCTGATAAGAGTGCTATTCCTGCAGGAGGCGCCCTGGCTGTTGACAGAGACGAGTTCTCAGGATTTATAACTGAATCTATTAAGAACAATCCGCTTATTGAGGTTATTCCCGGTGAGGTAACGAAGATACCTGAAGAGGGAATAGTTATCGTTGCCACCGGTCCTCTTACAGATGGTGAGCTTTTCGAAGATATTCTTAGAGTAACAGGCGATACGTCAGGACTTCATTTCTTTGACAGCGCTGCACCTATCGTTACTGGCGAGTCTATCGATATGACAAAGGCTTTCAGAGCCTCAAGATACGGCAAGGGCGGAGATGATTATATCAACTGTCCCATGACTAAAGAGCAGTATCTGGCATTCAGGGAAGAACTTGTAAATGCCGAGAGGGCAGAGGTCAAGAATTTTGACAGAGAGATAGTTTTCGAAGGCTGCATGCCTATCGAAGTCATGGCTCAAAGAGGTGTTGATACGATGAGATTCGGACCTTTAAAAGGCGTCGGACTTATCGATCCTGCTACGGGTAAAGAACCTTACGCAAATCTCCAGTTAAGGCAGGATGACAGAGCCAAGACCATGTATAATCTCGTCGGATTCCAGACAAGACTTAAGTGGCCTGAGCAAAAACGTGTTTTCGGCATGATCCCGGGTCTTGAAAATGCCGAATATACAAGATACGGCGTAATGCACCGCAATACATTCCTTAATTCGCCTTTATATCTGTCATCTCACTACAGCTTGAGAGCTAAGCCTGATGTTTTCTTTGCAGGTCAGATCACAGGTGTTGAAGGTTATATTGAATCTACTGCTTCTGGCTTTATGGCAGGATTCTATGCTGCCCAGAGAGCTCTTGGATTAGAGCCTTCTTATGAACCTGATGCTTGCACAGTGATCGGTTCTATGGCGCTTTATGTTTCTGACCCTAATATCAAGAAGTTCCAGCCGATGAATGCCAATTTCGGAATCGTAAGTCCTATCGAAGGAAGATTTAAGGGCAAGACTGCTAAGAAGGATAAGAATAATGCGCTTGCCGACAGAGCATTAGAGCATCTTAAGGCATTTGAAGAATGCGTAGAAAAACTTACAACATAATGGCTCAGGATATTAAAAACAGCAAAGATTTGGAAGAAAGAGCAAAAGGTCCTTTTGCTCATTTCTTTATATCCGGATGGAATCATCTGGTAAGGTTAATGGGCGTAAATGTCCTTTTCATGCTGTTTAATATTCCGGCTTTAGTTATTGCAGCAGGGTTTGCGATCGTTTTTATGCCGGGACTTATCAATGCTTTTGATCTTGGTAAGTTTATAAGTGTGCCTGTTAATGAGGGCACGATTACTCCTGCCCAGACCTATGCTGTTTCTTCAGAGCTTTTGATGCTTCTTTATGTGTTCTTCATTGTTTCGATCGCAGCAAGTCTTCTTGTCTGCGTAGGACCTTTCCAGGCAGGCTTTTCACAAGTATATAAGGACATCAGAAACGGTACATCAGTTTCTTTGTTCGGAAGCTTTAAGGTCGGCCTTAAAGAGAACTGGAAAAAGTCCCTTGTATCGATGTTTATCGGGATTTTCTTTACTGCTGTGATCTTACTTGCAGTAAGCTTTTATCTTAATATGAAAACTGATGTCGGTATCGTTATCGGTACGGTTTTCTGTGTCCTTTTTATTGCACTCATACTCATCCAGAATTTCGTCTATAACCTGATGGTCATGACTGATCTTAAGCTCGGACAGATCTATAAGAATGCTATATTGTTCCTTCTGATAAGATTTGCTCCTTGCCTTGCTTTGGGAATTGCCGCAGTTCTTTTTTATGTCGTTATCCCGTTTTATCTTTTGATGTCGGCTTCTTATGTAACGCTCGGCGTCTTTGTTTTCCTTTATTCCTTTGTTATTGTTTCCTGGGTCCAGTACGGACTGAGCTGCTATACGGGACATTTGGTCGATAAATATGTTGCTGAAGAAATAAATGAAGAAAAATCAGAAGATGTTGAGTTAGAATTAGATAGTAAGGAAGACTAACTCAAGATCTTTAAGGATAGACTTTAGCAGGCGATGTACGATTTTGACCTTTTGCCCGGCGATACTGTTTTCGCGATCGAAGTAGCACTGGCATTATTTGCCATTGCTTTTGTGTCGTTTACTGCCATATCGATCTATACCTTGATCAAGACTACTATTTTTCAGAAAAAGCACGAAGATAAATTAAAGCTCATGTGCGATGTTGCTTATTTTCATGAACGCGGAAAAAGAGGCAACCAGGAAGACTCAGTATACATTTCGCCATTGGAGAATCTCGAATCGAACGGCCTTGTTGCTGCATGTTCTGACGGTATGGGCGGTCTTTTAAACGGTGAAGTCGTATCTAAATATGTAACCGATACTTTGTCGGAAAGATTTCCTTTCAATTTCGAAGACAGAGCTGAGATTGCGAAAATGATCACAGAGATCTCAGATAAGGTCTATGACGAATATCACTTAAGTGCCGGTGCGACTCTTGTTATGGTCCACATATTAGATGACCTTTTAAATTTCTATAACCTGGGCGACAGCAACATTATCCTTATCAGAAATAACCATGCAACGCTTCTTAATAACAAGCAGAATTATGCTGCGGTAATGATCAAGAAGTTTTCGGAAGGCGGTATTGATACTGTCGATGCTTATAAGGACTCAAGAGCCAGGGGCCTTACTGATTTTGTCGGAAACCATAAATGCAATGTCCAGATGACAAAAAGACCGATGAGACTCAGGGATAATGATATTATTATCGTAGGTTCGGACGGCGTTACGGATTCTATGCCTTTAAACCGTATCGTTAGTCACATCCATTCTGACCAGAATGCAACGAGTATCGCCAGGATGATCAAGTATGGTGTTAAATCGAGTAAGAATCCCAGACAGGATAATTACTCGGCAATTATTATCAAGCTTCGCAGGAGCACGGTGTGATAGAGTATTACACATTTAAGCACAGGGGAGATGCCCTTGATTTTACGGACGAGGTTTTCTTAAGGCTCGTTCCGAATCTTACTGTTGCTCTGTTTTACGGAAGCAAACTTAAGGTAGCACCCAAAAGCCAGGCTTTATTGTTTTCTGAGATCCTTAACAGCGAAGAGGGCAGCAAGAGCATTGAATACTTATCTTCCGTATTCGATGAATGCCTTGATGAGGAATCTGAATACCTTATCCTAAGAGTTATGAAAAACGGTGTTGAATGCTACAGGCGCGGAAGCGTGTTTGCCAAGATCGTAAAAGACGGGCAGATACATGTGCTCCCGAACGGTATCTTTGGTCTAAATAAAGGCGATGGTATCGTCTGCGCAACATCAAATTTCTATAAATATCTTACTAATGAAGGAATCCTTGCTGATGCTCTTGTATCCGGTACATGCAGTGACTGGATGAATTTGATGGTAAGAAGAATTTCAGACCAGTGCCAGCTTAAATGCGGAAATCTGTCTGCCGTAACGCTGATGCTTAACGATTAGTACCGTTTAAGTGACTTTTTAAAGCGAGCTTTATTATCCTTCTGGCTGAACGCTCGATATCTTCACGTGTGATAAGGCCTTTTTTATAGGCTTTCATTATCTTAGACGGAATGTGAGGTAAGCCGGGCATAATAAGATCCGTTCCTGCTTTGCAGCAGAGTTCGTCCTGGCTCTCGTGGTGTCCTGTAGCAAACCAGTCGGTCATGACGATTCCGTCAAAACCCCATTCGTTTCTTAATATCTTTGTCTGAAGGTCGTAATTTAGAGCTGTGTAGATACCGTTGATCTTATTGTAACTGCACATGACAGCTTCAGGGTTTTCACCGGCTATTGCGATCCTGAATGCCTTAAGATATATCTCTCTAAGCGTTCTTTCATCCAGGTTTGAAGATGAGACATTACGCTTTGTTTCCAGGTTATTTGCCGCAAAATGCTTTAAAGTCGGAAAGCAGCCTTCTTTCTCGTGGATGCCCTTGATCAAGTGCTTGGCGATAAGGCCTGTAAGGACAGGGTCTTCAGAATAATATTCGTAGTTTCTGCCACACAGAGGGTTTCTGTGAATGTTTAAGGCAGGTGCAAGCCAGAAGACAACGCCGTATTCTTTCATTTCAGCAGCTACTGCGGTTCCTAACAATCTCGCATGATTAACATCCCATGTCTGAGCTACAACAGTTTCAGAAGGCCATGAGGTACAGTACTGATAGAAAAGTTCTTTGCCGTCTTTATCTTCTCTGGCCGTACCGATCTTCGAGATCTTATGTACATGTCTTAATGATTCCGGCAGAGTAGGGATCGCAAACAGATTGTGAAGAGGTCTGGTCGAAACCTTTGTAAGATTTAGTCCCTGCGGACCATCTGCCATAGGCATGGAATCCACACCTTTATGGAAAAGCTTTGATGTTGTATATCCGACAGCACCAAAGACTCTGTGTCTAAACGGACCGAAGTAAGTCCTGCCGACTAAAAGCCTGCACATATCTTTAATCGAGAGACCCGAAATGATTCTGTCAATCTCATCGTTCTTTTCAAAATCGGGAGTCTTATATGTGTGCGTTATTGTTTTGATCTCAGATGCTTTTATTGTATTCCTTCTTATATCATCAGAAATGTTTCTTATGCTCTTATCGTGAATGATAGAGTCGATATTTCGGCTCGTTTTTGTTATTTCTTCAGTCTTTTCCGTAATGCAGTCGCTGTCCAGCTCTAAAACGAGCAGGGGAAGATCATTTAAGCAGATAACATATTCACCCTGTTCCAATATGAACTGATGATTGTCGTTATCAAATCCCGCAAAATCTTTGAGGTCGAAACTAAGGGAAACGAAATCGCGTTTGCCGGGTTCGATAACAATGGTCTTAGTAAAAGCCGCAAGGCTTCTTTCTTCTCTGATAAGCTTATTTTCAGGGCAGGATAACCAAAGCATCAGAACTTCACGGCCTTTGGTATCTCCTGTGTTAGTTACTTCAACATCAACAGATACTTTGGTCCTTCTGTTGGCACAGTATTTAACCTCAGTTTTAAAAGTCGTATAGCTTAAGCCGTAGCCGAACCTGTATCTCGGTTTGATGTTGTTTTTATCAAACCATCTGTAACCGACGAAGATACCTTCTTTGTAGTCTTCCTGGAACCTGTCCGGATTTCTTTCAGAGAAAGTATCAGATGAAGGGTAGTCTTCGTATTTAAAGCCCCAGGTGTCAGCGAGTTTTCCTGAAGGCGTTACTTTGCCTGTAATTATATCTGCCAGAGCATTTCCTGATTCCATGCCACCTTGCATGAGAAGAACGACAGCGGAAAACTTTATCTCATCTAAGAATGAGAGGTCTATTACAGCTCCGACATTTAAAACGAGGATAGAATCCTTATAGTGCTTTGTGATAGAGCGCATGAGACAGATCTCATCTTCTGTAGCATAGTAATCGCCGGGAATGTCTTTTCTGTCAGCGCCTTCGCCTGACTGTCTTGCCAGAACATAGACAGCTATATCAGCATCGGTCTTATCGTTAACAGAAGGCCCGGCAGGAAGATAGAACGGATTATCAGCCGCATAATCCATATGTTCCATGAGAGGAACTTTGCGCATGGCTTTCTTTAAATCTGTCTTGTATTCATAGAGCTTTCTTTCGAACAGTTCATCATATTCATCAAGCCAGTCTCCGGTAGTAATTGTGATACCGGCATTCTTTAAGCCGTCTTCTATATTGACGTTATATCTGGGATTGTTTTCGCCGGAACCGGTCCCTCCGAAAACAGTATGTCTTGCACCTGCGCCGAAAAGGGCAATTTTTTGGGCTTGAAGAGGGAGGATGCCGTTGTTTTCGAGAAGCACGATACCGTCAGCACAGATAGTCCTCGCGAGATTTCTGTGTTCTGATTCCCGCTCAGTTACAGCTGTGCTTTTCTGTGCATAGAAAACAGGCTTCATATTAACCTAATCTCTCGTAGAACTCTTTTCTGAAATCTCCGAGTCTGTCTTCTGCGATTGCCTGACGGATCCTTTCCATGAGGACCAGGAGGAAATAGATATTGTGATATGTGCAGAGCCTTAAGCCGAACATCTCGTTTGCCTTGATCAGGTGTCTGACGTAAGCAGCAGAGAAATTAGTGCATGCATAGCAGTTGCAGTCAGGATCCATAGGACCAAAGTCTTCAGCAAATTTTTTGTCGCGGATGATCTTCTTTCCGTAATCTGTGAGGATCGTTCCGTGCCTGCCCATTCTCGTAGGAAGGACACAGTCGAACATATCGACGCCTCTGCATGAACCTTCGATGAGATAATCGGGAGTTCCGACACCCATCAGGTATCTTGGCTTTTCTTCAGGCATGAGGGGAACTGTGCAGTCGATCATGTCGATGAAAAGGTTCTTGGGTTCACCGACAGAGATTCCTCCGATCGCAAATCCGGGAAGATCGAATGAAGTAATTGCATCAGCACTCTTCTTGCGCAGATCTGGATACATAGATCCCTGGATGATGCCGAACAAAGCCTGTTCGTCAGGTCTCTTATGAGCTTCGATACAACGCTCGAGCCATCTTGTTGTCCTTGCCTGTGATCTGTCAGCATAAGAATGCTCAGAAGGGTAAGGGCAGCATTCGTCAAAAGCCATGATGATGTCAGCACCAAGATCGTTTTGTACCTGCATTGATATCTCAGGAGTTAAGAAGAGCTTTCTTCCGTCGATGTGGGAGCTGAACTTAACGCCTTCTTCCTTGATATCCTTGGGCTTGGAAAGAGAGAAGACCTGAAATCCGCCGCTGTCTGTAAGGATGGCACCGTTCCAGTTCATGAACTTATGAAGACCGCCTGCTTTGGCAACGATATCGCTGCCGGGTCTGAGCCAGAGGTGGTATGTATTGGAGAGCATGATGCCTGCGCCCATACCGTATACTTCTTCAGGGCTCATGCCTTTTACGGAAGCCTGTGTTCCTACAGGCATGAATGCTGGTGTCATGAAGGTTCCGTGAGGTGTGTGGACCTTACCTAATCTCGCACCTGTCTGGGCGCATGTGTGAATGTGCTCGTACCATACGGGAAAGTTGGACATATCAGTTCTCCAAATCAGTAATGAACATTGCGTCGCCGAAAGAGAAGAACCGGTATTCTTCTTCGACTGCATGCTTGTATGCGTTTAATACATTTTCTCTGCCGGCTAAAGCTGATACCAACATTATCAATGTTGATTCAGGCAAATGGAAGTTCGTGATAAGTGAATTTACGCACTTAAACTCATAGCCGGGATAGATAAAGATCTGAGTATAGCCTGATGCCGGCATCATTTCAGGATCGTTGGAAGCAACAGTCTCAAGAGTTCTTGTTGAAGTGGTTCCGACAGAGATTATCCTTCTGCCTTCGCTTCTTGCTTTTCTTATAATGTCTGAAGCTTCCCTGGGGAAGTCATACCATTCGGAATGCATCTCGTGATCTTCGATTGTCTCAGCCTTAACCGGTCTGAATGTGCCAAGACCTACGTGAAGCGTAAGCTCAGCGATCTCAACACCCATATCCTGTAATTCAGCCAGGAGCTCTTTTGTGAAGTGAAGACCGGCAGTAGGAGCAGCTGCAGAGCCGGAATCTTTGGAATAGACAGTCTGATAACGCTCAGGATCATCAAGCTTCTCATGGATATAAGGCGGGAGCGGGATCGTTCCTGCTTTATCCAGAACTTCTTCCCAAACGCCTTTGAATTCAAATCTTATAATTCTGTTGCCGCTCTCAAGCACCTGTTCGCACTCGGCTTCGAGCTCTCCGGGAATAAAGGTCATGCGTTTGCCTTCTCTGACTTTTTTGCCGGGGCGAGCCAGAGTTTCCCAGTGGTTGTCGTCGATCCTCTTTAAAAGAAGAAGCTCAACAGGGCTCTGTGTATCAGAACGTACGCCAAGTAATCTGGCAGGAATAACTCTGGTGTTGTTGATTACAAGAACGTCTCCTTTTCTAAGGAATTTCTTGATATCAGGGAAGTGACCGTCAATTGTTCTGCCGGTCTTTTTGTCGAGTACCAAAAGACGTGATGCCAGACGGTCCTTAGTGGGAACCTGTGCAATCAGTCTCTCGGGCAGATCATAGTAAAAATCAGAAGTTTTCATTTTCCATGCCTTAATAATAAATATAACGACAGAAGTTTATCACAAAATACAAGAAAATGCGGATTCACATATCGGTATTTGATATAACAAGAATCTTTAGTTTGCTAAAATTTTCGAAAATACACCATAAGGAGAATTCCTATGAGAGCATTATTCATCGGCGGAACAGGCACCATCAGCAGCGCTATCACAAGAAAACTCGCAAAAGATCCTTCCTGGGAATTGTGGCTTATCAACCGTGGAAACAGGGCAGACACTGTCCCTGAAAATGTCCACCAGATCGTCTGCGATATCAATGATGAGGACGCCGTCAAAAAGGCTCTGGAAGGCATGACATTTGACTGCGTCGGTGAGTTTATCGGATTTACCGTAGACCAGATCGAGCGTGACTACAGGTTCTTTAAGGACATAACAAAGCAGTATATCTATATCAGCTCAGCTTCCGCATACCAGAAGCCTGCTGCAAGCTACATAATCACTGAGGGAACCGCTCTTGCAAATCCTTACTGGGAATATTCCAGAAATAAGATCGCATGTGAGCAGTTCCTGATGGAAAAGTACAGAGAAGAGGGTTTCCCTGTAACCATAGTAAGGCCCAGCCACACTTACGATGAGAGATCAATTCCACTCGGTGTTCACGGCAAAAACGGTTCCTGGCAGGTCGTAAAGCGCATGATGGACGGAAAGCCCGTAATAATTCACGGTGACGGTGAATCTTTATGGCATCTGACATTTAACGAAGACTTCGCAAACGGTTATACGGCTCTTATGGGCAACCGTCATGCAATCGGTGAGGCTTTCCAGATCACGGGAGATGAGGTTCTCACATGGAACCAGATCTATCAGACCATTGCGGATGCTCTTGGAGTTGAACTTAAGGCTTACCATGTATCATCAGAACTCCTTACAGCATTGGGACCTGAATATGATTTTGAAGGAAGCCTGACAGGTGATAAGGCTGTTTCCGTGTCTTTCGATAATACAAAGATCAAGAGGCTTGCACCTGACCTTAAGACAAACGTTCCGCTTCATAAAGGCGTAAGAATCGCACTGGAATACATTCTTAACCATAAGGAATGCATGAAGGAAGATCCGGAATTCGACAAATGGTGCGATAAGGTTATAGCGACGCTCGAAAACGCCAAGAAGACTTTTTAATATTACATTAGTATGTTTTTGTGCAAAAATATCTTCTTTGTTGTAAAATGTAGAGGATTTTTTCGAAGGGAGACTATTTATGTCCGATATTCCTTATAAAGTGTATTTGTCCGAGAACGAGATTCCTTCAGCATGGTATAACGTACGTGCTGACATGAAGAATAAACCCGCTCCGCTTCTTAATCCCGGTACCGGTGAGGCTCTCAAGGTAGAAGATCTTATGCCTATTTTCTGTGAAGAGCTCTGCAAGCAGGAAATGAATAACGACGATAAGTGGATCGATATTCCGGGCGAAGTTCTCGATTTCTATAAAATGTACAGACCTTCACCGCTGGTTCGCGCATACTGCCTTGAAAAGAAACTCGGTACTCCTGCTCACATATATTATAAATTTGAAGGAAACAATACGAGCGGAAGTCATAAGCTTAATTCAGCTATAGCCCAGGCATATTACGCCAAGAAGCAGGGGCTTAAGGGAGTGACAACGGAGACAGGAGCAGGTCAGTGGGGTACGGCACTTTCCATGGCTTGTTCATATTTTGATCTGGACTGCAAGGTTTATATGGTCAAGGTTTCATACGAGCAGAAGCCTTTCAGACGTGAAGTCATGAGGACCTACGGAGCATCCGTTGTTCCTTCACCTTCGGAT
>JAEEGJ010006928.1_pt1 | contig 33313 bp, 24 predicted proteins | sample 8958761 | NCBI WGS metagenome assembly JAEEGJ01 (sample SAMN16246546, study PRJNA631951) | gut metagenome | biome: gut microbiome; feature: rumen; material: RS-attached | host: Bos | place: Iran: Karaj | collected 2018-10
AAGACTGCACCGACGACGAGCACACCAGCGATAGCACCGATAATCCAGGAAGAAAGCGGGGTCACGACGTCAGCACCAGCGGTGATTGCGACGAGACCAGCAAGGCATCCGTTGAGGGCCATGGTGGCGTCCGGCTTCTTGGAGACAATCCAGCTGGTAAGCGTTGCGGTAATGATGCCTGCGACAGCAGCGAGGTTCGTGGTCACGAGAATCCAGCTAGTTGCCTTCGGGTCGCCGTTAAGAGCAGAACCGGCGTTGAAACCCCACCAACCGAACCAAAGCATGAACACACCGACAGTGGCGAGAGGAATGTTGTGAGCCGGAATAGCGTGAACCTTGCCACCAACATACTTACCGATACGCGGTCCGAGAATCATCACGCCAGCGAGAGCTGCCCAACCACCGACAGAGTGAACGAGGGTAGAACCAGCGAGGTCGTGGAAACCGTGAGCGCCAAAGGTAGAGAGCCAGCCGCCGCCCCATGTCCAGGAACCGACAATCGGGTAAACGAGAGCCACATAGACAATGGTGAAAATCAGGAAGGAGTTGAGCTTGACGCGTTCAGCAACAGCGCCAGAGACAATCGTTGCTGCGGTGGCGGCGAACATTGCCTGGAACAGCCAGTCTGTGAACAGCGTGAAGTGTCCGTTGTAGGCGGCGGTGAAGTTTGCCGGATTTGCCCAGTCGCCAATGCCGAAGCCTGCGAAACCGAGAATTCCGTTGAAGGTGCCCGGATACATCAGGCCGAAACCTAATGCAGCGTACATCGTAATACCGATAGCCGGAACGGCGATGTTTTTGAAAGCCACGTTGGCAGAGCACTTAGCACGTACAAGGCCTGCTTCAACGCATGCGAAACCGAGACCCATGATGAACACCAACATGGCGCTGATCATGATCCAGATGTTTTCCGTCATAAAGATTGCGTCACTGACGGTTGCGACATTTGCTACTTCGTTCATTTGATTAAATCCTTTTTTTAGAGTGGTTAGTATGCAGTGGTTAGTAAACAGGAAATGTCCTAATCACTAACCACTAATCACTGTTTACTTATCCAATCGCCTCCGGCCCTGTTTCGCCGGTGCGGATGCGAACGCACTGTTCGAGTGCTGTAACAAATATCTTTCCGTCGCCAATGCTGCCTGTACGAGCGCCCGCGATAATCGCATCAATGCAAGGCTGTACAAACTCATCATTCACGGCAATCTTCAAGCAAATCTTCTTGAGCAAATTCACTTCGGTCACAACGCCACGGAAGCGTTGATTGTAACCCTTCTGCTGACCGCAACCCAAGACGTTCGTCACTGACATCTTGTAGATCTTCTTTTCGTATAGCGATTGCTTTACATTGTTTAACCTTTCCGGTTGTATGTAAGCTGTAACTAGCTTCATGATGTTATCCTTTTTTGGGGTTCATTTTTCTTGTACGCCCCTCTAATGCAAAGCCCGTGCCAAAATATCAAAAATGGCGAAATTCGCTCAAAATCGCCGAAAATAAAAAGAAAATCGCGACCTTACGAGTCGCGATTACAAATTTTAGTTTTACAGAAATTGCAGTAAATTCAGAAAATGTAAAAATCTAATATTTACTTTGTTTTGGATTTTGGGGCGGCCGTGGTCGCCGGAGCTGCCTTTTTAGCGCCCGTTTTTTTCTGGTCAAGGGCTGCCTTTACAAGACCCGTGAACAACGGATGCGGATCGGTGGGACGGCTCTTGAATTCTGGATGGAACTGGCAAGCTTCGAAGTAGGGGTGGTTCTTGAGTTCAACCATCTCGACGAGCTTTCCGTCGGGCGATGTTCCTGCAATCTTGAGACCGGCCTTTTCGAGTTCCTTGCGGAATTCGCTATTGTAATTAAATTCGTAACGGTGGCGGTGGCGTTCGCTGATGCTTGCGCTCTTGTAAAGCTTTGCTGCGTTGGAATCCTTGGCGAGCTTGCACGGGTAAGCGCCCAAACGCATGGTGCCGCCTTTTTCGGTGACGTTCTTCTGTTCGTCCATCAAGTCGATGACCGGGTGGGCGGTCTTTTCGTCGAATTCGGTAGAGTTGGCATCCTTCCAACCGAGAACGTTGCGAGCGTATTCGATCACGCAGCATTGCATGCCAAGGCAGATGCCGAGCAGCGGAATCTTGTGCTCGCGAGCGTAGCGGATGGCAACGCATTTGCCATTCACGCCACGACTTCCGAAACCGCCTGGAATCAAGATGCCGTCAGCTTTTTTGATGAGGTTCGGGTTCTTTTCAAGCTCTTCGGCTTCGATGCATTCCACTTTCACCTTCGCGTTGTTTGCCATGCCGGCGTGTTGCAACGCTTCGTGTACGGACTTGTAAGCATCGCGGATAGCGATGTATTTGCCGACGAGTGCGATGGTGCATTCATACTTGGGCTTGGTCGCTTTCTTGACAAGGCTATCCCATTCGGAATGGATGATGGGGTGAACGCTCAAGTGGAGCTGCTCCAAAACGCGCAAGTCGAGTTCCTGCTTGGAAAGTTCGCGCGGCACGGCATAAACGGAATCCGTCACGTCCTTTTCTTCGATCACGCATTCCGGCTTCACGTTGCAGAAAAGCGCTAGCTTGTCCAAGTGTTCCTGCGGGATGTGCATTTCGGTACGGCACACGAGAATGTCCGGGAAAATACCGATATTGCGGAGTTCTGCAACGGAGTGCTGCGACGGCTTTGTCTTGAGTTCGCCTGCGGCCTTGAGGTACGGCACCAAAGTCAAATGGATAAAGCAAGTGTTCTCGACACCCACTTCAAAACGGAACTGCCTTGCCGCTTCGAGGAACGGGAGCGATTCGATATCACCTGCAACACCGCCGATTTCGCACAAAATAATATCTGCGCCGCTTTCGGCTGCCGAACGGAAAGCATCCTTGATTTCATTCGTGATATGCGGAATAACCTGCACCGTGCCGCCCAAATAGTGACCCGCACGTTCCTTTGAAAGTACAGAAGAATAAATGCGGCCCGATGTGTAGCTCGATGCCTTGGAACATTGCACGCCCGCGAAACGTTCGTAGTGACCAAGGTCCAAGTCTGTTTCGTAACCGTCATCCGTCACGAAAACTTCGCCATGCTGGTACGGACTCATTGTGCCAGGATCCACGTTCAAGTACGGGTCGAGTTTTTGCATGAACACCTTATAGCCACGGCTCTTCAAGAGGAGCGCGAGTGATGCCGATGTAATACCCTTGCCGAGCGAACTCACCACGCCGCCAGTAATAAAAATGTACTTGGGCTGTTTTGCCGTATTCTTTGCGGTTGCCTTAGCCATGTTGCTTCTCCTTGAATTCGTGAGTCATAGTGTGCTCACGTCATTCCGACCTCCAAGCCGGACGTTGTTTAAAGTTTGTACAAAAAGAAAGGCAAAAGCCAGATGCTTTTGCCAGACGATAAAGATGATAATGACAGTTATAGACAGAAAGATAAATCGGATGCTCGAAAACCTGTTTAGTGAGAGTCGCCTGATTGCGTTGCGAGATTGCTGCAACGGCTGAGCACAGGTGGGCTTCGATGGATTCCGATATTTTCATCGGACTTATAATGTAGAAAAAAAGTGCCGCGCGGCAAGAAATGACTAAAAAATTTTTGTAACAATTTTTGAACCGTTACATTTTATGTAATGTGATTTGGCGGAAAACAAGAAAATGTAAAAGAAGGGAAGGTGAATAATATTTGCCGCTAATTATAATACTATGGAATCTAATAAGTATTTCGAAGAAGCTGCTCTTAATGCAGAAACCCGTTGCTGTATTTCAGTCCAATTTTCTATAGATAGATTGTCTTCTATTGTAGCGTTTCCTTCAAAGAGTCGATTCGTCAATTTAAATGTACTTAACAGCGATTCGATTCTCGTATTTGTGGAAAGAGATGCCTTGTTGTTAAAACGCATGAATGTAAAAAAGTTTCTATTGTATATGACTGAAAAAACCGTGCCGTGGAATGAATCGGTACACACAAACTCTGCATGCTTCACTAAAGAAACAAAGTCCGATGGCGTTACATCGTAAGGTGCGTAATCGGCATAAGAATCATCACTTGGAATATATTGATCCAAATGTAACAATGCAACTATTTTACAACCTGTCTTGGCTGCAAGTCTTTTGACGAAATCTCGTTGATCAGGGTTGTTTCCCATAAAATAGCAGAAAATGTATTTTTCAGGAATAATACGCGGTGAAGCTATTTCATCCCAATCAGAAGAATCTAAAAGCAATGCAGGATCGCATACTTGGGAAACATCTCTATTGGTAAGCTTTTTAATAATGGCCTTGCCAGAGATTTCTCTCGCTGATAAATGATTTATGCGAGAGAGAAATTTAGAGTACATGTTGGCGTATTTTCTCGGAATGTCGCTGATTCCAAAACTTGTTGCGTATGCGATTTTGTTTACATTATCTGGAACAAAGTTTAATGTGTAATAATCGGCAAAAATATTCGAAGGAAGCCATAGTTGATCGCTACCGACAATAACAGAATCATATTCGTTACAGGATTCTGTCAAATCTTTCCAGGATTCAAATTTTCGAGAGACCTTAAAGTTAGTCGAGCAAAAACGGTCAAAAGCAGCATCGCGTTTTTCAAGATTATTTCGGAGATTTTTATTTAGTTTTTGCTTTATCTTTTTTTCAATAATCTTTGCCTTTTCCTTGACAATCGTCAAGTCAAAAATATTGCTAAGGAAATATTGCCATTTACGTTTTGTTATATCGCCTTTCAGGTTTTCAAAATCAATAGCCTCACTATCAATACCTAACTTTAACAAAGCTCTCTGCGTGGCAAATGCTTGAAGCATTCCACCGTAATCATGGTAATCGTAATTAATGGCTAAAGCAACTATTTTCATTATCGTTTAATCTCTCTATTGCCGTTAATGATTTTGAAAATTTTCTTAGCGAATTTATAAATACCAAGTCGATTTGTCCAAATGCGGATTTGTTTTTCGATTCTGTGGCGTGGTGTTAATGGGAAATATTTTTTGAAACATTCTTCCACAGGCATTTCATTTAAGTCTTTGAAAAATTGAGTCCGGTTATGACATGGCTCAACGGCTTTTACAAGTTCTTTTTCTCCTTCTATGATTTTTTCAGGAGACACTTCGTAAATAGACAAGTAATTCTGCAAATTTAAAATCAATGATTGTGCTCGAGCAGAATGACAAAGAATCTTTGTTACACCACGATCATTATCCATGCTTTTACAAAAATTTTCAACATCAAAACAATCCCATATAGTAAAATCTGTTGGACGATGGATCTTCTTAAATGCACATTTAAAACAGCTCGGTCTTATACTAAGATGTTGGAAAAAGGCTCTTAAATATGGATCGGTGTCAATGCCTTCGTGATAGTTTTTTTCCTTTCTAAAAACGGACATTGTTGAATATTTATATCCATAATACTTATCACGAAAGGATATGTTTTCAATTTTGTCTGTACATTTTAGGTTCTGCCATTCTTTATACTTTCGGAACATTAGTGGAGAAGGACATGCATGACAGACAATATCTACAGTCCATAGATTTTCAAAAGGCTTGCGTAAGTAAGAAAGTAATCCTTCAATTTGGCAAGGTGTTCCGCTAAAGAGAACTATGCGCCCTTTTTGCAAAAATTCCTTGACTTGCTGAAAACTGTTTCCTATTTTACTTTGAACGTATTTGCTGTTTCTAAACTTAGAAATAGAACGCTCATCTTCTACAAACTGATGCTGAACCGTTAAATGGTCGTCATAGGCCGCTCCAAAAACAACGCCACCTTGTTTAATAGCCCAACAAGATAGTGCCGAAAAAGCACCTCCAGAAGTACTTTCTCTTAAAATTTTCAAATCCTTATTTTGAACGACGTAAGCAGTCTGTTTGAAAGATTGTTCTGGCTTTTGATTTTTTATAGGACAGGTCTTTTCGCATATTCCACAATTTATGCAAACGGATTGATCGATTCTAGGATAGAGAAATCCTTCGTTATCCTCAACCATGTCTATACATTTCTTGGGACAAGCCTGTGCACAAGCTGAGCAACCGCAACAATCTTCTTTGTTTGTTATAGATATCACTTCGGATTCCACTTATCTATGTTTTAAAAGTTTTCTTGATTATTTAATAATACTGAAATCAATATTTATAATACCCAAATTTTATCATTAGTAATTTAAAAAATGCAATCAAGTCTATCATAAAGTATAGTCGATTTCTTATACAGAAAATGATGAATTTTCTTTTTTTGTCAATGCCTTCTGTGGAACCTAAAGACAACGCTTCTTGGAATATGTTGTTACGATGGATGACTTCCTTAAACTTTTTTGCACGCGATGAATACTTTTCTTTGTTATTTGGATTGAAATATGTCGTTACTGCGATTGTTACTATTGCATATAGAGTGTCTTGAAGTAAGGTTTTCTTGAAGTCCTCCTTACGTTCAAAAGTTTCAATTTCATTTTTTATTTCCGTGTAACAATCTGCCAAATACTGAGCATTTCTCTCGTCGATTTTCTTTGAAATAGATGTTGGATTATATCTATAATGATAAAGGTATTCGTTAATATAAAGGCTTTTTTTACATGAGTAATATGCTCTGAGGCTATACTCCGCATCTTCAGATCCCTGTTTTAATTTGGGGTTACTAATGAGATTGTTTGCATGAGCGTGGTTTGTATTTACCAATTTCAGACAAGCGGAAGCAACTCCGGCGATATGGTCTAAAGACATTCTTGAAAGTTCAATGCAACCAGCCCTATCGTATTGTATTTCAGGCTTGTCGCTTTGAAGTTTTCTTTTCCCCTTAATTGACTTTGTCTCTAATTCTACAATCATGTTGAAGAAAATCAGATTCATGTCGGGATGACGGTTTATTGCAGCCACCAATTTTTCACAGGAATCCAAGTCAATCCAATCATCACTATCTATGTACATGTGCCACTCGCCAGTGACGGCGTTAAATCCGGCATTTCGTGCAGAGACTAGCCCTCCGTTCTCCTTATGGATTACCTTGACTCGAGAATCCTTTGCAGCATATTCATCGCACATTTGGCCACAATTGTCTGGAGATCCGTCGTCTACGAGAATAATTTCAATATTTTTGTAAGTTTGGTTTAATAAACTTTGTACGCATTTGTCGAGGTATTTCTCGACTTTGTAGACGGGAACGATAACGGAAATAAGAGGGGTATTCATAAAATGTGCTAACTATTGATGTTTATTAGGGAAAACAGATTAAAGTTCATTCTTTCCAGTAGGCATTCTCCAAATGAGTATGCCTTTTATTTTCCGGGGGTAATTCCATATAATTTTTGTAAAAGTGCGTTAAATAAGCATCGTAATTTTCAGCACCCAGAAATTCAGTATTCTCAAACTTATATAATCGTGGCGTCCCCCATAATTCCTTAGGGACGATTTCCTTAAATTTATACAGTCCGTAATAGTTGGTCAAAAAATTGCCATTATCATATCGTTTGTTATTTTTTTCTACGTAATTTGACAAAAAATCGGGGCTAACAAGTCTTAAAATTTTCGCAAGTCTTACTAGTAAATTTTTAGGGAATGGTATATTGGAATCGTTAGAATATTCAAATGTGACAAGGCGAATCATATTGAAAATAAACGAGTTTCTAGAAAAGAAAGAATGGCTTCCATTTCCATAGTCCAATGGGAATATATCGATGTTAATCCCTATTTTTCCCGTGGCAAGTTCGTTATGCTTTTCCTCAATGATTGTTCGAGAATCTTCCAATTTAAGCACATCTAAATAAATTAAGTTAGAGTTAAAACGACTTTTTAAACGATAAATTGGATTCAACTCTTTTTCTGCTACTGAAATAAATTTTTTTAAATATTTCCTTGGAATTCCAAAATCCATATCGTCATCCCAAGGAATAAAGCCTTTATGACGAATAGCTCCAAGCATCGTACCTCCTATCATAATACATGGAATATTGTGTTTGACGCAGAGACGATGCAATTCTTTTGCCAAATCAAGTAAAATGGCATGACATTCGTTAATATCTATTGTTTTCATACGCTTCTCAAAATATCTAAAGTTCTTTTTATTCCATCTTTTATATTGTATTTCATCCCCCATCCCAATTGTTTTAACTTATCTCCACTCAGTCGAGCCTTAGATGCTTTACTGAAACCCGCCTTTTCAATTTCATTTGGTAAATTGAAAACCACTTTAGAACCACAATAACCAGCAATGGATTCAGCAATTTCCTTCAATGTAGAATCACCTTTCTTATCAGCGATATTATACGCTTCACCATTTTTTCCAAGCAATAGTGTATAAAGCAAGCCGGCAACAGAATCGCTCACATAGGAATAAGAAAAGTGCTGTTTTCCTTCACTTTTCAACACAATATCATCCCCATTTAATCCATTTCTTAAAAATTGTGTCATAGCTTTAGTATCTGACGACAATAAAGTGGGACCATACGATCTTGTTAACCGAGCTATAACAACATCAAGACCCTTCTGATGCATAAAAGCCTGACAAAGAGCCTCACCACAACGTTTACTTTCTGGATAGCCAGCCCTTAACGAGTTTGACGCAATATAACCGCAATAAGATTCATCAAAGAATTCTACATCACCCCTATTTTCACCATAAATTTCATTAGAAGATGAAAACAAAAAACGCTTAGCATTATGCTCTGCGGCAAACATCAACATGTTGTAAGAGCCGATAACATTTGTTGTAATAGTTCCAATCGGATCTGTAGAATATGCAACTGGATGAGTATTGCTTGCTAAATGAAGAACATAATCAGCTGATATGTTAAATTCAATTTTTTCATTTATATCTTGCGACACAAAAGAAAACATCGTTCCACTCAAATACTGAGAAAATCTTTTCTTTGCTTTTTCGCTATTACGCCCAATGCCAACAACTTTGCAGTTCAAACCGGAGTCATTTTTTTTCATTAACACGTCGATTAAAAAACTTGCAATCAATCCATTAGCACCAGAGATGAGAATAGTCTTATCCTTCAGCAAGATCCAAGGAATATCAAGATTCGCAACCCAGTCAATATCTTCCTGATAAAATCTGTTCTGTAATAAATTCATTTTTTACTTTAACCAATTTTCTTTATCTGATTTAAGATAGGCTTTAAACATTTCTAAATCATCTTTTGACGTAAGTTTGATATTTTTATCAGATCCTGCAGCAAAATACAACCGTTCACCAAGTTCAACCATCATGGTATTTGTATAAGAAGAGCCATAAATTCCTATTTTCTTTTCAAAAGCCTCGTGATACGCCCAATTAAGTTTTCCAAACTTATAAGCCTGAGGTGTAGAAACCCTTCGCAAAGTCTCACGGGGAATATACTTAACGGTTGATACATCATCATCAACAATAAATATTTGCTCATTATAAGGAAGTGATGTTACAGCATTTCCATATTGTTCACACTTAACAATAACATCCGTCAAAACCGTTTCATCAACCATGGGGCGTATACCATCATGAATAATGATGGTATCATCACTATTGCAAAAATCAGCAAGATTATACACTCCATTACGGATACTTTCTTGCCCTGTTTCTCCACCAGGAATAACCCATTTTAATTTAGATATGTTAAATTGCTTTGCATAAGCCCAAACAACATCGTACCATCCTTCGATACATACAACTTCTATAGCATCAATTTGAGGATGTTTTTGAAAGCCTTCCAATGTATAAATTAAGATTGGTTTATCATAAACATTTATGAACTGTTTTGGGATATCCTGTCCCATTCTTGAGCCTTTACCACCAGCGATGATTATTGCAACATTCATTATATATCCTCTTTATAATTATTGAACGGATGATTCTAATATAATGCTATTTTCCTATAGCAACAGAAATTTTTTCACTTAGTTCACGCATCAAGGCAACTTCGCTATAATGGGTTTCTATGTAGTTTTTAAGTTCCGGTTGAGAGAAGTCTTCTTTCATAGCTTTGGTTATTCCCAAGCCAATTTCATCGACTGATTTCGGATCCACAAGGATTGCGCGACCATCATAGTATTCTTTGGGGGCTCCAAAGTTCGTGAGTACAATCTCGCAACCATATGCGGCTCCCTCCAAGGCAACCATGCCAACGCCTTCAAACAATGAAGGCAATGCAAAAACTTTTGCTCGCTTGTAATATTCCAGTAATTCGTTTTCGGAAACTTCGCCTACATATTCAATATTCTTGGCATCTCCAATAAGTTCATTTAGCCAAGCTCTTTCTGAATCTCCCATAAGGTGTCCGGCCAATTTCAGATTAAAACCGTATTTTTTTGCAGCTTCAATCAATCTGGGCACATTCTTATTAGCAGACTTTAAACGGCTGGCATGGAAGCAGAAGTCTTCTTTTTTGGGGAACCCTTCCAGGGGAGGAATTCTATAATGGAGAGGAATTTTCACAATCTTATCTTGCGGGATTTCAAGAGCGTAATTCACCATGTAGCGCTCTTCTTCGCTTCGCACAAGCCATAGACATGGAAATTTTCGAGCTAACCATAAGTCATGGAATTGTGATGATAGTCCAAGAATTTTTTTTGCACCCCAGTACTTGACAAAAAATTTGTAGATAAATTTCGGCCATCGAGGATCTATGATTGGGGCCATTATCAAGTGTGGATTTTCCTTGGCAAGTGATTTTGCAAAATTTGCAACACCGGGCGCATACCCAAAGATTATTATGGCATCAAACGATGACCATTCTGGAGTATCCCAGGATCCGGCCATTGTAACGGAGTGCCCTAACTTTTCTAGGCCGATTTTCCACATTTCGGCCTGAACTTTTACACCACCTTTGGGTGAAATACATTGAAAAGGAATTACAAAACAATATTTCATGAGCGGACCTTTAATTTTTCTCATTAGTCATTGTAAAGAATTTTCTTCTATCAACGTTTTTCATATCCTGCATCAAAAATGTATGGTTCTCTAATTGACATAAGCGAGAAGCTGACTTTAAAATTTTGCAGTAGAACTTTATGCCAACAATTCTCTTGAATATTCTTGCAAGTATCTGGAAATAATGAATGTATGTAGATTTTGATGTTTGTGCAAATTCGGTTTTAAAGCGAGCACCTTTATTCTTTTCGGGGAATATTAATTTGCTTGTTTTTAGATTGTTGTAAAAACGTCCATTGACAGAAAATGGATCATCATCTTTGAATTCTGCAAGAGTTGCTCTGTATAATCTGCGATGCAATGGCATTATAACAAAACCATTGCTAAACTCATTCAAAGCATAGGTTAATCGAGAATATTTCTCATATCCATTTTTGTATTCCAATGATTTATATTCTTGAATAATTGGTTCAAAAGAGGGATAAATATCTACGCCAAACTGCGAGTGTCTGCGGTTTATGACTTTGTCATTAAATGGATCGAATCCAGAGAAATGGAAAACGAGCAACGGGAATATTTCCCCCGTTTCCAGATTTTTTACTTTATATTTTCCATTGTCAATGAGCAATTCTCGTTCATGGAGATTCCATACAGCTACGTTTAAGCCGAAGTGATGTGATACCAGCACTTGTTCAGGGAAAAATACAGGTATAAAATTCATCCATTTTTGGTCTACGAATAATGGACCATCGTCATAGCATTGATCTTTAAGTCGTACGCACCACCATTCAACAATGTTGCGGCCCACATTATCGTTTTTTATACTTGCGAAGCCTAAATTAAAAATACCACAACTGAGGATGCTTTTTTCTGTCTGAGCTCCATTAAAGTCTACTTTACAGCAGGAAATATGCGGAGTTAAAATAATGGAATATTTGTCCAAATTATCCCATAAATAATCCAGTTTGTCTGTTACAAACATGTCTGGATCAAGATAGGTAACCTTTTCATAGCCTTGATTAAAAAGTTTCTTAAAACAGAAAGGCTTTATAGATGTGTTAAACTCTATGACATTGTATTTAAAAGCCATTTCTTTCCACGAAGGAATCCATGACTCATCCAGCGGTTCGTATTCAATCTCTTTTATGTCCTCGGTGCCGAGGTCTGCAAGGAATATAAAAAAGTCTGTATCCGTTTCATGCTTTTGGGCTGATTCTTTTAAAGTCAATGCTTGAGCCAAATAGTTTTTGGAGCAGATTGTAAAAATGCAGTTCGTTGACATAAAATTCTACCTATAGTTAAAGTGATAATATCCCACAATTTTTTTGATGTTTTGTTTTTTATTTAAGCATTTTACAAATTTTATTAAAAGCCCTTGGCCGTTAAGAGTGAATCCATTTTATCCAAAACACCATCATTTTTTAATCCGCACATAATATCAATTGGTTCAACAAATCGATGATGCCCTTTTGAAAAGAATAATTTATCCTTTAAGCGAGAAATAAGTGGGAAGTCGTAACAATGTTTTTTTTCGCCAATCATTGATACCAATGGAATTTCCTTGATTTTATAATCATTTAAATAGAAGAAAAACGGTAATAAGGACTCCGCCAAGTAGCCAAGAATTCTTCTTTCTCGGGAATATGGTGATGGAAGAATTATAGCTTTCAAATCATCTAGTATGTCAAATTGCCATTCACAGAATTTGTCAAATACATCTTTTTTGCATACAAACATATTTGCCGGATGAATCCAATTTTGTTTAAGGAAATAGTTTTCAAATTTTTCCTTGTTTGCTGCAAATCTTCGTTTCAGGTATAAGTAAAAAATAGTCGCGTCTTCTGGAGTAAACCCACGAAACTGCCATGTCAAAATGTTTGAACGAAAGTAAAATTTGGAAGAAAGAATGACATCATTCCCGTCAAGAATGGATTCAACATTATCTTCAGTAAATTCTTTTTCAAAATATCGCCGATAATGGCATAACCCAATATATTCAACATTATGCAAATTTTTCCAAGCCCAATATTGAGCTGTCAATTCGCAATACATCGGATTCAATGCGCTTATATTGTCTCCTGTATCATCGGTTTGTATTCCTAAATCTAATTCAGGATGCAGGGCTTTCCCCACATGAATGGGCATATATACATTGTTTTTGTATACTTCTGCATGTTTATGCTGAGCGACTAATATCTTTATCTTATCCATTTTTACATAAACCTTTTGCTAGAACTGATGAAAGAAGTTTTTTTTGCCAAATTCTTTTTATAGAGTGGAATGTAAATAAGTATGTAGGTTGTCCAAAATCTAAAATCAAATAATTGCACTATTTTCTCGAAAAAAGCCTCGGAGAAAAAGGACATGAATGTCGTTGGAATCATTATGGAGTAGACAAATAAATATGGAGTTATGTATCCTTTAATCCAAATATTTCTTGAACGGGTAATCAATTTATAAAGAGCCTGCATGAAAACTCCTATAAAGAGGCAGAGGATGAACGTTCCTGTAATCCCGAAATCATACCAATAATGTTGTAAGGCCGTATCGACATTGCCTAGTGAATATTCGTTACGATAGTTGAATCTATGATAGTCACGGCCTTCTGTTATTAATTGATTAACACCAATGAGGTATCCGAATTTGTTGTAAAATAGGTTAAATGTCAATTGACCATATAAATTGTCGTAATTTTGAAATTTAGGTTCTTCTATAAAGTCATCTAAATTTTGAATTTCTGCACCGCAATATATACCAATTTCGTCAAACCAATTACTTTCAGATTCTTCTCTACCGATTACATATCCTAGCTGTTGGAACGAAAAAAGAAATAGGAAAGCTACAGTTAGCCATTTTAAAATGACGTTTATTTTTATTTTTATTTTTCTCAAATTTAATGAGATTATGTAAAAAGAAGCAAATGAAATAAGCAAGCATATCATGGCAGTCCTTCCAGATGATAAAAGGCTCCCGATCATGCATAAAATAAAATTAGCCCATAGCCAAAATTTTATTCGAAAAGAAATATTTTTGTACATCATATAGAATGGCAACAAAAAGGCGCAAACATAACCGATGGTGCCGGCCATTCCATAAAAAAAGGATGAGCCAAATGGCATTTGTAAGGCCTTTTCTGTTCCAAATTTAATGGCCATCGTATGTGCGGCCAACGCTGATGGTAGACTGCCTCCATAAAATTGTTTCAGTAGGTATATTCGTAATAAATACATCGCTATTTGGAGGGCAAACAGAAAAATCAGACCGTTGAGGGATACTAACTTTGTCGGACTATTATTTGTATCAGTAATATAGATTCTCTTGTTTGTCCTAAAAAATTTAGAACAGGCGCATGCTCCTAAATAAACGCCTAGATTCCCTAAAATAATAACACTGAATGAAGTCCAATGTAAATCTACACTCCATTTTTTGACAAAACAACTCAGTATGAGAGATGCTGTGAAGAAACCGAGTGTAAATAAGAATGCAGGATTTGACAAATCTCTTTTTAAAGAGAAATATTCAAGTGAAAGAATGCCGAAAAGAGATAGGATTAATAGAAGTAAAATCATTTTTTCTCAAACATCTCCATTACTTGTTCAATTACCGGAGCCATGTCAAAGTACTTATACTGACCGAGGCGCCCTCCAAAAATCACATCTTTTTCGCATGTCGTGAGTTGACGGTATTTTTCGGCTAACTCGTTGTTGCGTTTGTCATTTATCGGATAATACGGTTCCATTCCTTCTTTATATTCTGTTGAGTATTCTTCAGAAATCACCGTTTTGGGACAATCATATACAGATTGGCCAAACATTTCGAAATGCTTGTGTTCTATGATTCGGGTATACGGTTGATCGTGGGATGTGTAGTTCACCACGGCATTGCCCTGGTAATTTGGAGTGTCTTCTACGCGGGTCTTAAAACTTACTGTACGCCAGTCTAGTTTCCCGAGTTTGTATCCAAAATATTCATCAATTGCACCGGTATAAACGAGTTTATCTGCGATGTCTCGCCAATTATCTTTATATTCAGTGAAAAAGTCTACACCTGTATGCGTTTCTATACCTTTTAGCAACCCTTCGATGAGTTTGTTGTAGCCGCCAATAGGGATTCCCTGATATTTGTCATTGAAGTAATTATTGTCGTACACCATGCGAATTGGTAAGCGCTTGATGATGAATGCCGGCAAATCCTTACAATCACGTCCCCATTGTTTTTCGGTGTAATCTTTGATAAGTTTTTCAAAAATATCTTTGCCAACAAGTGTAAGCGCTTGTTCTTCAAGGTTAGACGGTTCACGTCCATTTAATGTTGCTATGGCCTCTGCTTTCTGTTCCGCAATTTTTGCTTCAGCCTCGGCGGGAGTACGTGTACCCCACATCTGGTAGAAGGTATTCATGTTGAACGGAAGATTATAAAGCTTTCCTTTATAATTTGCAACCGGCGAATTAGTATAGCGGTTGAATTCAACGACGGAATTTACAAAGTCCCAGACTTGCTTGTTGTTTGTATGGAATATGTGGGCTCCGTACTTGTGAACATTGATTCCTTCTATATTTTCGCAATAGACATTGCCACCTAATTGCGGACGTTTGTCTATGACAAGGCAACGCGCACCCGCTTGTTTTGCGCAGTAGGCAAATGTTGAACCAAAAAGTCCTGAACCGACGATGAGGTAATTAAATTTTTCCATAAAACTAACCATTACCCGAATGAATTTTATTTTTTACTATTTGCTTCATGTTTTTAACATTTGTTATAAAAAATTCATCCTTTAGTAAAAATAAGACTGTAATGTAAATTGCACTGCCTGCAAAAATAAGAATGAATGTATTTAGGACGGACGGTTTTAAATGAAATCCAATTAATTTCAATATGAATAACATGAAAAGTCCCGCAATAAGGTACTTTATAAAGTTTTTGACAATTGTTATACAGGATAGTTCTTTGCGAACCACGAACAATTGTACAATGGCAATTACAATCTCTGCTAGTACAGATGCTATTGCGGCTCCCAATGCGCCATAATTGGGTATAAAAATAAGGTTGCATATGACGTTGAAGGCAGCTCCAATTAAAACTGTTATCGTTAAAGTATTCTGCCTTTGGGTTGGTACCAAATACTGGACTCCTGTAACATTACTTATGCCAATTGCAAAAATGATTAATGATAGCGTACTAAGAATAGGTACAACGCGGTCAAAGCCTGGACCGTAAAACCAAGGCACAAAGTTTGAGGCTGTACCGATAATTCCCAAACAAAGAGGAATTCCCAGCAACCCTACAAATTTATAACTGCGGTACATAAACATTTTTATTTGTTGCTGGTCCTTTTTTTCAAAAAGGAATCCTATCCTTGGTACCATGACTGTTCCAAGGGCGGTGACAAATGTGAGTGCCATTCTGGACATTTTTATTGATTGGTCATAAAAGCCGTTTTCGGCTGCATTTTGTGTCAAAACTCCAATCATAATTTTGTCCAATACCGTATATATGGATATCGCAATCGTTGGAACAAACATCGAAAGGACTACCATAAAATCCTTAAACGGATGAATTTCTTTAATTTTGGGTCTACCGATAAATTTGGGTAAAAATGGCCAAAGGCTTAGATTCCCGAGCAACATTACAACAGTCAATCCGAAAACATAAATGGGTAGATCATTAGCGTCTTTAACAAAAATGAAAATGAAAGCTAAGTTCAAAATACGAACAATGACATTGCAACGAACAATTGTTCCAAATTCTTCCATCCCCATAAAAAACCATGAAATATTAAAGATGACATCAATAATATGTATGGTAAGTATTGCGTAAATAAGACGGTATTGCTCTTGGTAAAGAACAAAGGGTACATATGTGCATAAGACGATTAGGGTTGTAATGATGCAACGGATTTCTGTATTCCAAAATACCTGCGTTCTTTTTTCCTTGTTATCTTGAACATAGGATATTTCTCGTTGTCCATATGAGATTGTTCCCAAAGCCGCAAACATGGCAAAATACAAAACAACGGAGCTTGTATAACTATAAATGCCTATTCCTTCTGCTCCGATAACACGAGATATGTATGGAATTGTGATTAAAGGTGTAATTAGGGCAAGCATCTGTTGCAACAAATTATAAATGTAATTTTTTTTGATGCTTTTGCTTGCCATAACTATACTCTATATTTTTTGCCTTTTATAAGTTCAAAAATTCAACAATACTCCAAAACACGTTTATTCTCTCTTAATTAGGACTTTCTGCTCGACTTGTTTTTCGCATCCAAATAAAACTTCAACATTCTATCAGCTTCAACCTTTGAATCAAATCCTGCATCGGCTACGTCTTTTGCATGGCTTCGACGAATTGGCATGTTTTGAGAGGTCTTTTCTATAATTTTTTCGGCCCAAGCTGCTGCACCAGCTGCAAGCGGAATGTATATGCCTAAATCGCAAGCCGATGCTTCTGGAGTGACTGCTGTCGAGAAGAATACCGGAAGCCCGGCACTTTGGCTTTCTAGGCCTACAACAGGTAATCCCTCGTACAGACTCGGTAAAAGGAATGCGTCGAATGCGTTATAGAACTGTTGGATATCTTCGCGTCGGCCTAGCCAGGCGACTGAATCCTTGATACCCACTTGATCTATTTTTTGCAACATTTGCTTTTCTAAATCACCTGCGCCGATAATGACGAATTGTGCGTTATCCTGTCTTTTGCGAATTTCGGCCATTATTTCTATTAGGAATAATGGATTTTTCTGCATCTCGAATCGGCCAATAAAGCCATAGACAACTTTATCTTGCCATCCGAATTTATTTCGGGTCTCGTTTCGCAATTCAGGATTGTAGGCATTCGCCTCTGTATTGATTGCCGTCTTGAAAATTGCGATCTTGCCTCGGGTCAACGCCTTCTCGCCAAATTGCCATGCACCGCAATCTTTACCGCAGGCCATGTAGTAGTTGCAAAAAAGATGACTGAACTTTCTGAGTATAAGCTTGATGTATGTCTTTTTTTCTCCTTTTGCTGCCATAGAAAGGCTTTCGCTAATGCGGACTTTTACTCCCGCAATTTTGGCGGCAAACATGGGGAATAAATTCATTGTGCTATTATAGGCGTGGACTACATCGTACTTTTCTCGCTTGAAAATTTTGTACAGTGCCCAAGTATGAGCCGGTAGTTTTTCAAAAGACGGTACAATGAACACTCGACCGCCCAATGATTCTATTTCCTCTGTGGGAATGGCGTTCGAATTGTCATTGCAAATGATGTCTATTTGTACCTGGCTTTTATCGATGTGGCGAAAATACTCCATAATGAGGTTTTTCTTTCCACCCGATAAAATTGGCCCACCGATAATAGCAATTTTAATCATAAACTATTTATTAAAGTATTCTAGAGTGCAACGAATCACTTTGGAGAGATCTTCTTTTGTAATTCCATAATAAAGAGGTAACCTGACAAGACGATCGCTTTCGCTTGTGGTGTAACGGTCTTCACCGTTGAATCGACCGAACTTTAATCCAGCTGGGGCCGAATGTAGCGGCACATAGTGGAATACGCAAAGAATGTCATTTTCTTTCATATAGCGAATGAAATCTTGTCGAGTATCAAGATCTTTTAACTTTATGTAGAACATGTGAGCGTTATGGCTACATTCTTCGGGAATAAACGGTAGCTCAACTAAACCTCGATCTTCGAGATCTTTGAAGGCCGTGTAGTAGGCGTTCCATGTTTCGAGCCTGTTTTGGTTAATTTGATCGGCGCATTGAAGTTGGCCCCACAAGTAGGCCGCATTTAAGTCGCTCGGTAACCAGCTGCTACCAAAGTCCACCCAGTTATACTTAGCAACTTGTCCTCTGAAGAATTGCGCTCTGTTCGTTCCTTTTTCTCGAATGATTTCGGCGCGGTCGCTGTATTTGGGGTTGTTGATGATGATGGCCCCGCCTTCGCCCATTGAATAGTTTTTTGTTTCATGGAACGAATAGCATCCGAAATCACCGATTGTACCAAGTGCTCGTCCTTTATATGTGCTCATGACGCCTTGAGCGGCATCTTCCACTACGAGAAGATTGTGCTCCTTTGCAAGTTTCATGATTGCATCCATATCAGGAGAAACACCTGCATAATGCACAACGCAGATGCATTTTGTTTTTGGAGTAATGGCTTTTTCAATGCATTTGATATCGATGTTCATTGTTTGGGGTTCGATGTCCACAAATACAAGTTTAGCGCCTGCAAGAACAAAGGCTGTCGCCGTTGAACTGAAAGTGTAACTTGGCAAAATGACTTCTTCGTTGTCTTTAAAATCGCACAGAACTGCTGCCATTTCGAGTGCGGATGTTCCGCTTGTCGTCAACAGGCATTTATTTGCTTTGAATCGATCTTCGATCCATTGGTTGCAAAGCTTTGTGAACGAACCGTCGCCACAAATTTTATGGTTTTCGACTGCTTGACGCATAAAGTCAAATTCAGTTCCTATATAGGGCGGCACATTAAAATGAATCATAACATCAATCCTTAGATAAAGAAGCAACTTATAGATGGAGAAGGCTTTTTTGCAAAGATTCTATTATTAAAATAAACAATTTTTACATAATTTAACATTTTATGGACCACTTACATAAAGAAAATCTTACGGTGGAGTTTTCTCATCCCTTCCCTCCGTACCATTTTGCATACCATTCTGCGAACTTTCTTAGCCCTTCTCTGAGCGGGGTGGCGGGTTTGAATCCGAAATCGGTTTCTAGGGCACATGTGTCGGCGTAGGTCACTGGCACGTCGCCGGGTTGCATGGGCACAAGTTCCTTGTGCGCTTCGAAGTCGTAATCGGCGGGGAGTACCTTTGCGCGAACGAGCTCTTCCTGGAGTATGGTTACGAAGTCGAGCAGGTTTTCGGGGTGATTGTTGCCGATGTTGTAGACCTTGTAGGGCGGGAGTGGTAGTCCGTCTTCGCCGTTCTGCTTTTCGGGGGCGTGCTGCATCACGCGTACAACGCCTTCGACGATGTCATCGATGTAGGTGAAATCGCGCATGCACTTGCCGTAGTTGAATATCTGGATGGTCTTGCCTGCCTTGAGCTTGTTGGTGAAGCCGAAGTAGGCCATGTCCGGGCGACCTGCGGGGCCATAGACGGTAAAGAAGCGCAGTCCCGTGCTCGGGATGTTGTAGAGCTTGCTGTAGGCATGCGCCATGAGTTCGTTACTCTTCTTGGTGGCGGCATACAGCGATACGGGGTTGTCCACTTTGTCGTCGGTGGAGTAGGGAACTTTCTTGTTACTGCCGTACACGCTGGAGGAACTTGCGTAGATGAGGTGTTCGAGTTCGCCATTGCTTGCTCCCTTGCGGCATGCTTCGAGAATGTTGTAAAAGCCAATGAGGTTGCTCTGGATGTAGGCGTCGGGGTTAGTGATGGAATAGCGGACGCCGGCCTGGGCGGCGAGGTTCACAACGACGGCGAAGCGGTATTTTTCGAATAGGCTGTCGATGGCGGTTTTGTCGGCGAGGTCCGCTTTGACGAATGTCCGTTTTTTGCCAGTCGCGTTTGCGATGGCGTCGATTTCCTTGAGGCGCTCGTGCTTGATGTTGACGTCATAGTAGTCGGTTATGGAATCGAGTCCGACGAGTTCGGAGCAGGCGTAGTCGTTCAGCAACTTCTTGCAGAGGTTGCTTCCGATAAAGCCTGCGGCTCCTGTCACAAGGACTGTTTTTCCATCTAGAATAACGTTTTTATCAAGCATTATATATTCCTTTGCAACAAACCCAAAACACCTTTTTAACGTTTACGACTCTCGTCATTCCTCGTTGAGGCTTGACTGCTGCGGTTATCCAATGCGTGAACAGGTTCCCACGCTGTATAACCTTGCACGTCATTCCTCGTTGAGGCTTTACTGCTGTGGGAATCAAATGCGAGTCCACTTGATTTCCTTGCACGTCATTCTGAGGCTTTAGCCGAAGAATCCAGTTACATATTCAAGACTTTACTGGATGGGGCTATCGCCCCTACCCTTTGGCTCGGTCATGCCCAAGCTTGCTTGGGCGCGACTCTCGCCTTCTGGGTAGTCTTCACTTCGCTACGCTGCGTTCAGGATGACGCGTGTGGCTTAGCATCCAATCGCAGAGTATTCGAATCCGGCTTCGGCAAGTTCCTTGGCGTCATAGATATTGCGTCCGTCGATGATGAGCGCGTTCTTCATCGACTTCTTCATCACGCCGAAGCTTGGCATGCGGAACTGCTTCCATTCGGTTACGAGCAGGAGTGCTTCTGCATCGAGCAATGCTTCGTACATGTCCTTGCAATAGACGATTTGGCTTTCGATGGTGGCGGCATCTTCTCGCGCAGCCATTCTACGTTTGCATTCGTTCATGGCGACCGGGTCGTACACGCGGACGGTTGCTCCGGCCTTCGTGAGTTTGTCAATGAGCACGAGGGCGGTTGCTTCGCGCATGTCGTCAGTTTCTGGTTTGAAGGCTAGGCCCCACATGGCGATGGTCTTGCCCTTGAGGTTCGCTTCGCCGCCAAAGCGCTTTGCGAGTTTGTTAAAAAGAACGGTCTTCTGGTATTCGTTCACTTCTTCGACGGCTTTTAAAACGCCCATCTTGTAGCCGTTCTTTTCGGCGGTCTTGATGAGAGCCTTCACATCCTTGGGGAAGCAACTTCCGCCGTAGCCGCAGCCGGGGTAGAGGAACTTCGATCCGATGCGGGTGTCGCTACCGATGCCTTTGCGGACCATGTTCACGTCGGCACCGACGAGTTCGCAGAGGTTTGCGATGTCGTTCATGAAACTGATGCGGGTCGCGAGCATGGAGTTCGCGGCGTACTTGATCATTTCGGCGCTCGGGATGTCCGTGAAAATCACGCGGAAATTGTTGAGCATCATCGGGCGGTAAAGGCGGGTCATGAGTTCTTTTGCCTGTTCGCTTTCGACACCCACGACAACGCGATCGGGTTTCATGAAGTCCGTGATGGCAGAGCCTTCTTTCAAAAATTCCGGGTTGCTTGCAACATCGAACGGAACGTTCACGCCGCGTTTGTCGAGCTCTTCTTGAATGGTGGCCTTGACCTTCTTTGCGGTTCCGACCGGGACGGTGGACTTGGTCACAAGAACAGTGTATTTTTTGATGTTCTGGCCGAAGGTTCGAGCGACGGCGAGCACGTATTGCAAGTCGGCGGAACCGTCTTCGTCTGGGGGCGTTCCAACGGCACTAAAGACCATTTCTACATCGTCAAGAATACTTGCGAGATCGGTTGTGAATTTGAGGCGGCCTTCGCGCTGGTTGCGGAGAACCATTTCGTCGAGGCCCGGTTCGTATATAGGGATTTCACCTTTTTGGAGGGATTCAATTTTAGCTTGATTCACGTCGACGCAAGTCACGTTGACGCCCATTTCGGCAAAGCATGTGCCGCTGACAAGTCCTACATATCCTGTCCCAACGATCGCTATATTCATAAAAATCCTTGATGATATTTGTTTCAATAATCGTAAAGAAATGTAACAAAAATATCATGTAAGTTGCTGTCCGTTGGGATTATATTGAAGGACTGTTGGGTGTATTTGCAATTTCTCACAAATGGGTACAGCTGTATCCAGTTTTTGCTTTAGAGATGGGGCGTTCCATTTTATTTCACGGTATATTATATAGTGTAGAATAATGGAAAGGAGTGTGCCTTATGCAGGTTAAATTTGGCTTGAAACAGTTTATCCCTCTCGCGGCTACTGTGCTTTCGCTTGCTACGGCTGCGACCGCCGCAACGGCTTACATCAACCAAGTCGGTTATCGTACTTCGGATCCGAAGGAATTTGCCTTGACCGATGGAAGTGGCGATATCGAAATTGTCGATGCTGCTGGTCAGACCGTTCTCAAGGTCACTCCGAAGGCGGCTTCTTATTGGAATCCCGGTGCAGTGAATGTGCAGTTGGTTGATATTTCTGAATTGAAAACTCCGGGAACTTACAGCATCAAGCAGGGCGGTCAGGTTCTTCGTTCTGACTTGAAAATTGCAGATAAAGTTTTCGAAGATGTCGCGAAGGCATCGCTCAAGTGGTACTATTATCAGCGTGCTTCCATGGCTTTGGAAGAACAGTATGCCGGCGATTGGAAACGCGATGCGGGTCACACGAATGCAACAGTGGACCTTCATAAATCCACAGGTGCTTCGGGAACAATCCAGTCGAGCAAGGGCTGGTACGATGCTGGTGACTATGGCCGCTATATTGTGAACTCGGGCATTACGACTTACACGCTCCTTTCGCTTTACGAACACTATCCGGAATTCTTCAAGACGTTCAAGTGGAATATTCCTGCCGAAGGAACGCTCCCGGATTTGCTTGCCGAAATCAAGTACAATCTCGATTGGATGTTGACCATGCAAGCATCTGACGGTATGGTTTACCACAAGCTTTCAACGCTCCAGTTCCCGGGCGACGTGATGCCTATCAAGGATACGGAAAAACTTTATGTTATCGGTAAAGGTACGGCGGCTACGCTTGATTTTGCTGGCGTGATGGCTGCTGCATATCGTGTGTATAAACCGTTTGATGCAACATATGCAACCCAGTGCCTTGAAGCGGCCAAGAAGGCTTATGCTTGGGCACTCCAGAATCCGAAAGTCGCATTCTACAATCCGATGGATGTTGGGACGGGCTCTTATAGCGATGGTGAATTCTCTGATGAATTTGCTTTTGCTGGCATGGAATTGTTTATCTCTACAGGGGATGTTTCGTACAAGCCGACGATAGATGAAAACAAGGTGAATATTGTTCCTGCATGGCCTGAAATGTACGGCCTTGCACTTTATGGTGCCGCCTCCCATGCAACGGAAGTAGGGGCAGATGCTGAAAAGGCAAAGTCGATGTTGATTAATTATGCAGATGAATTTGTCTATCAGGCTTCGAAAGGCTTTGGCGTTGTGATGGCAAATGAAGACTTTGTCTGGGGCTCTAATGCTGTGGCCGGTAATCAGGGCGTATTCCTTCTTTATGCTTACTACATTACGGGCGAGCAAAAGTATTACGAAGCTGCCAAAAAAGTAATGGACTATTTGCTTGGAAAGAACCCGCTTGACATGTCTTTCTTGACCGGTTTTGGAACGAAGTCGCCGATGTTGCCGCACCATCGCCCGAGTACAGCGGATAAAATTACGGCTCCCATCCCGGGTATGCTTGTGGGTGGCCCGCAGCCAGGTGGTGAAGATATTGGCTCGAAGTCTTGGGAATGTAAGGATTATAAGACGGGCGTCCCGGCAACTTCTTACATTGATGATCGTTGCAGCTATGCGACGAATGAAGTGGCTATCAACTGGAATGCTCCATTTGCATATATAGCTGGTGCTCTTGAGGCTTTGAATGCTGGCCAAGCTCCGTCTTTTGCGGTTCCGGGTGTTGCTAAGAGTGGTACTTCGGCACTCAAGCCTTCGATTACGAGAAATCGTGTATCGGCAGAAAAGGCTCCGCGTCTCCGCTTTGACGACCAGAAAGTATTCATCGAAAAGAACGACAAGCGCTTTGACCTTAAAGGCCACCGCGTGAAATAATCGAATGTTCCCGAAGGGGAATCTTCTTAAACGAAAAATTTCCATATTCATAGAATGCAAAGCGACGCCCTTCTTTTGGGCGCCGTTTTTTTTGTGTGAAAAATGTTGTGTAAACACTTGCTACAGTATTTTCTGAATTGCATCGGCAAAGGGTGGTATATCTCCCTGAAGGCTCTATATTATATGGAGTAAATACATGCACTTTTTTAAGTGAGGATGTTTGTGAAAAATCATGCGATAAAGTCCGTTGCGCTTGCAGCGCTTTTTGCGGTTCCGTCCTTTGCTGCGACCGCTTACATCAACCAAATCGGTTATCGTCCGGGCGACTTCAAGGAACTCGCTCTCGTCGATGCCAACGGCAACGTGGATTTCGTGAATGCTGCCGGTCAGGTCGTGCTTTCTGTGACGCCGAAGGCTGCGTCTTACTGGAATGCTAGCGGTCAGAATGTCCAGCTTGTCGATTTCTCGGCGCTTTCTGAAGCTGGTACGTACAGCATCAAGGTGAACGGTAATGTACTCCGTTCCGATCTCGTTGTGAAATCGCAAACGTTCGAAGAAATTGTCAAGGCCTCCATCAAGTGGTTCTACTACCAGCGCGCTTCCATGGCTTTGGAATCGCAGTACGCGGGCAAGTGGGCTCGTGCCGCAGGCCACACAAATGCGACTGCAACGCTCCACAATTCTACCGGTGAGTCGGGAACAATCCAGTCGAGCAAAGGCTGGTACGATGCAGGCGACTATGGCCGTTACATTGTGAACTCGGGCATCACGACTTACACGCTTCTCTCTCTCTACGAACACTTCCCGCAGTATTTCAAATCGCTCAAGTGGAACATTCCGGCCGAAGGCTCTTTGCCGGATTTGCTTGCCGAAATCAAGTACAATCTCGACTGGATGCTCACCATGCAGGCTAGCGATGGCGGCGTCTATCACAAGCTCACTTCTCTCGGTTTCCCGGGCGACGTGATGCCGGCACAGGACAACTCCGAGCTTTATGTTATTGGTAAGAGCACTGCTGGCACGTTTGACTTTGCTGCAGTGATGGCGATGGCTTCTCGTATCTACAAGCCGTTTGATGCAACTTATGCTTCCAAGTGCCTCGACGCTGCCAAGAAGGCTTTTGCTTGGGGCCAACAGCACCCGAACCAGAACTATCTCGCCAATCCGAGCGGTGTTTCGACGGGCGCTTACGAAAATGACAATCCGAATGATGAAAAGGTCCTTGCAGGTACGGAACTCTTCATCACGACCGGCGATGCTTCTTACAAACAGTCTGGTTCTTCGGAATACGTTTCTTACTGGGGTAATGTTATGGGCCTTGCCACTTACGAAAAGGCGACGCATCAGTCTCAGTTTGGTGGCGATGCGAACGAAGCCAAGCAAAAGATCTTGGGCACTGCCGATAACTTTGTGAACCGTGCCGAGACTGGTTTTGGTGTTGTGATGGCTAAGGATGACTTTGTATGGGGTTCGAATTCCGCTGCCGCCAATCAGGGTGTTTGGCTGTTGCATGCCTATTACCTTACGGGTCAAGAAAAGTATTACAAGGCGGCGGTCAAGGCTCTCGATTATCTCCTTGGCAAGAACCCGCTTGACATGTCTTTTGTAACGGGTTACGGCACGAAGTCTCCGAAAATGCCGCACCACCGCCCGAGTACTTCCGATAATATAGAAGAACCGATTCCGGGTATGCTCGTGGGTGGCCCGCAGCCGGGTGGCGAAGATGTTGGCTCTGCCGCAGAATGGAAGTGCGCTGATTACCGCACTGGTCAGGCCGCTACCGCTTACACCGATCAGCGTTGCAGCTATGCAACGAACGAAGTGGCGATTAACTGGAATGCTCCGCTGGCTTATCTCGCGGGCGCCATCGAAGCCGTTAATGCAGGCTATGCTCCGGAATTTGCTGTCGCTGGAGTTGCAAAGAATGATGTTCCTGCATCTAGTTCTTCGTCGAGTGTGGAGGTTGTATCGAGTTCTTCTGCAGTGCCGTCTTCTTCGTCGAGCGCTCCGCAGAGTTCGTCTTCTGTAATTCCTGCAAGTTCTTCTTCGTCGATTGCCGGGCCTGATGTGTCGAGCTCGTCTGCAAATGTCGAATCTTCGAGTTCGCAGGAAACAAATGCAATTTATGCACCGATTGAATCTAACGTTGTTCGCTCACAGCAACCGCGCTTCCGTTTCGACGGTCATTCTCTCTTCGTTGAAAAGGGCGGCAAACGCTTTGACTTGAAAGGTCACCGCGTCAAGTAATGTAGTACGTCGTTTTCGACGCCATCGGTAATCTCCGAGAATTTAAAAATCTCATGTTCATAGAATGCAAAACGGCGCCCCGAAAGGAGCGTCGTTTTTCGTTTAAGTCTTTAGGATTGAGCACGCGCTAGATGTTGCTTTAAAAATCACTCGCTTGTGAGCATGGTTGATTTTAAATTAGTACTCGATGTAATAATTCGGCTTTTTTGTAAAGTATCTGCCGCTTGCGTCGCGATTGTACTTTGGCGCCTTTTGCGGTGCGCTAGTTCTGTTGTTTATGGGTAAGGCTGTCGGATCAGGATTGAGGACGTATTCCCCGTAAACGGCTGTTTTTTGCCGAGTGTTTTCTCCGGCGTAACAAGTGTCGTTCATTATGGCAAAGTAATTTTTAATGCTGATTTTGTCGCCTTTCTTTGCGGTCAAATTTTTAGGAATGAAAACTCGTTGAGCCTTGAAATTCTTGAGCATGGCGGAATCGTTACCTGTGGGAAGATTTACAGTGCGATTGCTGATGCTGATGGCTTTCATTTGTGTAGTCTTGTGGTCGACAACTCCTGTCACGGGGACTGATGTGGGTTGCCCGTATAAATTAGGGACGCGAGTGAAATTCTCGAAGACGGAATCGATTGTGCCACTGACATCAATCGAAAAGCGTAACCGTTCGAATGAAGAATCTCTGACGAAATAAAAAACTTCAAAAAAGTTTTCTTCTGAGACGCTTATAAATCCAGTGTGGTCGATGGTTTCGCAAATAATTATGTCCGAAACATCGGGCTTGTTTTCTTGCGCTGGGGCAAGAACTACTACAAGGAAAAGAAAAATGGATAAATATTTCATTTGTAATCTCGCCTCCGGTGAAAGTTTGTTAATAATATAAATAATTAAAGGACGAAATTATTTTCTTAAAAGAATTTTGGATGATTGCTTGTCTGATTTAATAAAAAAAGAATACGGTAAGCCAAGGCTTTTGCGTTAAAGCGTAAAGCCTTGGCCGTTTTATTATGTGTTTGAGAATATTTCTATTTGAGTGTTACGACTGTTCCGCTTGTACTGCTATTGTGGTCGATAGACACAGTGTAGCTTCCGTTAGGAACTTTTTCGCCATTCCATGAAATGGTGTTGTAGCCTGCCTTTGCGTCTTTTAAGCTGAATTGGGCGATTTGCTTGCCGTCAACGTTGGTGATCGTGACTGTTGTCTTGCCCGCTTCCTTCAAATCAAATGCGATGTTCTTGCGGTCAAAGCTCTTTAATGATGCTATGTTGTTTGAAATTGGTTTTGCTGTGGTCTTTTTTGCCGGAGCTGCTTTTGCCTTTTCTGCGTAAATGCCGTCCAAATTTTTAGCGGATGTAGCTTCCTTGTCTTGGAGTACGGCGCCCTTTTGAAGAACGGCCAGTAGCTTCTTGTCGCCTTCTGTTGCTGAAGCGTATGTCTCAATTTCACTAGAATTGAGCTCTTTCTTGTCGCCGTACCAGTTTTCGATATCCTTCTGGTCGAGGGACTTTACCGTGATTTGAACGCGGGAAAGAATGGTTGAGTATGTTTCGCCGTTGCTCACGTATGTCACTTCTATGGGCTTGTTCTTGGGACCGCGAAGCATTTGCTTTGTGTCCTCAACGGATTTTCCCTTAAGTGAAATGCCGTCAACCGCAATAATCTTGTCGCTGACTTGAAGCTTGCTTTCTGCAGCGGGGGTGTTGGGAATGATGTCAAGAATTTTGATACCATCGTTTTCTTGCTGGAATGAAATTCCAATTCCCCCGAAGCTTTCGTTTGCCATTGCAGCGCATGCTGAAATGATTGTGGTGAAAATAACTTTATTGAGTTTATTCATTTTTGCTCCCTTTTTGGTGTTTTGAATAAATTTTGATTATAGCAATAAATATGAACTTTGTAATAAAGTTCTATTCTCATTCGTTACTCTGTAATGGACTAGCTTATTATACAATCTGAAATTGCTGGTTTTAATTTCGGATAATGTATTATTTATAAGTTAATCTAAATTTTAGATAATAAGATAATAAAAATTTGAGAAATATTGTTTGTATTTTTTTAAATAAATTTTTACATAAATTTTTAAGAATTTATAACAAACTTATAAAAATTTATAGTAAATTTTTGGTCTCTATCACTTACACTTATATTTTGGAGGTGGATCAATGAAAAAAATAACCTGCGTGGTTGCTTTTTCTGCTGCATTCTTGTTTGCTGGAAAAAGCCCATTTAGTATGGTTCGTACGGTCGCTTGGGATGCAAACGGCCAGCCGTCAGAAGAAGCTGTTGACTTGACGGTTTGTCTAGAACAAAACCCTGTTCAAGGAAGCTCCGATCCGGCAAAGTCCAGAGAACGCTATGAAAACATTATCAAGTACTGGGCCGATGGCTTGTACGAAATGTCCAATGGCGGTAACTATTTGGGCAATATCCGAATTTTTACGGGAACCACGAATTCTAAAGGTTGCGATGTCCGGTGGCGCATTTTAAATGAATGGCCTCGTGCGAATGTTGCTGGGTTCAATTCGCCATCTGGAAACTTGATTGTGTCGGATGCTTGGGTTTCTGGCGATCCTGATTATGAATTCCGTACAAATAATGCAATGCAACAGTTCCATTTTGGAATGACGCTTACGCATGAATCGATGCATTACCTTTATGGGTTAGGCGATGAATACGGAACAGTGTCGTTTATTCCGGATCCGTCGGATTTTTATAATAATGTTGCGGTTTCCGCAAATCCGACGACAGACAAAATCCGAATAGATGTTTTGTCTGATAATTCCTATGAATCAAGCTCGTTGGACGCACTCCATAATGGACAGCAAATCTATTTTGTCCCGAATGGTGGCTCGATTCCGTCCGGAACGTGGACGGCTCCTACAAGTTCTGTATGGCTTGCTAATGGCTATATGACTATTGATGAACTCGAATGGGCGCAAGATGGTTCTCCGTCTGTATCTTTCTCCTTGAAAAATCCAAGTGGAAATAAGGTGAATATTACAAGTGCGGGTAGCGGAAATTGGGGCGTTTCTTTGCCTAGTGCTGCAGGTGCTACGGCCCATACGATTCAAAATACGCAATGGCCTTTGGGCTATTTCAAGTTTGGAGCATGCGGAAGCAGCGCTTCAATACCGTGGCAGTGGGCCAACTTGAGCACCAAATTTAATTTCAATACAAATTCAATGCAGGGTGTGATATATAAAAATGCAAAGGGCAAGTCGTTCTCTGGATGGGAAACGGTTGTGTCTAATCCTGCCAACGATGTGATTTACAAGTCCTGGGGCGGATGGAATCGTTTCTGGTTCAAGTCGCTTATCAATCGCGCTCCGAAGGCTAACGATCGTTACGTTACCAAAACGCATTATCTCAATTATAATGATAATACGGGTACATGGGATGCAAGCCATGCTACATGGAGACAGGCTGGCTATTGCAATACAAAAGATGTTGAATTGCCTTATATGAAAGTTGAACTTGCCGGTAAAACGGAAGCTCAATATATTAAGGAAACTCGTAAGCATTTGAATATCATGTGGATGGATGGTGTGAAGACCGAAATTATCGTGGTCTTGGATCATTCGGGAAGCATGGACCAGAATAATAAAATGCAACAAGCACAGCTTGCTTCTAAGTATGTAGCGACCGGTTTCTTGGGAGCTGGATCTGGCTATAATGCAAATAACGTAAGTGTTGGCGTTTTTGCGTTTAACAGTAAAGTTTCTGAAATGTATCACCTTAGGAGTAATCCGAGTAAGGATGACATTTACAGTGCTATCTCGAATGTGACTGCTACCGGTTCTACTGCTATGTACGATGCCATTGGTACGGCTTTGAACGCATTTACGAGCAATCAGGCTAGCTTGAAGATGTTGTATGTTATTTCTGATGGTTTGGATAATGCAAGTACGAAGATGAATAGTGCGAAAGTTGTTGAATTGTCCAAGTCTAAGAATGTGGCTATACATACATTTGCTTATGGCTCTGATGCTGATAAGGCTGGATTGGCTCTTATGGCTGCTGAAACAGGTGGTACCTTCTACGACCAGCAGGAAAATCTGGTGTTGAATGCCAATGCTGCAACGGCTTCTGTGCTTGCTAACTCCGTGGGCGTTGAACAAATTGCCGCTGCTGTTTTGAATAAGTCTGCAACATCTTCGAATATTTATGTTCCGAGAAAAGTTGGCAGAGTGCGTATTTACGGTTCCTATACGGGCAGCGCACAGTCGAATCCGATTGTCGTGAAGTCTAGCAATGGTTCGAACCTTGCGTTTACCAAGGAAACATTCACTTTGAATAATGTGAATTACTTTATTGCAGACGTAGATTCGGCTACCTTGCAAAATAATTCCACGTCGATGATTAAAATCAAAAATAATATGTCGTCACAGAAACTCGACTTTAGAACGTTGGCATTTGAAAAACGCGCTACTTATGGCATGAGCATAGGCATGCTGCCGGAAACGCCTTACAAGTGGCCGGAACTGGCTAGCTTTACGGCGTCGGTTTCTGGAAAGGATGGTATCCTTGCTGGTGTTACTGCAACGGGTAAGTTGACCGCTCCTAACGGCACTACTTCGCAGTTTAACCTTTATGACGATGGCACCCATGGCGATGCCTTGGCTGGTGACGGTGTTTACTTTGGTTATTTGCCGAATATCATGTCTAATGGTTCATACCAGTGGGAAGTGTCCATTTCGAATAAGAACAAGAAAGCCTATACAGTAAAAAGAGGTACTAGCCTTCCGGATTCCATCGCCTTCGTGAAGAAGACGGATACGAACCCGTTTGAAGTTATTCGCAATGGTCAGTTTGTTGTAAGCAATTGCTGCACAGAAGATGATGTAACTACAATTCAGCCGGAAGTTTCTGTTGCTGGCTTCTTGCAGCAGGGTGCTGATGAAGATAAGTTTAAGATTGTGGGAACCAAGTCTTCTAAGAATTACTCTTTGGTCTTGCAATCGGCAAATCTTTCTTCGATTCAAAAGGTTGAAGTATTTGATCAGCGTGATATGAATACTCCGTTGTATTCTGCAAATGTTGTTGCCAATACAAGTGGCAGAAACGTGTTCTCCTTGAGCTCTACGTTGGCTGCTCCTGGAAATGTTATTGTTGTCAGTGGAACTCATTCTGCCGGCGCAAGCTATAACTTGCTCTTGCTTGAAACCGAAGGTACTTCGCTTGAAGTTGGCCGTTTCGAAAACATTGCCGATTGGCATTCTGACAACTCTACTATCGCACTTGATGGAAATATTAAGAGCGAAGGTTCGTACAGCCTCTCGACTGTTTCTGGATGGAAGATTATCGAAAGCCGTAGTGTTTCGACTGCCGACATGAAGGTTATCGGTGACAAGATGAGCTTGAACCTCTATGTTCCGGGCTCTTCTCAAAACCAGTATTGGTTGGGTACGGTTGAATTGTGGATCAATGTTCCGTCGGCAAATAAGAGAATCCAGTTGGGCACGAACGCTACGATTCAGTCCTCGTTCAACGCTTGGACAACGTATGAGTTCACTGTTCCGCAGCAGGCAATGACGTTGCTTTCTGAAATGCATTCTGATGTCCGCTTCCAGATTGTGTTGAACTCCGCTGATTCCATTTGGGTCGATGACTTGCGCTTCTCGGGCAACCTGATTGAAAACGATGTGGAAACCATCGATTTGCAGTGCCCAGGACAGCCGGGTTGCTCTTCTTCGAATCCGATTCGTTTGTCTGTCGATGGCTCCGTTGTGGTCTCTACGACGGGCACGGTATGGATCGAAGTTGTCGATTTCCCGCAGAATTGGACGCCGGCATCTATGAAGATCAGCCTCTACGCTTTGGATGGTGCTCCGCTGTCGGGCAAGCTCGTGTACTCGAATACGACTTATCCGTTGACGGATTGGGACTTCTCGAAAACGTTTAATTACGCCTCGGGTACTCGCTATGTGTTCAAGTTAACGAACCTTGAAGGTCGCCCATTCCGCATGAATGCTTGGGTGTCCGGACAGTCGATGAACTTGGCATTTAACGGTAACTATGACGTTGTGTTTTAATCCTTCTTGAAGTTGCCAAATACAAAAGCCTTTTGACGACTTTTTACCCCTGCATAGCAGGTGTCGTTCAAAAAGGCTGAGTAGTTGGTGATGATAATATGATCCCCAGCGTTTACGTTCATTGTTTGGGGAATGTAAATCCGTTGGGGATTAAACGCCTTTAGCATTAGCGAATCGGCTTCATCTGAATTGGAAACCTTGTAGTCTTTTATTGAAATAACTTTCATTCGATTGATTGTATTTTGGGAAGACTCGGTGTTGGTAATTCCAATGATGGGGAGGCCGATTTTTTTTCCGTTGATATCTTGTAATGTAGCGATGTTGTCAACTGTACTTATAGTTCCGGCGATAGAAATAGAATGAGGAACGTTAAAAATAGAGTTGTTCTTTAAATTGAAAAATAAGTCGTTAAAAGAATTTTCGTTGATTTCGACAAATCCTGAATGGCTTATGTCGTAACAGATAATTGTATCTACGGGTCTGTGTTCTTTTTGTGAAAATGCAGAGATTCCAAAGATGAGCACGCAACAGAGTGTGTTTGCAAAGTAGTTCATTTTTTAACCTTGATAGACGAGTCTTTTAGTTAAAATAGCAAACTTAGCGCAAAAAGTCGAAAAAGTTTATTTTTTACATGTTTGCAATATTTTTGCTCGTTATAGGTTTTCTAAATTGTCAACATGATGTCGAGTATTT
>JAEEGJ010006929.1_pt1 | contig 33311 bp, 26 predicted proteins | sample 8958761 | NCBI WGS metagenome assembly JAEEGJ01 (sample SAMN16246546, study PRJNA631951) | gut metagenome | biome: gut microbiome; feature: rumen; material: RS-attached | host: Bos | place: Iran: Karaj | collected 2018-10
CAAAAGAAGACACCAAAACTGCTTAGTGTCAGGCAGGTCATGCAGCGCTGTGAAGATCCGCTGGTCGGGCTTGAATGCCTGTGCTGTGCTCTCGGCCTGCTATGACCCCACTGAAGCGGGGTTCATGCGTTCGCCCTGGCTCTCTGCCGGATGAAAACTGAGCGCCGTGCAGTAAAAAACAGGGGAGCGGGTGCTTTCTTGTTGTATAATGGCAAAACCCCGGCACGGCCTGATTGCGGTCCGGACGGGAAGGAGTTCGGAGCGCCGGGATTGCGGCTGCTCCGGCGGGTATTTTTCTCTAAGCGGCGGCAGGCTCGGACAGGGCGTTCCGTCCACAAGCAACTATGAACAGCACTACGGAAAATCAGAAGCAATACAAGCCACGGGACATCATCGCCTATCTGGTCAGGACTTTCCCCAAATGTTTCACGTCTGACGCCAGGGCATGCCGGCCTCTCAAGATCGGCATCCTCGAGGACATCATGGCGGCCAAGTCTGAGGACTGTCCCTACACCAAGACCGCGCTGAGGGCCGGCCTTGGCATGTATACGGCATGGTGGGCCTACCTCAGGGCCGAGAAGCCGGGCGCAGCGCGCATCGATCTCGACGGAAATGAGGCTTCTGCCGTAGGCGATGAGGAGGCGAGGTACGCTGCCGAGCGCCTCCGCGCGAGCCGCGAGAAGTTCGAGAACGAGCATCCTGAGGCCGCCGCAGAGCGCCGTGCCCTTGCCGCTGCCAGGAGGGCCGCGAGGCTTGCCGCCTCCGGTGCCGCAGAGGAAGGAAGCGAAGGCGCCGGAAACGGCGGTGAGAAGGGCAGCGGCGAGCAGCAGCGCCAGAAAAGGCGCTTTGCCGGACAGGTCAGGGGCCCGAAGGGCGGCTTCGGCCAGCGCCGTCGCGATCATGCCGGGAACGGGCAGCGCGGGAGAGATGAAGGAGCGCGCCGCGCCAGGGCAGAGGCCTCCGAAAAGGAGCAGGCCCGCGAGCAGGAGCAGAAAGAGCTTTTTGAAAAGCAGAAGGCCTCCTACAGGCTGGCAGATCTTGCCTCGCTCGGAAAGGGGGACAGGGTCAAGATCAGCACCGGAAGCTCGTTCGTTGACGGAACTGTCAGCGAGGTGTTCCTGTCAAGCGGCGAGGTCAGCGTTGATCTCGCAAGCGGCATGTCTGTCAAGATCCCTGGCGAGAGAGTTTCGGTCGAGTAAAAGTAATGCGTGAAAGCAGAAAGACAGTCATAAACGTCCTGGCGGCCGCTCTCCTGGCTGCCGTTGTTCCTTTCCCGCTTCATGCCCTTGCGGCCGGCGCTGAGCCGGCCGCCGGGAGCGGCGTGAAGCTCCTGCAGGCAGAGCCGCAGCAGATCGTAGCCTGCAAGAGAGTCCGGAATTTCTACACTGGAAGCCACCTCAGGGTGATAAAGCTCGATCAGGCCTTCGCCGACAAGGTCCTGGACCGCTATATCGACAGCCTCGACTCCACACGGATGATCTTCCTGAAGAGTGACGTTGAGAGCTTCAGGAAGAGATCCGCTGACATGCTCTCCCTGCTTGATGACTGCAGCCTGGGCTTCGGCTTCGGCATCTACAACACCTATACGGCGCGCAAGCTTGAGCGCTGGAACTACGCGATCTCGCTCCTTGACGGGAAGTTCGACATGAGCTCAAAGGAGAGCTATGTCTTCGACCGCAGCAAGAGCGAGTGGCCCGCGGACCGCGCCGAGTACGACCGCCTGTGGAGGAACCGCGTACAGTACGAGCTTGAGCTTCTCATGCTTGACGGGAACGACGAGAAGAAGGCTGCCGATCTGCTCCGCCGCCGCTACCGCAACTACATTTCATTCCTCTCTCAGGTAAATGACGATGACGCGTTCTCCGCTATAGAGAACGCCTTCTCCGCCGAGATGGATCCCCATACGAACTACATGGCGCCCAAGGCTGCCGAGGAGTTCAACAACGAGATGAACCTCAAGCTTGAGGGCATCGGCGCGACTCTTACCGTCAAGGACGAGTACGTCACCGTTCTCAAGCTTGTGCCGGGCGGCCCCGCAGAGAAGAGCGGGCAGCTCGCGGTCAATGACCGGATTGTCGCCGCCAAGGACGATCACGGGAAGGTTACCGATCTGGTCGGCATGAGGATCGACATGGCCGTCACCTACATCAGGGGCCAGAAGGGCTCGCACGCGAGGCTTCAGATCCAGCGCGGCACAGGCTCAGGCAGCAGGACGTTCTGGGCAGACATCGTGAGGGACGAGATCCGCCTGGAGGATCAGGCGGCCAAGGGCAGCGTCAAGACCTCCTATGACGGACGTAAGATCGGAGTCATCAAGATCCCGAGCTTCTACACCAACCTCCACTCCGACGTGAAGAAGGAGATTGACAGCCTGAAGGCCCAGGGCATCGAGGGCCTGGTGATCGATCTCAGGAACAACGGAGGCGGTCTCCTCACCGAGGCGACACTGACCTCCGGGCTCTTCTTCTCCACGGGCGACGTCGTGCAGATTGCGGACGTCAACCACCGCATAGAGAGCGAGACTGACATCGATCCGTCAATCCAGTACGCAGGACCGCTTACCGTGCTCATCAACCGCTTCAGCGCGTCCGCATCGGAGATTTTCGCTGCGGCAATGGCTGATTACGGCAGGGGAGTGATCGTGGGCGAGAACTCCTTCGGCAAGGGCACGGTGCAGCAGAGCAGGGCGCTTGACCGGATCTATGATCTCTACGACCGCGATCTGGGGAGCATCACCTTTACCATCGGCAAGTTCTACCGCGTCAACGGCGGCTCGACCCAGAACCGCGGCGTGAAGCCTGACATCGCCTTCCCGCCGAAGGTTGATCCTGCCGTCGTTGGCGAGAGCGAGCTGCCGAACGCGCTCGAGTGGGATCAGATCCGTGCCGGCAACTATCATGACCTCGGCATGGTTACCCCGGAGATCGTCTCCGCGCTCAGCAAAAAGCATGACGAGCGCGCCGAGAACGAGCAGGAGTTCGTATTCGCGAGGAAGGACTTCGTGAACATGCAGAAGGTCGCGGCCGAGAAAACCGCCCCGCTTGACTTCGCCGAGCTCAAGAAGATCCGCGATGAGAGCGAGGTCTGGGAGCTTGAGAAGGCCAACGCCAGGCTCAAGGTCCTCGGCAAGCCCGCGATAAAGAAGCTTTCCGATCTGCCTCTTGATCTCGAGATGCCTGACGGCTATCTTGACGAGGCAGTGAACATCACCTCGGATCTTGCCTCCCTGGAGAAGGTCGACGCGGCCGGAAAGGCCTACAGCGCCGCTCCTGTGGGCAGGGGCGATGCAAAAAAGGCTGACGCTGCTGTTCCTGCTGAAAGCCATAAGGCAAAATAACAGCCTTCCCGCAGCACTCCGGAAGGAAGAGCGCGGCGCGGGCCGCCGCCGGAACGCGCCCCTGACGGCAGTCCGTGCCGCCAGGGCGGTTCTGTTCATGTGAGTTGAAAAAAGAGGAAGATATGACCGTCAATAAGCTTAAAGAGGCAAAGTACCGTCTTGACTACAGGGCTCCCGAGTTCACCATTCCGGAGTGCAGCCTCGATTTTCAGCTTGATCCGGAGAATACCAGGGTAAAGCAGGTATCCCATGTGAAGCGCAGCCCCGGCGGCGGAAAGGATCTGGTGCTTGACGGCGAGGACCTGAGGCTTGAGTCAGTGCTCGTCAACGGCAGCCCAGCTGACTATACGGCAGATGACGTGAGCCTTACCGTCAGGAACGTTCCTGATGACTTCACCCTCGAGATCGTCAACTACATCTCCCCGAAGAGCAACACCTCCTTCGAGGGCCTCTACATGTCCGAGGGGCATTTCTGCTCGCAGAACGAGGCGCAGGGATTCAGGCACATCACCTATTTCCTTGACCGCCCTGACATCAGCTGCCGGTTCACGAGCAGGGTTGAGGCTGACGAGGCGGAGTATCCCTATCTCCTGGTGAACGGCAACAGGAAGGAAAGCGGCAAGCTCCCCGGCGGTCGCCACTACGTGGTCCGCGAGATGCCGATGGCCATGCCCTGCTACCTCTATGCCCTGATCGCAGGCAAGTTCGACATTGTGCGCGACACCTTCACCACGAAGTCGGGAAAGCACGTCGACCTTGAGCTCTATGTCAACGTCGGCGATCATGACCGCGGCCTCCATGCCATCGCGAGCCTCAAGAAGGCCATGAAGTGGGATGAGGACCGCTTCGGCTTCGAGTACGATCTCGAGCTCTACCAGATTGTCTGCGTCGACTTCTACAACATGGGCGCGATGGAGAACAAGGGGCTCAACGTCTTCAACTCCAGGGATACGCTCGCGGATCCGAGGACTGCCACCGACTTCGACTTCTTCAACATCGAGGGCGTCATCGGCCACGAGTACTTCCACAACTGGACCGGCGACAGGGTAACGCTCCGCGACTGGTTCCAGCTCTGCCTGAAGGAAGGGCTTACCGTCTTCCGCGATCAGGAGTTCTCAAGCGATGTCGAGTCCCGCCCGATGAAGAGGCTCGAGGCAGTGCGCGTCATCACAGGGCCTCAGTTCGATGAGGACGCCGGCCCGATGACCCACCCGATCCGCCCTGACTACGTGATGGAGATGAACAACTTCTACACCGTAACTGTCTATGACAAGGGCGCTGAGGTGTTCCGCATGCTCCATACCATCCTCGGCGAGGAGAAGTTCCAGAAGGGCATGAAGCTCTACATCAGCCGCTTTGACTGCGGCTGCGCGACCTGCGACGATATCCTGAAGGCGATGAGCGACGCCTCCGGCATCGACCTCACCGACTTCTCCCGCTGGTTCAGCCAGTCGGGCACTCCGCGCCTCAAGGTAAGGAGCAGATATGACTCGAAGGAGAAGAAGCTTTACGTATCGCTTGACCAGATGACTCCTCCGGACAGGAAGCAGCCCGAGAAGCAGCCCCTGGTGCTGCCGCTCAGGATCTCCTTCATCTCAAGGAACGGCGGCAAGCTTCCTATAAAGGAGTCCTCCGGAGCCTACCATGACGGCGTTCTCCTGTTCGATAAGGCCCATGCCGACCTCGTGTTCGAGGATCTGCCCGAGAGGCCGGTCTGCTCCTGGCTTGACGACTTCAGCGCGCCGGTTATCCTTGACGCGGAGCGCACCTCTGACGACCTCCTGACCCTGGTCCGCTACTCCGATGATCCCTGCACCAGGAAGTTCGCGGCAGTAGATCTCTTCAAGTCCTACGTAAGGGAGAACGTGAAGAACGCCGCAGAGAACAGGCAGCTCTCTCCTGCGTCGGACATCGTCGCCGCAATGAGGAGCCTCCTCTCGGATGAGAAGACCGACAAACAGCTCCTTGCCGAGATCCTCCGCCTCCCGACCGAGCAGGAGATGGGCTCCTACCTTGACACTATTGACACTGACGCAGTGCATGCGGTGAGGCAGCACCTTGCCGCAGAGCTCGCGCATGAGCTCTTTGACGAGTGGCTGGCCTGCTACCGCAGCAACCACCTCACGAAGCCCTATGAGTGGAACCTTGAGGATGCCGGGCACCGCGCCATCGCAAACTGCGCTCTCGGGTATCTTGCCGTTGACGATCCGTCATTCGGCAGCACCATTGCGCAGAAGCAGTACCGCGAGTCTGACAACATGACCGACACGCTTGCCGCGATGAGGACTGCCGCCAACCTCAGGCTTGCCTGCGCTGACGACCTGATCCGCGACTTCTCCGAAAAGTGGAAGGGCAACGGCCTCGTCATGGACAACTGCTTCAGGATTGTCGCAGGCGTCGCGGCAGAGGATACCCTCAGCAAGGTCAGAAAGCTTATGGAGACCTCGCCTGACTTCAGATGGGACAACCCGAACCGCGTCAGGGCTCTTGCCGGAACATTCATCATGGCGAACCCCTATGCCTTCAACGAGATTTCGGGAAGCGGCTATGACTTCATGACCGAGGTCATGGAGAAGCTCAACGACATCAACCCGCAGACCGGAGCGAGGATCTTCACTCCGTGGATGTTCTTCCGGAGGCTCGACAGCAGGAGGCAGGAGATGATCCGCTCGCGCCTCGAGAAGATGCAGAACATGAAGAACATCTCGCCTGATCTTTACGAGAAGATCAAGAACGCGCTGGCCGGCTGACGGGGGACTGGTGAGGACATACGAATTCACGGCTGACTTTGACGCGGATCAGATCAGGCTGATCTACAGCGGGGCAGCGCGGAACATCATGGTAACCACATCGGAGGGGCTCAGGATTGAGCTCCCCGCCATGCGGTTCAGGAACTTTGTCACGAGGGACGGGCTTCACGGCTCGTTCCGCCTGACGACAGATGATCAGAACCGCTTTGTGGATCTTGAGAGGCTCGGAGGGGATAGCGGCTATGTTGTATGAGCATGTAATAAGGCCGGCGCTGTTCTGCCTTGACGCGGAAACGGCCCATCACCTTACCATGTCGATGATGTCCGCGGCACAGGCGCTGGGCTTCGGCAGGGCGTTCCTGAACTCAGTTCCCCAGGATCCGGTCGAGGTCATGGGCCTTAAGTTCCCCAACCGTCTGGGGCTTGCCGCGGGGCTCGACAAGAACGGCGAGGCGGTTGACGCCTTCGGCGCGCTGGGCTTCGGCTTCATCGAGACCGGGACGGTTACGCCCTCTGCGCAGCCCGGGAACCCCAGGCCTCGGCTCTTCCGCCTTATAAAGGAGCAGAGCATCATCAACCGCATGGGCTTCAACAACCACGGAGCGGCCAATTTGGTGCAGAACGTTGCCGGGCGGCGCTATAAGGGCATCCTGGGCATAAACATCGGGCGCAACAACACGACTCCCCTCGAGAAGGCGGGAGATGACTACGCCGAGTGCCTCAGGACCGTCTATGACTCCGCAGACTATGTTACGGTGAATGTCTCCTGCCCCAATACCCCGGGGCTTGTGAAGCTGCAGGACGCAGGATCCCTGAAGCCGCTTCTCACGCAGATCCTCTCGGAGCGCGACGCTCTCGCCGCTGAGAAGGGCAGGAAGGTGCCGGTCGCCGTCAAGATCTCACCGGATCTCCCGAAGGACGCTCTTCTCGCCGCCGCTGACGTAATCGCTGAGTGCGGGGCAGACGCCGTTATCGCCACCAACACCACTACAACCAGGGACAGGGTTTCGGGCAATCCGCTCTCCTCGGAGAAGGGCGGCCTCAGCGGGGCAGCGCTCCGGGACATGAGCACTGAGGCCATCAGGATACTTGACGGGCACCTGCAGAAAAAAATTCCTATAATCGGCGTGGGCGGAGTTTTTTCCGGCGCTGACGCGAAGGAAAAAATTGAGGCTGGCGCCTCGCTGGTGGAAATTTTCAGCTCTCTGATCTACCGTGGACCGGGAATTGTCAAAAAAATTCTGCGAGAATTGAAGTAAAAAATTTTTTGCTACACAATGCAAAAAATTTTTTTGGATAAGTTGTTTGATCCGCTGGTTATGAGATAATCAGCTAACGCTGTAAAATGCAAGAATAATAACGAGAATGCGTCTATGAGTCTTAAGTGCGTCAAGGTTGATAAAAACTGGAAATGGTTCGTTGAGAATGGCAAGATCGCGCTTAGGATCAACGACGGCTACAAGTTTTATTCTGCTTACCGCGAGAGCCAGATAGACCGCGCGCTTTCCAAGCCTTTTGAGTTCAGCGCCGATGACAGCATGTATTTCTATCATTTCCGCGAGTGCCTGAGCGATCATCCCTATGACTTTCTGGAGCATCACCAGGTGGCGCTAAACGCGCTTACCGCAGAGCACTTCATCCATACCGCGCAGGATCTCAGCAGCGTGCTCGTTAAGAGAAATGAATCCGGCAGCCGCTTCAAGGCAGGGAGCATTGTCCGCGGAAGCCTGACTGGCGCGTATTCAGGCACTGTTGAGTTCATTGTTCTCCGTGCTGAGACTGACGGCAAGCTTGCCTGCATGGTGATAGGCGGCAATTCCGCAGGACTCTCGTTCTGTCCCAAGTTTGCCGTGTATTTCGTGGACCAGGACAGGCTCTATTCCGCGGCCGTCGGCTCAGAGTTCATGGACATCCTGGCAAACGACAGGTAATAAGCCGCAGCCGCTTAGATATAGAGCTGCCGGACTGGTATAATGGGCGCCTTGCGGCGCTCATTTTTTTACAGGATTCTGAGACAAAATCATCATCCTCATTTCCTGTAAAAAAGGGAACAGCGGCACCTGCCAGGTACAGCAGGCAGGTTTCCCCCGCGCCTGCGCATCCATATTTCAAAAGCTTTACACCGGATTCAGGCAGATTTTTCAGTGAATCTGCAATATATCCCGGTATGTTTATTTATGGTGGTGAGAGATGGCCAAGGCTGACTTTCTTCACGGATCAGTTTTTCACGGTCTGCTGAACTTCATGGTTCCGGTTCTGGGAGCGCTCCTGCTGCAGGCGGCCTACGGCGCGGCTGACGTCTTCGTCATCGGCATGTTCTGCGACGCGGCGAGCCTATCTGGCGTAGGGACGGGCAGCGTCGCCATGAACATCGTCATCTTCGGGCTGGTGAGCCTCGCCATGGGCTCCACTGTCGTCATCGGGCAGCATATCGGCGAGGGAGCGCACGGCAAGGCAGAGGAGGCTGCCGGCGCGACGATAGTGCTCTTTGCCATAATCTCTGTTATCGGCACAGTCCTTATCGAGATTTTCACGCCGGAGATCCTGCATCTCTTGCGCGTTCCTGCCGAGGCGTTTGAGAAGACCGAGATCTATTTCAGGATCTGCGTCGGCGGCACTGTGGTTATCACTGCCTACAACGTCATCTCCTGCATCATGAGGGGACTTGGCAACTCAAAGCTGCCGTTCCTCTTCGTTCTCATTGCCTGCATAGTAAACATCGTAGGCGACTTCATCCTCATTGGCGGCTTCGGCATGGACGTCGCCGGAGCTGCTATCGCGACGGTGTTCTCACAGCTTGTTTCTGTTGTCGTAAGCGTCATAGTGCTCAGGAAGGTCAAGTTCGGGATAGACTTCGCGAGCATCAGGCTGGGCTTCTATCCTGAGGAGATGAAAAAGATCCTCAAAATCGGCATTCCCCTGATGGTTGAGGAGCTTACTGTAGAGGTGTCGTTCCTCGTGATGAACGCCATCATCAACGCGATGGGGCTTATCGAGTCCGCTGGCTACGGCGTGGCGCAGAAGCTAATCGCATTTGTCATGCTCATCCCAAGCGCGCTGATGCAGTCGGTCTCGGCGTTCGTCGCGCAGAATTTCGGCGCCCAGAATTACGCGAGAATAAAGGAAGGCTACCGGAAGTCCATTTTTGCCGGCACGGTGTTCTGCACCGGAGTGTTCCTCATCTCCTATTTCGGAGGAGGGCTGATGTCCCGGGCCTTCACCTCGGATCCAGCGGTCATAAAGGCATCGCACCTCTATATCCAGGGCTTCTCGTTTGACTGCATCCTGACCTGCTACCTCTTCGCGAGCATCGGGCTCCTCAACGGGACCGGCCACTCCTTCCCCGTGTTCATGCAAGGCGTTACTTCTGCCATCATCGTAAGAATTCCCTCAGCGCTGCTCCTCAGCTCCATCGCGGGAGCAACGCTCTTCCATGTCGGGCTCGCGGCTCCAATCACGACCGTTTACGGTATAGTGTTCTTCTGGGTAACGATCGTTATTATGAAGAGGAGGAAGACGGAGAAGGCGTTGCTCTGATCTGAAGGCTGCCTCGGGGCGGGGCAGTCTGGTCATGGCTGATGGCAGGATCTTGCTCATTATTTGTGCATTTTCTGTTCTGCTCATTTATTGTGCGATGATCTGCACCATGAGTCTCTGCAGTGTCTGCTCATTATTTGTGCGTTTTTTATCCTGCTCATTTATTGTGCAGACGATTTGTACCATGGCAGCGCCTCTGCAGAGTTTTATGGTTAATCTTACTCACCGGCTCTGCTTTCATGTTCTGTTCTGACAAGCAGTCAGGCCAGTCTCAGTCCTCAAAGAGCAGGTTGCCGAGCAGCTCATGAAATGACTTTCCGTTGATAAACGGCATCTCAAGCAGCTTCCTGAAGTTGTCGCTGCTGATCACCTCACTGAAATCCGGCTGTGAGACTATGACGTACCTTTCGCCAAGCCCCGTGACCATGTATTCCCGGCCAAGATACCAGAAGGTAGTTTCGACGGTGAGCGGCGGATCATCCGCGCGCTCCGGCCACTCGTCCCAGCGCTGCCACGCCTGATACTCCTCCATGGTCAGTCTGCTGAGGCGGTTTCCATTCGGGGCACGGCGCACCTGATTTCTTCTCATTCCGCTACGCTCTGCTATCTGTAAAAGGTCCCGGCCAACTTGTGGAAGACTTTTGCGTCTGAAATTCACATGGCGGGCAGGGCATTTCCATAAACGAAAAAAGGCGGCCTTTCGGCCGCCTTCCCTGCTTAAGACTCGAACTTAATATTAGTTGAGCTCAGCGAAGTACTTGATGGTGCGAACCATCTGAGAAGTGTATGAGTTCTCGTTGTCGTACCAGGAAACAACCTGAACCTCGTTGCCAACAACGGAGGTCTGGGTAGCATCGAAGAGTGAGCCGTACTTCATGCCGATAACATCGGAAGAAACGATAGGATCCTCGTTGTAGCCATAGGAAGGATTGTCCTTGGTAACCTTCTTCATGTACTCGTTGATCTCAGCAGCGGTAACAGCCTTCTTAACGGTAGCGGTAAGGAAGGTTGAGGAGCCAGTGAATACAGGTACACGCTGAGCAGCGCCGATGAGCTTGCCATCGAGCTCAGGGAGAACCAGGCCGATAGCCTTGGCAGCACCGGAGGAGGTCGGGGTGATGTTGGCAGCGCCAGCACGGGACCTTCTCAGGTCACCCTTGCGCTGAGGGCCATCGAGGATCATCTGATCGCCGGTGTAAGCGTGGATGGTAACCATGATGCCGGACTCAATGCCAGCGAGCTCGTTAAGAGCCTTGGCCATAGGAGCGAGGCAGTTGGTGGTGCAGGAAGCTGCGGAAATAACCTTGTCTTCCTTGGTGAGGGTGTCCTGGTTAACGCCGAAGACGATGGTCTTCATCTTCTTTCCAGCAGGAGCGGAAACAACAACCTTCTTAGCGCCTGCATCGATGTGAGCGTATGCGAGAGGACGGCCGTTGGCATCATCCTTTACATAGAAGCCGGTGCACTCGAGAACTACGTCGATGTTGAGCTCGCCCCAAGGAAGGTTCTTGGCATCCTTCTCAGCGTAGATCTTGATCTCGTGTCCGTCAACGGTGATGGAATCCTCGCCGGAGGTAACGGTGTGCTTGTTCTCGCCGATGTGGCCGCAGTAGCCGCCCTGAGCAGTATCATACTTCAGGAGGTTAGCAAGCATAGCAGGCTTGGTCAGATCGTTGATAGCAACGACATCATAGCCCTCAGCACCGAACATCTGACGGAAAGCGAGACGACCGATACGGCCGAATCCATTAATCGCAACTCTTACAGTCATTTTTCACCTTATGTAACAATATCCAAGGTCCTTAGGGGACCTCCCTGAAACTTCTTTTATTATAAGGACGTTTTTTCGTGTTCACAAGACGCTGAGCATTCGGTTTTTAAAAATATTTGGACATTTTTCTGTAAATTTAAAGTGATTTGCGATATCCTATTAAACAGATATGATAGGTAGTGAATATTTATGCAGAATTTACAGATCTGCCTCATTTTTGTTACTTATCTGCAGATATAATGTTCCTCTGCCTGAAAACAGTGCATGGATCATAACAGTGCCTGTCCGGGCATCGGGGCATCGCGGGGATTGAGGCATCTGCACGATAATTGCATATGCAGGATGATGTCCTTCATATAACAATAAAAAACTGGTCTCACCGCTGTTTCGGAGAACTCGCAAATGGTTGCCGTCCGTCGTACTCATCTGAAGTCTGGATTTGATCTCAAATCCTGGATAGAGTCTCTCAGTCTTCCTGACTATGAGAAGTCCGCTATCCTGCAGACTTTCGACTACTGCTCGAGACACCTCGACGAGAACACCGATGACGGCATCCGCCTCCGGAAGAGAGCTGCGGAGATGGTGGGGATCCTCCTTACCCTTCATCTCGATCTCCCGACGCTGCAGACCGCCATCATCTACCCTCACGTAGAGGAAGGGCACTTCACCATTGATCAGGCCCGCGACGAGTTCGGCCCCGAGATTGCGCAGCTCCTCTCAGGCACCAGGGACATGGAGGCCATCAAGTGCCTGCAGAACATCTCGAACAATGAGGTGCCGGAGCAGCAGGTCGACAAGGTCAGGCGCATGCTCATCTCCATGATTGAGGATGTCCGCTCGGTCTGCGTCAAGCTTGCCGAGAGGATCGCGGTACTCCGCGAGGTGAAGAGCGCCCCGGAGGAGACCAGAGTCCTCATCGCCAAGGAAATCAGCACGATTTACGCGCCGCTCGCGAACCGACTCGGCATCGGACAGCTCAAGTGGGAGCTTGAGGATCTCGCCTTCCGCTACCTGCATCCCGACATCTACAAGAAGATCGCGAAGCTCCTCGACGAGAAGAGGATTGACCGCGAGGCCTACATCAACAAGTTCGTCTCCGAGCTCAGGGCCGCTCTTGCCGAGAACGGGATCAAGGCCGATGTCTACGGGAGGCCCAAGCACATTTACAGCATCTGGCGCAAGATGCAGAAGAAGCACCTTGAGTTCACCCAGCTCTATGACGTCCGGGCAGTGCGCATCATCGTCGAGAAGATCAACGACTGCTACGCGGCCCTCGGCGTGGTCCACACCCACTGGCACCATATACCGAGCGAGTTCGACGACTATATCGCGAACCCGAAGCCGAACGGCTACAAGTCCATCCACACCGTCGTCATCGGCGACGAGGGCAAGACCGTCGAGATCCAGATCCGCACCCAGCAGATGCACCGTGACGCCGAGCTCGGCGTCGCGGCCCACTGGAAGTACAAGGAAGGCCGCACCGGGCAGTCGGACTCCGCCTATGAGGAGAGGATCGCCTGGCTCAGGAAGCTTCTTGCCTGGCAGGAGGATATGGTCGAGTCCGGCTCCCTCATCGACGAGTTCAGGAGCCAGGTGTTCGAGGACCGGGTCTATGTCTTCACCCCGAAGGGGGACGTCATCGATCTGCCGCAGGGCGCGACGCCCCTCGATCTCGCCTACTCCATCCACACCATGGTCGGGCACTGCTGCATCGGGGCCAAGGTCAACAACAAGATTGTCCCGTTCACCTACACGCTCCAGACCGGCGAGCAGGTCGAGATAATCACCCAGAAAGAGCCTAACCCCAGCCGCGACTGGCTCAACCCGGAGAACGGCTATATCAGGACCTCGCGCGCGAGGGCCAAGATCCAGTCCTGGTTCAAGAGGATTGACCGCGAGCACAACATTGCGGCCGGCCGCGAGATCCTCGCGCGCGAGCTTGACCGGCACGGGCTCGATCTCTCCAAGGAGAAGACCGAGGAGCTCCTTCAGGGGGCCTGCCCCAAGTACAACGTTGCCCAGATTGACGAGCTCCTTGCGAAGATCGGCGCAGGCGACGTCAAGATCAACCAGCTCATCAACTCCTTCGAGACTGCGCTCAAGAACTCGAGGAGCGGCGAGGAGGCTGACCGCGAGATCCTGGCGCGCTACGGCGCTGACGAGACCAGGCAGTCTGACGCCTCGGCAAAGACGCTCCCAGGGAAGGCTGGGCCCGGCTCCGAGATAAGCGTCCACGGCGTCGGCAACCTCCTCACGCATCTCGCGAAGTGCTGCCATCCGATCCCGGGCGATGACATCGTGGGCTTCATTACGGTCGGGCGCGGCATCTCAGTCCACCGGACCGACTGCCCGCAGTTCAAGGATCTCTCTAAGGGGCATCCGGAGCGCGTCGTCGAGGCGAGCTGGAACGGCAGCTACTCGAAGGGATACTCCCTTACCGTGATAATCGAGGCGAACGACAGGCCGGGGCTTCTCCGCGACATCACGACCGTGCTCGCGAACCAGAACGTGAATGTCCTCGGGGTCCGCTCGAAGTCCAACATAGCGAGGCACTCCGCTGTGATTGAGATTGACATGGAGGTGTACAACGTTGGCGATCTCTCCAGGGTCCTCACGAGGCTCAACCAGATTAACGACGTTGTGTCCGCCAAGAGGCTCTGACGCCCCTGATGCAGCCTTAAAGACTGAAAAAGAAACCCGGAAGCCCCTCTGGAGCTCCCGGGTTTCTGCGTGACTCAGCGTCCCCTGGATCAGCCCTGCAGCAGGGAAAGCGCGATCTGGCTGGCGTTGTTTGCCTGCGAGAGCACCGCGGCTGCCGCCTGCTGAATGACGTTCTGCGAGGTCATGTTGGCGGTCTCGGAGGCAAAGTCCACATCCTGTATGCGGCTCTTCGCGTCAGAGACGTTGGTGATGGTGTTGCTCTGGTTGCTGATGGTCGAGGTCAGGCGGTTCTGAACCGCGCCCCACTGCGCCCGCTGGGAGTCAACCCTGCGGATCATGACGTCAAGCACCTTGATTGCCGCCTCGGCGTTCTCGTGGGTCGAGAGGCTGAGCGCGAGCTTCTGGCTGGAGTCCTTGGCGAGAGCCGTGTCAGCGCCTCCCAGTGTGATCTTGTCGGAGGTTACCTTGGTGCCGGTGAGCCCGTCCTTGTCAACGTCGGCAAGGCTCTTCAGGACTGCGGTCTGCGTGCCGTCCTTGAGGGCGGCGGACTTCCCGAAGGCGATCTGGTGCTTGCTCGCGACATCGGTCTGGCCGACCGCGTAGTTGATGAGGCCGCCGAAGGTGAGATCAGCGAACTCAGCGGTGACGGTCTGGTCCGAGTGTGAGCCTACCTGGAAGCTGACATAGTTGTCGGTGACCTTGCCGTCCTTGTCCTTGGCGCCCATCGAGCCGTTCAGGAGGTGGAGGGTTCCGCCGAAGGAGGTCTGCTCGCCGATTCTCTGGATCTCCAGGGTAAGCTGGTCCGCCTCCTCCTGGATAGCCTTCCTCTCCGACTCCGCGTTGGTGCCGTTGGCGCTCTGGAGAGCGAGCGTTCTGATGCGCTGGAGCATGTTGGTGATTTCCTCAGTGGCGCCCTCCGCGGTCTGGCACATGGAAATGCCGTCATTCGCGTTGCGGTTGCCCTGGGAGAGGCCGTTGATCTGCGAGGTCATGCGGGAGGCGATCTGAAGACCGGCCGCGTCATCCTTCGCTGAGTTTATCCTTTTCCCCGATGACAGCTTGCTGTAGCTGTCGCGGAGCTTTTCAGTCGCCTTTGAAAGGGCGTTCTGCGCCTTGAGCGAGCTGGTATTGGTATTGACGAATATGGCCATTCTGGGTCTCCTGCCTGTTACCGCCTGAAGCTGATTCTGCAAAGAATCCGCACCCGTAAACCACCGGCTTATCGGCAGTTGGGGCGGCACCTTTAGACAGGAGCTGAAACTTATGACAAAATTGTGATAAATCTCACTAAAATAATGTCTGTTGCACTGCGCCAGGGACAGTTTCAGCTGCAAATGCTCAGCTGCTGTCGGTCAGAGAATGCCGGAATGCATGGAAAGGAACGATGGGATGATACTTAATACAGGCATGCGGACGGATATTCCGGCCTACTTTTCGAAGTGGTTCATCAACAGGATCCGCGAGGGCTATGTGCTCACCAGGAACCCATACAATCCCCTGCAGGTGACGCGCTACCGGCTCGACCCTGAGGTTGTCGACATCCTCTGCTTCGGGACGAAGAACCCCGGGCCGCTCATCCCGCATCTTGCTGAGCTCCGGAAGTTCCGCACGTTCTGGTTTGTCACCATGAATCCCTACGGTCGGGAGCTTGAGCCGCATGTCCCGTACTGGAAACGGACTGCGGAGAATATCCGGGCCCTCTCCCGGGAGTTCGGCCCGAGGGCGGTGTCATGGAGGGTTTCTCCCATCATAATAAATGAGAGGTATCCGGCCTCCTGGCATATAGACCGGTTTGCCGAAATGGCAGAGGCGCTCTCCGGAGCGGTCGAGACCTGCATGATCGCGTTCCTCGATCTCTATGCCAAGACCGTCAGGAACTATCCTGAGGGGCGAAGGGTCGCCCCGTGGGAGAAGGCTGAGATTGGAAAGGCCTTCGCGGAGACTGCGCGCCGGAACGGGATACGGCTCATCGGCTGCTATGAGGATCAGGACCTTAAGAAATACGGGGTTGATGTGAGCGGCTGCATGACGCACCATGCCCTTGAGCACATCGGTGACATAAAGCTCACCATTCCGAAATCAGAAAGGGGCGTGCAGAAAAGGCCGGGAAGCTCCGCATCGATTTCCGATGAGGAAAGGAAGGAGTACTGGGAGCAGGGCGGCTGCCTCCTCGGGAATGACATCGGCGCCTACAATACCTGCCCGCACGGCTGCCGTTACTGCTACGCCAACTTTGATCAGGCAGCGGTCGCTGCGAACTTCAGGCTGCATAATCCGGAGTCTCCCTACCTTATCGGCGGACCTATTGAGGGAGAGGTCATACACGACGCGAGGCAGGTCTCGTGGATTGAGCATCAGATGTCGATTTTTGATCTGTGAAGGTGCGGCTCAGGGCTTAGTGAGACCCACTGCGCTCTCCTGGCAGTGCCGCATATTTCTGGCCGGTTTTTGACCTGTGTCTGAAAAACCTCCGCCATTCATTGAATTAAGCGCGCCAGAGGCTTATTTTCCACAATGGGGCACTGCATCTTCAGGAAGTGGCCTGCCGCATAGCGGCATAGGAGGGAAAATGGACATGTGTGCCAAGACCGGGCGGAAACTGAGGACTCTCTGCGTCCTGCTTCTCTCCTCGACCGTGCTTGCAGCGCTTCTTACAGCATTCTTTCCGCAGCTTTCCCTGGTCTCATTCGCCTGCTGTGCGGTGTTTCTGATGATGCTCTGCAGAGAGCAGTCGGGCAGGGTGGTGATGATGCTCTTTGCCCTTCTCATTGTCCCCCTTCCGTCGGTCATGTCCTCAGGCGACGGTTCGGCGGCCCTTGCCGTCTCGTCAGTGCTTTTTTCCGCAGCGGCAGGTGGGCTTAGGTCGGTGCTTTTCGGAGACTTCCCCTATCATCTCCCTGAGCTGGGGGACGAGTCTGTATATGAGAACAGGTTCGTCCGGCGTGAGATCAGGCATGACTCCCTGTCGCCTGACATAAAGAGCACCGGGCGCAGCGTCATGCTCAATATCGGCGTGTCGAGGGAAGGAATGGAAAAGGGGCTGATAAAAAAATCGGAAGCTGAAAAGTGATCCTATGAGCCGTCCGAAGGCTCTGCTGCTGTCTCAGGGGCATTCTCCCCAGGCTGTTCATTCCCGTAAATGCGCAGAAAGCCATTGAGCACGGACTCAGCCTTCCGGTAGTCCTCCGCGCTGAAATTCTCCGAGCAGCGGGTTCTTCCCTTCTCCGCCTCGCCCATAACATAGGGCTCAGCGTCGCTCACCGCGTCACGGTCAAGTGCCAGAGCGTTCCATACGTAGCAGGGGAGCTTATCGCCGTTGAGCTCTGAGTGCCGGGCAAGTAGGTACCTGGCCTTCCTTGAGCCATGGCCGGCGGCCCTGAGGAGAATGGAAAGGCCCTCGGCCCTTTTCTCAGGGGACTGGCTTTCGAGATAGAGCCTGCCTAGCTCCGGGATACCTGATTTGCCGCCGTTACGGACAGATCTCAGCAGCCACTCCTCGGCCTCCTCAGTGTTTCCCCTTTCTGCCATCATCACGCCCATCCTGCTCTGGGCCTCAGCAGATCCCAGCTCCGCGAGCAGGCGCACTGTTATGGCGTTCTCCTTACCCGGAACCGAGAACATCCTGTATGCGGCTGTTCCGAGGACGATGAGCATAGCGGCAAGGAGCACTCCCTCAAGGCTTCTTGAGGAGAGCAGGGCGAGAGGGAGTCGTATCAGCTTCATGTTGATCCTTGTCTATGTGAGCGGCTCAGGCAGCTGCCGGGCTCAGTGTCATGGGAATATCCATCCAGAGCCTACAGGCCGACAGACCATTCGACAGAGCGGTACTCTGACTCAAGCTCCCTCTTCTGATCCCGGTAGTAATAGTATTCCCGCCTGCAGGACTCGGCCTTGTCCTTGTCATCGTCATTTATGCACAGCTCATAGTGCATGATTCTGGTAGTGGTGTTGTTTATCTCATTCTCCAGCCGGTCAAGCGTGAGATCGGCATCGGCATAGCGGCTGATCTGCTCGGGAATGCCGGTGCTTTCCATTTCCGGCCTGAGATCCGGCACTGAGACATCCTCGTTCATGCCGGCAGCAGCCTGGTCTGCCGCAGTCCTCGCCTTTGCCCTTCCGGCAGCGAGCGTGTCCCTCATGCCGCGGATGCGGTAGGCCTTCTGGAACCAGCGGCTCCTTCCAAGGAGCGAGTCCGCTTTCTGAATCAGGTCGTCGAACCAGCTGACCTGCCGCTCTGCAAGGTAGGCGATCTGGCCTCTCTGGTAATAGACCATGAGCTCACCGTGCTCCGGCAGATCATTGCAGATGTCGGTGAGCTCCGCGCCTGACATACCGGTGCTGAAGAGCGTCTTCGGCACGCAGTAGATTTTTGCCCCGCGCCCGCGGCCCCTGCGGTAGGCCACGTCGTCTACCGGCCGGTACTCGTCGCAGGCCTTATGGTACTCAGTGAGAAGCGACGAGGCCTTTCCTTCGGTGCCGTCACCCAGCCCCCTGGATTCCCAGTCGGCGCTGAGGCACTCTTCTTTGCTCATTATCGAGCAGCCTCCCGAGGATGCCGCGAGAGAGAGAATGGCTGCAGTGAGAAGGATTTTTCCGGGTTTCATAGAGTGCTCCGCAAAACTGCCTCCTGCAATTTTAGCCTAAAAAATGATCAGCCTCCTGAAGCGGCATTCAGGAAGGATTCGGAAGAAAAAAGGCCCCGCCGGGCAGGCGGGGCCAGTCTTCCTGTCTTTAAGGCGCAGCCTGAATCAGAGTCCGACCTGGGACCTGATCTGCCAGTGCTTCTCCTTGAGATCCCTGAGCTGCTGGTTGTAGTAGTCGTAGCTGTCCCGGCAGCTCTTCGCGAGCTTCTTGCTGTCGCTGTACATGCATCTCATGCTGTCATCGCGCTTTCTCTCATAGTCGAGGATGTCCTTCTCGATATCGTCAAGCTCGGTGTCGGCCTTGCCGTACCTGACTATGGTGTCCATCTGGCCTGTGCTGTTGAGCTCGGTAAGAAGATCGGGGATATCGACATCCTTTTTCATGCCGGCGCGCAGGGCCTTGTCAACTGCAGCCTTGGCCTTGGGGCGGAGCTTGGTCGCCTGGTTCCTGATCTCGAGCAGACGGTACTGCTTGGACGCCCAGCGGCTCTTATCGAGAAGGTAATTGGCAATGGAGATCATGCTGTCAATGGTCTTGAGCTGCTGCTCGGCAAGATAGGCAATCTGCCCTCTCTGGTAATAGACCAGGAGCTCGCTGGAGCCGGGTACGGAGTTGCAGATGTCGGTCAGCTCAGTTCCTGCCCTTCCGGTGTTGTAGAGCCTCTCCGGCACGCAGAAGAGCTTCGCGCCGCGATCGCGGCCTCTCCTGTAGGCCTGCTCGTCCATCGGACGGTAGTCGTCGCAGGCCTCATGGTACTCGGCGATGAGGGAGGACGCCTTGCCGGCGATGCCGTCGCTCTCGCCTTTGGAGTCCCAGTTGGCGTTGATGCACTCGTCCTTGCTCATTATGGAATTGCAGCCCTGGACGGACACCGCTGCCGCTGAAATCATGGCAGCCGCCATGAGAAGTCTTAGAAGCTTCATGATGCTCTCCGCAAAAATGATTTCGGCAATTTTAGCCCAAATAATAATCAGCCGCATGATGCCGCGTCACGATATGGAGATGTGCGCTGCGGTCCGTGCGATGCAATCCGTGTACAATGGCAGAGAGCAGGCGGACTCAGCCCTCCGCCATTTTCAGTACAGCCAGCAGGAGCAGACATGTTCGGAGAAATATACCGCCTCAGGAAGGAGGATCTCGGCCAGTGGTTCGATCTCTGGGAGAAGAGCGGTGAGGATCCTGAGAGCTTCAGGACGGCGGCCGAGGAGAAGACGGACCTCATCGCAAAGATGAAGCCTGACTTCATGGACGACGAGCGCTTCGCGAGGATTGTGTTCCTGGCGGTGTCAGGATCCGTGGAGCTTGAGGAGGACAAAGTGCCCTGCGAGCCTCCCCAGGAGAAGGACCCGTCGGGCTTCCCTGACGGCGGGGACGTGAAGGAGTACCTCCAGAGGAGGAGATGGTTTGACCTCCGCTGGACAGAGTCCGCGCGCAAGGAGTTCGGGCCGCTCCTCAACCATACCGCGGCGATCTCCATGGTGTTCGGCGTCCATCCGGAAAAGCAGCGTGCCTTCTCTGTCCACTTCAAGGCGGAGGAGGAGAGGATGAAGTCAGAGCATCCGGTATTTCATGATCTCATCGGAAAAATCATCACCGACTGGTACGAGACCCGCCACTTTGACATTGCCTACCGGCGCTTTGCTAAGGAGTTCAGCGCTCTAATCGAGAAGCACAGCAGGCTGGGCGGACTTCCGGTGAAGAGGGAGAAGGAGCGCTTTGACGAGTTCGTGAAGGCCTCCATGCTGGGATCCGCCTACGCCGACAAGCTGCTCTATGAGGCGCTGTTCCCGGTTCCCGCCGCCGAGGCCTCCGAGGTCAGGACCAGAGAGGGCCTCAAAAAGCTCATGGACATGAACCTCTCTGACGCCCGCCGGGAATACCCGGATCTCTTCTGAGGCGCCCTGGGCAGGGGCTATTTCCGGTCCCTGTCCTCCTTTACCAGCGCGATCGCGTCGCCGTCACTGGCCTTGGCCTTCTTCTTTGCCTTGGCAATGAGCTTTGAGAACTCCTTCATGGAGGAGGGGTGGGTGAGCGTGCCGGACATAAGGGCGATGGAGAGCGTCGCTATGGGGAACGCGCGCTCGGTGCCGAAGCGGTCTTTGGAGATGATGTAGCCTCTTTTCCTGTCCTCTTCCGTGTAGAGAGGGAGGATTTTCTCGTGGAACGACAGGCAGAGGCGCCTGAGCAGCTCCTCAGCATGATCTGTGCTGAATATTGCCACAAAGTCATCGCCTCCGACATGGCCCAGGAACGTCCCGCCCGGAAAGCAGCTCTTCATGCACTCGGCAACATCAAGGATTATCTGATCTCCCGCCGCGAAGCCGTAGGCGTCGTTGAAGGCCTTGAAGTTGTCAATGTCGATGTAGGCGACCGACCACGCGCAGTCCCTCCCCAGGAGCTGCTCTATCGTGCTATCTATCATCCTGTTGCCTGGGAGCTTCGTCAGCGGGTTGACATCGCAGGCTGCCTCGACCATGGCGTCCTTGAGGGAGAGCAGCAGATCCTTGATCGTGATCTGCCCGATGTACCTGCCGTCCCTCGTTACGGCGATGGCGTCATAGACATGGCTGGCGCTGCGGCTCATGGCCTTTGAGGCGGTGTCGGTGAGGCTGCTGCCCTCGTCAACCGAGATGAAGTTCTGGCTCATGATGTCTGAGACAGAGGATCTCGAGTGCATGCTGTACCCGTAGAGCCCGCCGAAGGCCGAGGCGAGCATCCTCTTTGTCACTATCCCGCAGGGCCTCCCGTCCTTGTCAATGACGAAGTACTCATTGACCTCACTGTCTTCCGGCGCCTCGCTGTAGAGGTCTACGGCCCTGGCGTTGGTGCTTACCGGATGACCGGGAGTGAGGATCCTGGAGATGTCGAGCTTTACAGAGAGACTTATTGTTGGCATGGCCGTACCGCAGCTTGTTCTGAAATGCCTGTATTTATAATACGGATTTGCTGAAAAGTAAGTGCTGGAACAGATGTTTAACCGAATTTTTACAGATTTTTTCCGCTTCCCGCACATTGGTGTGGGTGAAAGTCAGGCGTGAGCGGCTGGACCTGCCGCACGGGGCGCCCCGTCGGAGAGGCGCGCTCTGGAGGAGCATGGCGGCCGGCAGTTTCCGGCAGGCCGCCAAGGCATGTCAGAAGGCGAAAATCATGAGGAAGAGGAATGCGGAGAGGAGCATGCGGTAGATGACGAAAGGCATGACTCCGATCTTCTCGATGATGTTCATGAACACCTTGATGAAAATGAGGCCGGTTACGAACGCGGTGACAAAGCCGATGGCGAGGAGATCCCAGGGCTCGTCAGATCCGTGCATTACGAGCTTCAGCCCCTCGTAGCAGCCTGCGAGCGCGATGGTCGGGATCGAGAGCAGGAAGGAGAACTTCGCGGCGAACACCGGGCTGAACTTCTCTAAGAGGCCTGCAGTCAGCGTTATGCCGGAGCGGGAGGTGCCGGGGATTATCGAGATGGCCTGCGCAGTGCCGATGATGAGCGCGTCCTTCACGGTCATGCCCTTGCTGGGGCGCGACGGGCGGTGCTTTTTGGACCAGCGGGCGGAGTACCAGAGGAGAAGGCCGAAAATCAGGGTGGTGCAGGCGATGACGAGGTCTGATCTGAGGTACTGCTCGACAACTCCGTGGAAGGCGAGCCCGGCGATTCCGGTGGGGATTACGGCAACTATAAGGAGGAACGCCAGCCTCGCGCTGCTGTTCATCTCCCTGATCCTCACAGACTGCACGGTGCCCTTGCACATGTCGAGGAGATCGCGGCGGAAATATATGACAGTCGCGAGCAGCGTCGCAACATGGAGCGTCACGTCAAAGGCGAGCCCCTGGTCCGGCCAGCCGAAGAGCCTTCCCGGGATAATGAGATGAGCTGAGCTTGACACGGGGATGAACTCGGAGAACCCCTGAATGAAGGCAAGCACCAGCGCCTGAAAAGTCGTCATTTGCGCAATCCTCAAGTTGAATACGGATATTTTACCGTATTATCGGCAGTCCTGAGCCTTTCATGAGGGGAAACCTTCGGGCGCCGGCTCCGTGAGGGGGAGAAGGCCGAGATCCCGGGCGCTTTTCCCGCCTTCTGTCTCGAGGAGCGTCGGCCCGCTCTCATCTATCCTGAGCCCCGGGGCAATTTCAGCGGATGGAACCAGGGCGTAGGGCCTCCTGAGCTCATCCCTCGGGAGAATATGGCGCCCTGCCTTGCCGCGGAAGCCCTCAAGCGCCATGAGATCAAGATCCAGGGGGCATCCCTCCGCTCCCGGGCCGCGCCGCCGTCCGGCCATGGCCTCGATTTCCCGGAGTGCTGCCACAATGCCCTCCGGCATCAGATCCGTCTCGACAATGAGCGCCGCGTTGAGGTAGTCGTCTCCTTTCCCGCTCCAGGGACGCGATCTGACCGGATGCGAGACGGCGGCAACAGGAAACCTTTTCCTTATTTCCCGGAGCGCCAGGGCGAGGTTTTCCCTGCGTCCTGTGTCGGATCCGGCGAGAATCAGGGCCTTCACAGCACGCCTCTCCTTTCGAGCTCACGGATTTCTCCCGCGGTGCGCTCGATGGTTACCCCGATGCCCTTCACGCCGTCAAGCGCGTCAGGCTTGTATACCGAGACCCGGGCCCTCGGGGCGCCGTACTCCCTTACGAGCAGGGCGGCAATGAGGAGGGCTGCCCGCTCAATGAGCTCGGTGTGTCTGCTGTTCAGCATGCCGTTTATCCTTTCCGGGATGCCTGAGTAGTCGCAGGCCGCCGAGAGATCATCAGTCTCCGCGGCACGGCTCAGGTCAGCGTCAAAGTCTGCGCTCACCACGAGGCGCTGCAGGATCCCGTGCTCCTCGGGATAGGCGCCTATCGGGCACATCACCTCGAGGCTGTCTATGAACATCTTATCCATGATTTTCCTCCGGAGCGGCAATTCTACCATTACGCGCGCAGATCGTCCCGCCAGTCAGGGCATTCTGCGTGACGGGTTAAAAGGAGGCGCGCGATCTGCTAAAATATTCCGATGGTTGGTGAAGGCTTATCGGCGGATCGGAAATTCTTCAATGTTTCATGATTTCATGACTGTGCTCGTACGGGGGGTGTTCAACCTGGGCGGCGAGGTGTCATCCGAGGAATGCAGGCATGTGCAGCTTTCTGTGCTCTTCTTCCTTGTGCCGATAGTTCTCCTGGCCGTGCCCCTTTTCTTCGGAGAGGCCACCGGCAAGCTTTACGAGAGGATCATCCCGGAGTGGCAGGCCAGGGTGCTCTCAGGGCTGAGCTCCATCAGGAACCGCTACCCATCCGCCTTCAACCCCTCCTTCGCCAGCGGCGCGAGATCGCTCAATGAGCTCAAGGGCATAGCAGAATACTACGGGAGCCGCATGCCGGGCATTGACCCCGCGCTCATCAAAAGCCTGGACGGCCTCTCGGACGATCTCTCAAACTTCATTTACGCCCTTGGCGGGCCTGAGAAGAAGCTCCAGGCAGCCAGCAGGAAGCTTCAGGCGTCGGCAGAAAAGTTCACAAAGGATCTCAGGCAGGCCTGCGGCCGTAACTTCTGCGACAGCGAGACGCGCGATCTCTTTGAGAGCGTGAGGCGCGCGCTTGCCGTCCTGGGCGAGGACTCCCTTTACTCAAAGCGCGAGTCGGAGGCCCTTGCTGACATGCTCCGCGAGACGGCCGCCGGCATAGACGGCTATTCATCGAACATCATCTCGGTGCGCCGCTCGGTAGCGGAGCTTGAGGCGCTCTCAGAGGGGCTGAGGAGGCTTGATGTCTCCTCCGCGCAGGCAGGAATTGACGTTTCGCATCTCTTCGCCGCCGCAGAGATCCTTGACGCTGTGCAGGACATGCTGGAAAAGCTCTCGGCGCAGGTGCCTGAAGTCAAGATGACGCTCAAGGCAGGCATCAGAAGGGTGCATGCCGATGTCTCAGCCGCGATAAACCAGATCGCGGGCGGCGGCGCGCTCCGTGAGGAGTCCATCACGGAGCTTGCCGAGGAGATCAGGGTCGCCGCCGGGATCCTGGGCGATGATGGCATTGCCGAGGATGCGCAGCTGCTCTTCTCCAGGTCATCATCAAGGCTCTCCGGGCTTGCCGCTGATGCGGCCAGGGAGTCCAATGATGTCGGCAGGATCAGGACAGCAAGGACGCAGAAGCTTCTGAGCGCCTTCAGGCGCCTTCATCCGCTTGCCGATCCTCTGGAGCTTCTCCGGCATGATCTGAGGGCGCTCAAGAAATTCCTCATAAGCACCAGGAAGTCCTCGAGAGACCTCAGGCGCGTTCCGGCCGCCATAGACCGCTACCTTTCCGCAGGCATAGACCTGAAGCGCTTTGCCGAATACGCGGACACCGCGCGCGAGGCCTCCGACAGCGTGAAGCTGTTCACGGCAGGCGGCGTGCTGCCGGAGAATACCTATTTCGAGGATCGGGAGATAAGCTCCGGCAAGCAGACGGCAAGCGCTGCCCCGGAGGGGACGGATCAGGCCGAGATCCAGCTTGGCAGGGAGCAGCTTGTCGAGCGCACGATGGATGAGGTAAATGAGGAGAGGGCGGAGGAAAGGCGCAGGCAGAGCGGACTGCCCTCAGCTGCCATAGAGGCGATGAACTCACTTGCCATGGCGCTTGAGAACGAGAGCAGCATACTGCGTGAAATCAGCCTTGGAGGCGTAACTCCGCAGAACATCGAGACCTACCTCAATACGATTGACGCAGTGCACAGCCGTGTCGGGAAGCTCAACTATGACGCGAACGAATACCGCATACAGAAGCGCGACAGGAAGGAGCTCGTAACAGCGCTGAGGCGCGGGGCGCTCTGCTTCGGCAGCATAATTTTCGTCTTCATAGCTATATGCGAGTGCTCGCTTGCCGTCAGGCGCCTGCGCGAGGCCGGCAGAAGCCCTCTGCTTTCCCTTATTCCGCTGGCCGCGGTTCCGCTTTACATCTGGGCATCAGGAAAAGGGCAGTACATATTCCGCCATCCGTCCTTCGACGGGGTGGAGAGCTCCGAGCGCGCCGCATGGCTCTTCTTTATTGCGGCATCGCTTGTCATGCTGCTGCCGATGCTCATCTTCTCCCTGTTCACGAGGCCCGCAGAGAGCGGCGTGATATACAACCCGAGAATCTACGGCGATCTGCCTGACAGGAACGGGAAGCCTTCGGGGAGCGGCAGCCAGGGATGGAATGGCGCAGGCTCATCCAACATCGCGCCTGAGGCAGAGACCCGCACTGACCGTGATGAGGAGCTGCTTGCAGGAGAGACCTGGAACAGGCAGCACAAAAAGAAAGAGGATGAGATCCCAGCTTACATGCTCGCGTCAGCCTCCGACAATCCGGAGTTCACCGCCGCGCTTCTCGACGTGATGGGCGGCACTCTTTCTGGGCTGGTGTTCATCTTCGCCGCTGGCGGAATACCTGACTGGATCCTAAGTGAGCGGAAGGCCATAGCGCTCAAGCTCACCGCAGGCGGAAACAGCGGCGATCCGGAGATTTTCTCGGATTACTACCTGAAGTCCTTCGGCATGGAGGGCGGGCGTTCTGCCCAGGGGTTCAAGGATACGATAAAGAACTGTTGCGGCGATCAGATAAACTATCTCCTGAAGCCGGAGAATTCCGGCATCAGGGGAGAGATGATGACAGCACTCGCCGGGATCATCCTTGCGGACGCCAGCCTCTCGAACCGCAAGCGCTTTGTATTCCGCCAGCTCGCAGAGCTCCTCAAAATCAGCCCCTTCGCCGCTGACAAGTACATGAATGACGCGGCAGCCAGCAGGGTGAAGAAGAGCGGCTCCTCGACGGTCTGGAACTCAGTGCCCGCCGGAGCAGCCGACCGGAGCTCGATGTTCATTCACGTGACTCCGCAGAGGCCCCTCCCCGGGAAGGGAAGCGTCGCAAGCCCCCTCAGCGCCGGGCAGTCCCACGGCGTGGTGTGCGCCATGAGCGAGGATGAGGCCGAGAGCGCAATGGCAGAGTCCGCTGCCGGCAAATCTCAGGGCGCCGTCACAGGCGGAAAGACAATCAGCGAGATCAGGGATGGGGAAAAGTCAGGGCTGAGCCCGGAGGCTGATGCTCCGGCAGCCCAGAGCGAGGCAGAGCCTGAGGCAGGCGGCAGGAAGAAGCCTGCGGCATCTTCCAAAAACCGCCGGGGAGCCGCGGGCAGGAGCGCCGCATCTGAGCCTGACGCAGCAGCCGGACGCTCAGCTTCAGGACGCCGCCAGGCAGCGAAAGCCGCAGAGACTGAGGCTGAGAATGATTCATCCGCTGCGGAAGAGCCTGCTGAGAAAAAGAAAAAGCCGGCAAAGAGGAAAAGCGCGGCAAAGTCATCGTCAGCCAAATCAGCCGGGGAAAAGGAAGCATCGGTGAAGGCTGATCCGGCGAAAAAGACGCGCGCAAAGCGCGCCGCCGGCAAGTCAGCCGCGGCCGCAGCCCCGGAAATCCCTGAGGAGATTCCTTCCGCTGAGGAACTGGAGTATGCGGCAGAAAGAAAGGCTGAGGAGGATGTTGCCCCGTCTCCTGACGTGAAGGTAAGGCGGAGCCGCCTTGCCCGGGCTTTCGGCAGAAAATCCAATGACGGGAGTCAGGAAGCGGCAGAGGAAAGCTCTGCGTTAGAGAATGATGCACTGATGAGCACTGCACCGGAGCCCGCTGCTGAAGATAGCGGCACTATCGGCTGGGACAGCGTCTTCCCGGCAGGAGCTGACGTTATTCCTGATGCGGGAGCCGGAGCCGTGAGCGGACAGGGAAAGAAAGGCAAAGGCAAGGGGAAGAAAGCCGCATCTGAAGAAGGCACCATCGGCTGGGACAGCGTGTTCCCCGAGGGAGCTGACGGACTTCCTGACGCGGGAGCCGGTGCCGCCGGCGGGCAGGGAAAGAAAGGCAAGGGGAAGGATGCCGGTTCTGAGGACGGCACCATCGGCTGGGACAGCGTCTTCCCCGGCGGAATCCCGGACGCACCTGAGCGCAGGTGAGCATGGCGCACAGCCTGCCGACGCTCCTGTCCCGATGCCGTGGCTGTCACCTGTTTCCCTTTGTGCAGTGAGCTTTTTTCTGCTATATTATAGACCCGTGTTGTTCGGGTCTATGATCGGCCCTGAAGAGCGCCGGCACTGACTGCGGGCGCATAAGCGGAATACAGACAAAGCATGGCAAAAAAATTCATTTTCGTGACCGGTGGCGTTGTCTCGTCACTTGGCAAGGGTATAGCTGCAGGCTCGCTCGGAGCTCTTCTCGAGGCCCGCGGGCTTGACGTCACAATCCTTAAGCTTGATCCGTATATAAACGTAGATCCGGGCACCATGAGCCCGATTCAGCACGGTGAGGTATTCGTAACTGAGGACGGCGCTGAGACTGACCTCGACCTCGGACACTACGAGCGCTTCATCCGCACCAGGATGACCCGCAACAACAACTACACCACCGGCAAGATTTACTCCGAGGTTCTGAGGCGCGAGCGCCACGGCGACTATCTTGGCGCAACCATCCAGGTCATTCCGCACATCACCAACTGCATCAAGGAGAACATCAAGAAGGGCGGCTCCGGTCATGACATCGCCATCGTCGAGATCGGCGGCACCGTAGGCGACATCGAGTCCCTTCCCTTCCTTGAGGCAATAAGGCAGCTCTCCCAGGAGCTCGGACGCGAGAACGCGGTATTCGTCCACCTTACCCTTGTTCCCTATCTCAAGACCTCGCAGGAGGTCAAGACCAAGCCGACCCAGCATTCCGTCAAGGAGCTCCTCTCTATCGGAATTCAGCCGGACATCCTGGTCTGCCGCTCCGAGGTTGACATCCCGCAGAACGAGATCAGGAAGATCGCGCTTTTCTGCAACGTCCCCGAGAAGGCTGTAATTTCCCTCAAGGACATGGATTCCATCTACAAGATCCCTGGGGTTCTCAAGTCAGAGGGGCTTGATCAGCTGGTCTGCGACAGGTTCGGCATCAAGTGCAGGGAGGCTGATCTCTCCGACTGGGAGAAGGTTGTCTACCGCCAGGCCAACTCTCACGGCCAGATCACCGTGGGCATGGTCGGGAAGTATGTCTCCCTGCCTGATGCCTACAAGTCGGTCAACGAGGCCCTCAAGCACGCAGGCATCCACAACCAGGTTCAGGTCAAGATCCGCTACGTTGACTCCGAGGCACTCGAGCACGACGGAACCGACGAGCTCAAGGATCTCGACGCAATCCTGGTTCCGGGCGGCTTCGGCTCGCGCGGCGTTGAAGGCAAGATCCTCGCCGCCAAGTACGCGAGGGAGCACGGCGTTCCCTATCTCGGCATCTGCCTCGGCATGCAGTGCGCCATCATTGAGTATGCTCGCGACAAGGCCGGCATGCCTGGCGCCAACTCGACTGAGTTCCAGAAGGACACCAAGTATCCAGTCATCGCCCTCATCACCGAGTGGACCGACAAGAAGGGCAATGTCGAGCAGCGCAGCGAGAAGTCTGACCTGGGCGGCACCATGCGCCTCGGCGGACAGGTCTGCCGCCTGGTTCCGGGCTCCATGGTCCGCGAGCTCTACGGAAAGGACGAGATCGTCGAGCGCCACCGCCACCGCTATGAGGTCAACAACACCCTCATCGGACAGATTGAGAAGAGCGGCATGAAGGTTACCGGAAAGTCTCAGGACGGAACTCTTGTTGAGATCGTCGAGCTGCCGGAGCATCCGTGGTTCGTAGGCGTGCAGTTCCATCCTGAGTTCACCTCGACGCCGCGCGACTCGCATCCGCTGTTCGACGGGTTCGTTGCCGCTGCTCAGAAGTTCCAGAAGCAGCGCCGCGACGAGGGCATCTGATTTACAGCCGCCGGAACGCGTTTCCGGCGATTTTTCAAAGCGCCTCCGGGCGCATTTTGGGCGCGAAAGCGCGATTTTAGAGGAATGTTTAAATGGCCAAGATTACCAAAGTTGTAGGACGTGAAATTATCGATTCCCGCGGCAACCCGACTGTTGAGGCTGACGTTTATCTCGATGACGGCAGCATGGGCCGTGCAGCCGTACCGAGCGGAGCATCAACCGGTGTTCGCGAGGCTCTTGAGCTCCGTGACGGCGACAAGAGCCGTTTCGGCGGAAAGGGTGTCCTGAAGGCCGTTGAGAACGTTAACAAGATTCTCGGACCTGCTCTTATTGGTCAGAACCCTGAGTATCAGAGCAGCATCGATCACATCATGCTCGAGAAGGACGGCACTCCGTTCAAGAAGAACCTCGGAGCAAACTCCATCCTTGCCATCTCCCTTGCTAACGCAAAGGCAGCCGCTGCTGCACGCCATGTACCCCTCTATGAGCACATCTCCGACATCAACGGAACCCACGGTGAGTACTCCATGCCTCTTCCTATGATGAACATCATCAACGGCGGTGCGCACGCTGCATGGTCCATGGATATGCAGGAGTTCATGATTCAGCCTGTTGGCGCCAAGAACATCCATGAGGCTGTCCGCATGGGCGCTGAGGTATTCCACGCTCTTGCCAAGGTTCTCAAGGCAAAGGGCCAGGTTACCTCCGTCGGCGATGAGGGCGGCTATGCTCCTCACCTCGGCTCAACCGCAGGCGCAATGGAAGCAATCGAGCAGGCTGTTGTTGACGCTGGCTACAAGTGGGGCGAGGACATCACCCTTGCTATGGACTGCGCTTCCTCCGAGTTCTATGATGAGGGTGCCAAGCTCTACAGAATGAAGGCTGAGGGCAAGGATCTTACCTCCGCACAGCTCGCAGACTTCCTCGCTGACCTCGTCAAGAAGTATCCTATCCTCTCCATCGAGGACGGCCAGGCTGAGGGCGACTGGGACGGCTGGAAGAACCTTACCGACAAGATCGGCGATCACGTACAGCTCGTCGGCGATGACCTGTTCGTAACCAACACCGCAATCCTCAAGGAAGGCATCCAGAAGGGTGTTGCCAACTCCATCCTCATCAAGGTTAACCAGATCGGTTCCCTGACCGAGACCCTCAACGCAATCCGCATGGCTAAGGAAGCTGGCTACACCGCCATCGTTTCCCATCGTTCAGGCGAGACCGAGGACAGCACCATTGCTGATATCGCAGTTGGTACCGCTGCAGGCCAGATCAAGACCGGTTCAATGAGCCGTTCCGATCGTATGGCCAAGTACAACCAGCTCCTCCGCATTGAGGAAGAGCTCAACTACGAGGTTCCGTTCCCTGGCCGCAAGGCAGTCAAGGGCCAGAACTAATAGCTCTATCTGCTGAATAAACAGTTAAAGTTTGGCAATTTCTTTTCGGGGCAGCCGCAAGGCTGCCCTTTTTCTTTTTCCGGAAGCCAGTTCTTTGGCATATCACCGGTAATCCTTCATAACAATCGTCGCCATTCTTTCCTTATTTCCGCTGCTGCCAGACTGATATCCCGGATTTAAATTGCCGGTCCGCTCACATTTTTTAACTGAAGTTTAAAGTAGCCCTTTTCAATGCCGATAAACCAGTCAGCAGGAAAAAGAAGCACGTTTTAGTAAACCAATTGATGAAGTCCGGATTACGGGCTCCGGGGAGTGAAATATGTCTATCTATGTAAATACCAACACCAGCTCGCTTCGCGCGCAGTCAGCCCTTTCCAAGGCAACCAGCAAGCTCTCTGACAGCTATGCAAAGCTCTCCTCAGGCAAGAGAATCAACTCCGCCAAGGATGACGCAGCAGGCCTTCAGATCGCGTCCCGTATGACCTCCCAGATCAACGGCCTGACCCAGGGCAACCGCAACGCGAACGACGGCATCTCCATGTGCCAGACCGCTGAGGGCGCCACCGAGGAAATCACCAACATGCTGCAGCGCATGAGAACCCTCGCCCTCCAGAGCGCCAACGGCACCAACGCCGACTCCGAGCGCACCGCAATCCAGGAGGAGACCGACCAGCTCTCCCTCGAGATCCAGCGTATCGGCGAGCAGACCTCCTTCGGCGGAACCCTCCACCTTCTCGACGGCTCCATGGGCGGCGACGTCATGAAGGACGGCAATGCCACCGGCAAGAAGGATGGCCTGGTATCCTTCCAGGTCGGCTCGCACTCCGACCAGACCGTAACCGCGAGCTTCTCTGACCTCACCTTCGGCGGGCTTGTCAACTATGTCAACGGCAAGACTGAGGTTGCGAGCGGATCAACCATCAGCTTCGACGGAACTGCCGCAAATTCCACCGGTGGTGCCATGCTCCGTGAAATCAGCTCCAAGGACAACGACGGCCTTAAGGGAACCAAGGTTACGGTTTCGCATAAGGTTAATGATGTCAAGGCTGGCAAGGACGGACAGGCCGGAGCGACCGACAAGGTTTCCAAGCTCTCCATCAGCATGACCTCGCAGGCCAATGCCCAGGCAGCAGTCAAGGTGCTTGACGCGATGATCAGCCATGTTGACTCCGAGCGCGCGCAGTGGGGCGCAGTGCAGAACCGCCTGACCTCCACCATCAGCAACCAGAGCAACACCATCACCAATGTGTCCGACGCAAGGAGCCGCATCCAGGACGTTGACTTCGCCTCCGAGACCGCAAGCATGACGCAGCAGAACGTCATCCAGCAGGCAGCCACCTCGGTTCTCTCCCAGGCGAACAGCTCAACCCAGATTGCGCTCTCGCTCCTCGGCTAAGGCCGCAGCAGGAACACTCCATGAGGCCGGGCACTGTCCCGGCTTTTTTGATCTGCGTTTCCTGAGGCGTTGTTATATCATTTACGGTGCCGGTCTCCTGCGGTGTTTTTTGATGTAAATCTGAGAGCGGAGGCCGGCTGGAGCTTTAGCATGAAAGTTTTGCTGATAACCGGCAGCCCGCGTGAGGGCGGCGCGTCGTCAATTCTTGCGGGAGCATTTGAGAAAGGCGCGCTTTCCGCAGGGCACAGTGTCTTCAGGTTTGACGCGGGGCTCAGGAAGGTCGCTCCCTGCACAGTCTGCGAGCACTGCCACACCGGGGGAGACCGCTGCATCATCAGGGATGACATGGATGAGCTGATGCCGCACCTTCTTGAGTCCGAGGCCCTGGTGTTCGCATCGCCCATCTACTACTATGACGTCACGGCGCAGCTACGCTGCGTCATAGGCAGGTTCTACGCCTGCAGGAAGGACATGCATCGGCCGAGGGCCTCCGCGTTCCTGGTCGTCTCAGGCGACAGGGAGGAGGAGTCAGCCGCCGGTTCGATCGCGAACTACCACGCGCTCGTGAGCCGGCTCCGCTGGCATGACGCCGGAGTCATCGCCGCGCGCGGCATCGTGACGGCGGACGAGATGAGAAAGTCCGGTTTTCCGCATGAGGCTGAGGAGCTTGGACTCAGCATCGGACAGAGTCTTGAAACTGACGGGAATGATCATGACTGATATTGAGAAAGAGGTAATCGAAATCATCGCCGAGGTATGCTCGGTGCCGGAGAATTCCGTAACTCTGGAGAGCTCTGCAGGAGATTTTGAAAAGTGGGACTCGATGGGGCATCTCTCTATTCTGCGGGAGGTCTCGGCCAGGTTCGGGATATCGTTTGACTTCAATGAGATGATGTCAATAGAGTCAGCGTCTGACATCGTCTCCGCAGTCGTGAAGAAGACCCGCAGGTCCTGAGCCTCATTTCGGAGGAAAGCATGATAAAGCTCCGCAGGATAAATGACTCAGATCTTGAGCTCATAATGGACTGGCGCATGAGGCCGGACATCACGCGCTTCATGAA
>JAEEGJ010006933.1_pt1 | contig 33301 bp, 28 predicted proteins | sample 8958761 | NCBI WGS metagenome assembly JAEEGJ01 (sample SAMN16246546, study PRJNA631951) | gut metagenome | biome: gut microbiome; feature: rumen; material: RS-attached | host: Bos | place: Iran: Karaj | collected 2018-10
ATCTTGTTTAAGCTTTTGAAGGACATTATGAAGAACATCAATATTTTTCTCTTGACGCTGTCACTCTTTAGTTGCTCATTTGCAGTTTCCTGCAGACAGGCTGACAGGCAGGAGTATGTCTTCCCGAAATTTGAAAAGGAGTTCGCACAGGAATTCGAACTTGTCGGACCGGAACTGGATTTCGGTGGTTTCTGTTCCATCTATCCTTATGGGGAGTACCTGATCCTGGATGCGTTCGATACCCGGACATCGAAATTCCTGCATTTCTGGGACAAGAAGACCGGAGAAATCGTGCGAAGCGCAGTGCTTGAAGGACGTGGCCCGGGAGAACTGCTGTTCCATCCGGCAGTGAGCCTGATCGGTAATGAATGCTACTTGTATGACCGTCAGCTGGAAGTTACGCAGATCTATGACCTGGACAAGGTCCTGCAGGGCGACAACGGATATGTCGGGACGTTGCTGGAGTCGGCGACCTCGTTCACTGTGGGCGCTTATCACGGTCCGGGTGACCGGACCCTCGTGTTTTCCAACGAAAGTTTCATACAACGGGATTCTTCCCGGGCCGTTACCCGGATTGTCTTTGAGAAGGGGACGGAGCGTCACGCGTATAACGAGTATCCGGTCGAGGACCGGGCGCGGAGCTGGTGGATGTATATGACGCCCTATCTCACCATTTCGCCGGATTTCACCAAGATGGCGGTCGCCCCTGCCTATGGTGCCATCCTGGAACGCTTCGAGCTTTCGGACGGCATCTCGCTGATGGGCGCCGACCGGTTCATCAAGCCTGATTTCATGCTCGACGGCAACAACCCCGATTTCTCGCATTACGCAATCCCTTTCGGCTTCTCGGGACTCGCTTCCTCCAATGACCGGATCTTTGCCGGGATGGTGAAGGAAGCCGTTTCCGGCCAGGGTTCACGGAATCTGGAGTTCCCCATCTGCCCCATGCTTGCGGTGTTCGGCTGGGACGGACGTCCGCTGATGCGGATCCGCACCTCCTTCCAGATCGACGAACTGGCCTATGACGAGGCGGAAGGCGTTCTGTACGCGGTCCTCCGCGATGCCGACCGGATTTCATATGTCGGAAAGATGAAAATCTAAGAAATCCTGAATAGAACGACTATGATGAAATTGAAAACACTTTGGCTCCTGCTGCCGCTCGTCGCGGCCGGTTGCCATGGCCGCGACGGAAAGGTCGCGGAGAAAGACATCCAGCTGCAGCCGGTCTGTACGCTGGAGGAGAATTTGACGCCGCAGGGCGAGCCTTATTCGGTGGACCTGGCTCCTGACGGGTCGTTCGTCGTGACGGACCTGACCAGCGTCGTCGGATACGATCCGACCGGGCGTCAGGTCTTCGCCTGGAGCAAGAAGGGCCGCGGGCCTTATGAGTATACAGAATGCCGGAGGGTCCGTCTTTCGGGCGACACGGTCTATGTGTGGGACGGTGCATCTGCGAGGCTGATCGCCTATGACCGGGACGGTAACGGCCTCTGGACCTGGGATTGTGGCTCCGGAATCTGTGATTTCCTGCCGGCGGGCTCATCCATCTTCATTTACCCGGCCGGGAACAGGTGGGAGCACATCGTCGAGGAGCTGGACCTGGAGACGATGTCGGTCGTCCGTTCTTATGGCACGTCCTCCTTCGCGCAGAAAGTGCTTCATTCGATGGGCTCCGTAGCGCCGATGACGTTCCGCGACGGCGTGCTGTATTATATGTCCAAAGACAAGATGGACCTGTACCGGGCAGTCCCGGACGGAGCGGGAGAGAGCGCGCTGGTGGAAAGTTTCCCGTCGGATTCTTTCCGCTGCAAGGAGCTCGGGGAAGACCTGTTTGCCGTGAATCCGCTCTCCGGGATCGAGTTCCTCATACAGAATTCCTTTGTGGTGTCGGTCATCGTCGACGGCGCGTCTTATAAGGTCCTGACCATCGAAGGGGCTGCAAATGTTGGCGGACAGAAGGATGGGGTCATCCAGCTCGAGAAGGACGATCGCGTCATCAGGTTGTATCGGTTCGGCAAGGATTCCCGGTCGGTCTCGTCCATGGAAGCTTCCCTGAACCTGACCTTGATCGCAGAAAGGAACGGAGATTTCTATGCCCTTGAAGAAGGGCCCGGAGGCGCGTATAGACTGGTAACACTTAAATAGCTTGATAGCCATATGTTGAAAAAAAGTTTCTTGGTCGCGGCTACGGTGCTGGCCGCCGCCTGCTCGGAGATTCCTGAAAAGGATCTGCTGAAATTCCCCGTCAAACAGATTGCGGACCTCCCGCAGGCTGTCTCCCTCTCTCCGGAGAAGGCACCCGTTGAACCGATATCGCCGACGGTGTTTTTAATGAATTCCTGCGGGGACAAGCTGTACACGAATGCGGCTTTTTTGGCGAGCTACTGTGTGGATGCCTATGACTTGGATTCCGGAGAATACCTTGCCGGACTGTGCCGGAGCGGAAGAGGACCGGGCGAGTTTGTCGATGCCTTCCCGTACAGCGTGAAAGACGGGTCGCTCATCGTTGCCGAGATCGGGGACGGGACCGTTTCCGAAGTGTCTCTTGCCGAAGATGCCTTCGGGGATGTCCTGCACCAGGTCCGGTTGCAAGGACCGGAAGAAGGCGCTTGTCCCATTGTTGCCTCGGCCTATAAGATGGCCGGGGAGGAGGTACTGGTCTATAATTCCATTCAGGCGGAGCTCGGGCTCGTGGGCCTGGAGAATCCTTATTACGCCTTGTATGATTGGAACAGTGGGGAGGAGAAACGGCCGTTCCGGCTCTTTGATGCGGCCCCGCTTGCCAAAGCCCCGGAGACGGGAAAGGCGACGGCTTTCGCTCTGCACGATTGCATGGATGACGCGGGGACGACCCTGTGCTTCGTGATGGGCAAGATGCCGGTCTTTGCCTTGCTGGATATCGCGTCCGGCGAGGCCCGGGGATTCCGCCTGAAAGGAGAACCCGCTTTTTCCGCCAGCATGCCGCAGAACTGCTTCCACGCTGTCTGCGCGCAGGGTGAGTATATCTATGCCCTGTATGGCCCGGACATGAAGAACGCCAAGACCACGCTCTATAAACTGGATTGGGAAGGGAACCTTCTCAATAAATTCCTGCTTGACGGTCTGTACGTGACCTGTTGTGCGACGCCGGACAAACTGTATCTCTCCGGGACCAGGGATAACAATATGCAGGTCGTCGCCATCTACCAGTTGGACATTAAAAACCTGTAGGGCCTTTCGGCGCGCCCGGAAGGGTTATTCCGGGCGCTGCTTGAGAAGCTTGATCAGGTATTCGCACTTCTCGGGGTTGCCGAGGGTCTTGCCGAGGTTGCAGGAGAGCTTGACGCAGTCGTGCCACTCGCGGAGCTCGGTGATGCGGCCGCGGGTGAGCTTGACCACGATGTTCATCGGGTCGGCGCCGGTGACGTCGCAGGTAAGGAAGGTGCCCACGCCGTAGGAGTCCTGCACGCGGCCGTTCACGTACTGGTGGATCTCGATGGCCTTGTCGATGTTGAGGCCGTTGGAGTAGCAGACCTGCTTGGTGGCCGGGTCGATGCCCAGGGACTTGTATTTCGCGATGATCTTCTCCGTCTGCTCGAACTCGTCGCCGCTGTCCACGCGCAGGCCCCTGTACATCATCGCCATGCGCTTGGAGAGGTTGGAGAAGAAGACTTCGTCGCCGAAGCAGTCGTAGAGGTAGATGCCGTTGTCGCCGTCATAGACGTCGCTGAACTTCTTCATCACGTTGAAGTTGCACTCGAACACGCCGCTGACGTTCTCCTCGAAGGAGATGAGCTGGTGGGACATCGTGCCGAGGGGCACGCAGTCGTATTTCATCGCCAGCCAGACGTTGGAGGTGCCGGTGAACTTGCCCGGCCAGGACGGCCTGGAATCATAGACTTCCTTCATCACGCGCACCACCATCTCGTGGTGGGCGAAGCTGAAGCGGCGGCGCGTGCCCATGTCGCCGAGCACGAGGCCGCTGCTGAAGATGCGCTCGGTCTTGGCGCGCGCCTTCGCCTCTTCGTGGGCGGCGTCGTAGCGCCCGAAGTCGCCGCGCAGGCCGTGCATCAGCTCGCTGATGCAGGACAGGATGGGCATCTCCCACATGATGGTGGAGAACCATTTGCCGCGCACGCTGATCTCCAGGTGACCTTCGGCGTCCTGGCTGACGGCCACCTCGCCCGGGCGGAAGCGGTAGCCGCGCAGGAAGGTGAAGTACCACAGGGGCAGGTAGACGCAGCGCGTCTTCATGAACTCGATCTCCTCGTCGGTGATGGTCACCTCGGCCAGGTGGTCGAGCTGCTCGCGCAGGAGCTTGTCGAATCCTTTGGGATAGACCTGGTGGTTGCGGTCGTAGAAGGTGTATTCCACCTCGGCGCGCGGGTAGGTCTTGAGGATGTAGTACTGGCAGGTGAACGTGTAGAGGTCGTTGTCAGTGAAGTGGTTGATGATCGGTTCCATAGCTATATGATTTCCAGTTTTTTCAACAATGCGTCGGGGTCGGGCTCGTGGCCGCGGAAGCGGCGGTAGAGGACGGCTTCGTCCTCGCTGCTGCCGCGCGAGAGGACGTTGGCCCGGAAGGCGTCGGCAGCTTCGCGGCTGAAGATGCCCTTCTCCTGGAAAAGGGAGAAGGCGTCGGCCTCGAGGACTTCGGCCCACTTGTAGGAGTAGTAGCCGGCGGAGTAGCCGCCGGAGAAGATGTGGCTGAAGGCCGTGGAAATGCAGCTGCCCGGGATGTCGGGCAGGGTGGCGCAGCCGGTGAGGGCCTGCTGCTCGAGCGCCACCGTGTCGGCGGGCGCCTCGCGCAGCGTGTGCCACGCCAGGTCGAGCAGCCCGAAGCGGAGCTGGCGCACCTGGAAGTAGGCCGCGTGGTAGTTGCGGGCGGCGACGAGCCGCTCCACGAGCGCCTCCGGGATGCTTTCGCCGGTCTGCCAGTGGCGCGCGAAGGGGCGGAGGTATTCAGGTTCGAAGGCCCAGTTCTCCATCAGCTGCGAGGGCAGCTCCACGAAGTCGCGGGCGACGTTGGTGCCTGTCATCGAGGGATAGCGCCCCTCGGCGAGCATCCCGTGCAGGGCGTGGCCGAATTCGTGCAGGAAGGTCGTCAGCTCGTCGTGCGTCAGCAGCGAGGGCGCGTCGGGTCCGGGCTTGCTGAAGTTGGTGACGATGCTCACGAACGGGCGCTGCTCCACGCCGCCCGGCGCGGACAGCTCCCGGAAATTGGTCATCCACGCGCCGCCGCGCTTGCCGGGGCGGGGGAAGAAGTCGGCATAGAAGAGCGCCAGGTGGCGGCCGTCGGCGTCCTGCACGTCATAGACGCGCACGTCGGGGTGGTAGCCCGGCAGGTCGGGGCGCGGGACGAACTGCACGCCGTAGAGACGCGTGGCGAGCCCGAACACGGCGTCGATGCAGGCCTCCAGCCGGAAATAGGGCTTGAGCTGCTCGTCGCTGAGCGCGAAATGTTCCGCGCGGTAGCGCTCGGACCAGTAGGCGAAGTCCCAGGGCTGCATCTGCGCTTCGCCGTAGCCGCGCTCCTGCGCGTAGGCGAGCAGCTCCGCGACCTCGCGGCGCGCGGCGGGCAGCGACGGGGCCATCAGCCGGTCCAGCAGCGCGCGGACGTGGCCGATGTCCTTGGCCATGCGGTCCTCGAGCTCGTAGGCCGCCCAGTCGGCATAGCCGAGCAGCTGCGCGATGCGGCGGCGCAGGTCGGCGATCTGCCGACACACGCCGGCGTTGTCGAACTTGCCGCCGAGGGCGCGGCCGTTGTAGGCGCGCCACATCCGCTCGCGCAGGTCGGCGCGGGCGCTGTATTGCAGGAAGGGGACGTAGCTGGGGTGCGTGAGGTCGAACACCCAGCCCGGCTTGCCCTTTTCCTTCGCGGTCTGGGCGCCCAGGTCGCGGACGTATTGCGGGAGGCCCTCCAGGTCCTTCTCGTCCGTGAGGTTGAGGGTGAAGGCGTTGGTGGCGTCCAGCACGTTCTTGCCATATTTGAGCTCCAACAGGGAGAGTTCCTCTTCCAGCCGGGCGTAAGTCTTCTTGTCTTCGGGTCCGAGCAGCGCGCCGCTGCGCACGAAGCCCTTGTAGCTCTCCTCCAGGAGCTTGCGCTGGTCGGGCGCCAGGTCCAGCGCGTCGCGTCCGTCGTAGACGGCCTTGACGCGCGCGAAGAGCGCCTCGTTGAGCGATACGTACATGTCGAAGTCGGTCAGCAGGGGAGAGACCTCCTCGGCGATCTCCTGCATCCGGTCGTCGCTCTCGGCTTCGAGCAGGTTGAAGAAGATGCCGCTGACGCGGTCCAGGGCGGCGCCCGAGAATTCGAGGGCCTCGACGGTGTTGGCGAAGGAAGGCGCCTCCGGGCTGGCGGCGATGGCGTCCACCTCGGCCTTGCCGGCCTCGATGGCCGCCCGGAAGGCCGGCAGATAGTGTTCCTGGCGGATCAGGTCGAAGCGCGGCGCCCCGAAGGGAAGGGAGGAAGAAACCAGTAACGGATTGTCCATACTGCAAAAATAGCCATAAATGGGGATTTTTATTTCATCGGGAGGTATCTAATTTTGCATCCGGATAAAAGTTAGTGTGTTTTTAGAGCGCGGCTTCGGGGCCCGGCCGGACAGGACGGCGGATCACCCCGGGGCCGTGACTTCTTTTATCCCGGTGATTCCTTTGCTTTTACCTTTTTATTGCCTAAATTTGCGCCGCCTTTCAGGCATGACAAGTAGTTAGTATCAATTATATGTCCAACAGCACTTTTTCTGTCAAGTATTGTGTGCTTCTGCCCATCGTGCTGATCATCACAATCCTTCTCTGGGCCCTTCCGGTCTCCACTTTCGGGATCGAAGGCCTCACCGTTGTCCAACAGCGGGTCATCGCTTTGTTCGTCTTCGCCGCCCTGATGTGGATCTGCGAGATCATCCCGAACTGGACCACCTCCCTGCTGGTGATCCTCATCGCCCTGTTGACCGTTTCCAACAAGGGCATCGGGTTCCTGTGTGATCCGCAGTACGGCACGCTCGTCCCTTATGGCCGGATCATGTCCTCGATGGCCGATCCTGTGGTGATGCTCTTCCTCGGCGGCTTCGTGCTCGCCATCATGGCCGAGAAATACGGCCTGGACGTCACCATCGCCCGCGCGCTGCTCAAGGTCTTCGGTACCAAGCCGGAGGTCGTCCTCCTGGGTTTCCTGGCGATGATCGCCGTCTTCTCGATGTTCATGTCCAACACCGCCACCGCTGCCATGATGCTGACCCTCCTCACCCCGGTGCTTTCCAAGCTCCCCGCGGATGACAAGGGCAAGATCGGCCTGGCGCTGTCCATCCCCATCGCCGCCAACCTCGGCGGCATCGGTACGCCGATCGGCACCCCGCCGAACGCGACCGCCAAGGGCGCCCTGGAGCAGGCCGGCCTCGACATCGCCTTCGGTGACTGGTGCGTGCATATGATCCCCTACGTGCTGATCATGATCCTCATCGCGTGGTTCCTCCTGCGCCTCTTCTTCCCGTTCAAGACCAAGAAGCTCGTGCTCGAGATCCCGGAGAACACCCGCAAGAAGGACTGGAAGCTCTATGTCGTCTGGATCACTTTCGTCGGTACGATCCTCCTGTGGGCGACCGAACAGTGGACACATATCAACTCCAACATCGTGGCATGGGTCCCGCTCGGCGTCTTCACGGCCACCGGCCTCTTCGGCAAGGAAGAGATTAAGGAGATCAACTGGAACGTCCTCTGGCTCGTGGCCGGTGGCTTCTGCCTCGGCTACCTGATGCAGGACACGGGTCTGGCCAAGGTGCTCATCAACGCCATTCCGTTCGGCTCCATGTCCGTCGTGCTGGTGATGATCGTGGCCGGTCTGGTCTGCTACTTCCTGTCCAACTTCATCTCCAACTCCGCCACGGCGGCCCTGCTGATCCCGATCCTGATGGTGATCGCTTCCGGCATGGCCGATCCCGAGGCTGCCAACAACGCCCAGTTCCTGGCCATCGGCGGCACCCGCGCCATGACCGTGTTCGTGGCCCTGTGCGCCTCCATCGCCATGCTGTTCCCGATCTCCACCCCGCCGAACGCCATCGCGTCCGCCACGGGCATGGTCTCGACCAAGGATATGACCAAGGTGGGCAGCGTGATCGGTGTCATCGGCTTCGTGCTCGGTTATTTCTGGCTGACGAAGCTGTTCCCGTTCGCTTAATTCCAAGACTTTTCTCTGGTGGTCCCCCGACCGGGACCACCAGTTTTTGATTTATCGATATGAGCAAGAATTTCATCCTGGCTGCCGCCCTGCTGGCCGCGTCCCTGAACGCCGGCGCGCAGGACACCCAGTTCAAGTGGTACGGATTCATCCGCAACTACGCCGTCGCCGATTCGCGTGAGAGCGTCTACGGCACGGAAGACTTTTTCTATTACCTGCCGAAAGACCGCAACGTGGTCGACGGGCAGGACCTCAATTCCGAGCGCACCTTCGCCTTCGCCGCCATCACGTCCCGTCTGGGACTTGACGTGACGGGCTATCAGGTCGAGGGCTGGAAAGTCGGCGCCAAGCTGGAGGCCGACTTCTACGCCGGCGTGTCCGGCGTGACCGGAACCGCCCTGTTCCGCCTCCGTCAGGCTTTCCTGACGATGAACAAGAACGCCTTCACGCTGAAGGTCGGCCAGGCCTGGCACCCGATGGCCGCCGACATGCCGCACGTCTTTGCCCTCAACACGGGCGCCCCGTTCGGCCCGTTCAGCCGCACCCCGCAGGCCACGGTGGACTTGAAGCTCGCCGATGAGCTGACCCTGACCGCTTCCGCCCTCTGGCAGATGCAGTACACCTCCGCAGGCCCCAACGGCGCCTCGGCCGACTACATCAAGTACGCCGGCACGCCGGAGGTCTACGTCGGCCTCGGCTACAAGGCCAACGGCTTCGCCGCCAAGGCCGGCGTGGACGTCCTGTCCATCAAGCCGCGCCACAACGACGGCGTCCGCAAGGTCTCCGACCGCATCACGACCGTGAGCCCGTTCCTGTACGCCGAGTACAGCAAGGGCCTGTTCGCCGTCAAGGCCAAGACCATCTTCGCCCAGGCCGGCGAGCACATGAACCTCAACGGCGGCTACGGCGTCACCTCCGTCAAGGCCGACGGCAGCTACGAGTACGCTCCTACGCGCAACTCCTCCAGCTGGGTCTCTTTCAGCTACGGCAAGAAGGCGCAGTTCGTCCTCTTCGGCGGCTACGTGCGCAACTTCGGCACCGCCAAGGAGCTGGTCTCCAGCAACAAGAACCACATCTTCTTCAGCAAGAACAGCTTCTCCAACATGAACCGGATGTTCCGGGTCTCCCCGGAGTTCATCTACAACCTCGGCAAGGTCGCCTTCGGTCTCGAGTATGAGCTGACGGGCGTCCAGTACGGCACCTTCGGCGCCGCTGACAAGTTCGGCCTCGCGACGGAGAATCTCCACTGGATCCGCAACCACCGGCTTCAGCTGATGGTCAAGTATACCTTCTAATTCAATCCTGTATGGCACTCCTGCTGCTTTTCCTGCTGGGCGCGATGGCCATCTCGTTCCTCTGCTCGATCCTGGAGGCGACGCTGATGTCCACCCCGATCTCCTACATCACGATGCGGGAGGAAGAGGGCTACAAGCCCGCTCCCCGGTTCAAGGAATACAAGCAGGATTCCTCCCGGCCGATCGCCGCGATCCTGTCGCTCAACACGATAGCGAACACCATCGGCGCGGCCGGGGTGGGCCGTCAGGCCACGATTATCTTCGGATCGGAATGGTTCGGGCTCGTCAGCGCCCTGATGACCATCCTGATCCTCGTGTTCTCCGAGATCATCCCCAAGACCATCGGCACCACGCGCTGGAAGTCCCTGATGGGCTTCGCCACGCGCGCGATCCGCGTGCTGATCTTCGTGATGTACCCGCTGGTGCTGCTCATCGAGCTGCTCACCAATCTCATCACCCCGAAGGAGGTTGAGAGCGCGGTGTCCCGCGAGGAGGTGAGCGCGATGGCGAACGTCGCGGAGGAGGAGGGCGACCTCGAGGAAGACGAGAACACGATCATCCAGAACCTCATCAGCATGGACGAGGTCAAGGCGTTCGACGTGATGACCCCGCGGGTCGTCTGCGAGATCGCGCCCGAGTCCATGACGCTGAAGGCGTTCTACAAGAACAAGCGCTACCGCCACCACAGCCGGATCCCGGTCTACGCCGACAACGACGAGTACATCACGGGCTACATCCTGCGGATGGAGGCGCTCCAGCTGATGGCCGAGGACAAGTTCGACCTCACGCTCGGCGACATTCGCCGCGACGTGGCGACTTTCGACGAGGACACGCCCCTCGACCAGATCTGGGACGAGATGCTCACCAAGGACGAGCAGATCGCCATCATCATCAACGAATACGGCAGCTTCCAGGGCATCCTGACGCTGGAAGACGTCATCGAGACGCTGCTCGGCAGCGAGATCGTGGACGAGAACGACACCGTCCGCGACATGCAGCAGCTGGCCCGCGACAAGTGGAAGAAGCGGGTGGTTCCGGCCAAGGATGGAAAGAAATAAGCTCGGCGGACACCTGGCCGCGGCCGGGGCTTACGCCATTTTCGGATTCAATATCGTCTTCAACAAGGACATCGCCAATTCGGGCGCGGTGTCCCCGATGGTGCTGTTCACGCTGCGCGCCGTCGGCGCCACGGCGCTGTTCTGGCTCCTGTCGCTCTTCCTCCCGAAGGAGAAGGTGGCGGGGAAGGATCTGCTGCGGATGGTGCTGGCGTCTTTCCTGGGGCTTTTTGTCCCGCAGCTGAGTTTCCTGTTCGCCATCGGGCTGTCGACTTCGATCGACTGCGCGGTGCTGGGCTCGCTGACGCCGATCTACACGATGTGTTTCGCTTTCCTGTTCCTGGGGGAGCCGATCACGCTCAAGAAGGCGGGCGGCGTGGCGGTCAGCCTTGCGGGCGTGTTGCTGCTGATCTTCAACTCCGTGCACGCGCCGGGCGCGGTGGACCGCACGCAGCCGCTGGGCGTGGTGCTCCTGCTGGTCAACGGGATGAGCTTCGCGGCCTATCTGGGCGCCTTCCGGCCGCTCATTTCGCGCTATAGCGTGGTGACGTTCATGAAGTGGATGTTCCTCTTCTCGATGTTGCTGTCGCTGCCGTTCTCCTGGAGCGGGCTGTTCCAGACGGACTATGCCGCCTTCACGCCGAAGGTGGGCCTGGAGATCGGCTACGTCATCTTCTTTGCCACGTTCGTGGCGTATTTCCTGATTCCGGTGGGGCAGAAGCATCTGCGGCCCACGCTGGTCAGCATGTATTCTTATCTCCAGCCGATGATCGCCGCGGCGCTGAGCATCGCCATCGGGATGGACCGCTTCACCTGGCAGAAGGCCCTGGCGGCGGTGCTGGTCTTCGGCGGCGTCTTCCTGGTCAGCCGCTCGCGCGCAGCTACCCGATAAGAACTTTCTTGTAGCCGAGGCGGTGGAGCTCGATGGCGGCGCCGACGCGGTAGATGACCGTGTAGGCGCGGGCGAGCAGGTAGAAGCCGCGGGCCGTCTGCGTCTCGACGCCTTCGTGCTGCAGCAGGCCGAGCACGGCATAGGCGCAGCTCTGGAGGGTCTCCGAGATTTTCTTAGCCTCCGGGCTGTCGAGCGGCAAGCCGAGGACGTCGCGCAGGATGTGCTCGTCCATGTCGTCCCAGCCGCGGGCGCCGTACCATTTGCGGTAGGGCTGGTCCTTGTAGCGCTTCCAGTCGGCGTCCCAGGCCCAGGCCACGCCCAGGCCGAGGAAGCCGGCCCAGGCGAGGGCGGCCTCGGGATATTCGTTGAAATTGACCACCGCGTCGGCGATGTAGTCCTTGATGTAGACGTCCCAGAGGCCGTCCACGTCGGGGCAGCGGACCAGATCGGCGGGGAGGAGCCCCGCGCCGCTGCAGATCTTGACCAGCCCGTCTTCGAGCAGCTGCTCGAAGCGGTCCAGGTCCTTGGTATCTTGCTCCTGCATTTAGATTCTGTGGATTTTGACGACCTGCTTGAGCGCGCCGACCTGCGAGAGGACCTTGTCCAGCTCGGCGCTGGACGGCACCAGCAGGCGGATGGTGATTTCATACGTGCCGGCGCGGAGATTCTCCTTGACGTTGAAGGCGCGCATCGACACGCGGAACTGGCCGATGATGTCCATGATGGCGCTGAGCACCGGATGGTCCAGGTCGGCGGTGACGGCCAGGGTGCACTGGAAGTCGCCCTGGCTGGGGTTGTCCTGCCAGACGACCTTCTGGATGCGGTAAGGATAGCGCTCCATCAGCATGGCGGCGTTGGGACACGACATGCGGTGGATCTTGATGCCCTCGGTGCGCGTGACGAAGCCGAACACGTCGTCGCCGAACACGGGGTTGCAGCACTTGGACATCTTGTATTCCAAGCCCTTGACGTTCTTGGCGTTGATGACGAGGATGTCGTCGGAGGTGGTGCCGGCGTAGCCTCTGGGCTTGGCGGCGTCCTCCACCTCGGCGGCCGGCTGGGCGGGACGCTCCTGCCGGGCCTCCTGCTTCTGCAGGATGAAGGACTTGATCTCGTTGACGTCCACCTCCTCGCGGGCGATGGCCGCCATGAACGGGAGGACGGACGGGTATTTGCGGGCCTTGAGGAACTCCATCATCCATTCGTCCGGGAACTCGAGCTTCCAGTTGCGCAGGCGCCGCTCCAGGAGCTCGCGGCCGTCCGATGCGGCCTTGCGCTCCTCGGCGTCCAGCTCCTGCTTGATCTTGGTGCGGGCCTTGGAGGAGATGACCCAGTTCAGCCAGTCGCGGTTGGGGCGCTGGTCCTTGCGGGTCAGGATCTCCACCACGTCGCCGGTCTTGAGCTTCTCGCGGATGGGGACGGCCTTGCCGTTGACCCGGCCGCCGGTGCAGTGGCACCCCAGGCCGGAATGGATGTGGAAGGCGAAGTCCAGCACGGAGGCGCCGGCCGGGAGGATGCGGAGCTCGCCCGTCGGCGTGAAGACGAAGATCTCACGCGACGGCGGCGACGGCAGGTCCTCCGGCGCAGCCTCGAAAGGATGCTCCAGCGCGTCGCGCACCGTCTGCAGCCAGCGGTCGATGGACGCCTCGTGGCGGATGCCCTTGTAGGCCCAGTGCGCGGCGTTGCCGCTCTCGGCCTCGATGTCCATCCGCCGCGTGCGGATCTGGACCTCGAGGGCCTGGCCCTTCTTGTTCTTGACGGTGATATGCAGCGACTCGTAGCCGTTGGGACGCGGCGTGGTGAGCCAGTCGCGCAGGCGCCGGGTGTCGGATTCGTATTCTTCGGTCACGTAGGAGAACACCTTCCAGCAAAGGTCCTTCTCGATCTTGGGGTCGTCTTCGCTCTCGATGATGAAGCGGATGGCGAACACGTCGTAGATGCCCTCGAAGGGGACCTTCTGCACCTGCATCTTGCGGTAGATGGAGTAGGCGCTCTTGGTGCGGATCTTCAGCTTGTAGACGATCCCGGCGTCGGAGAGCTTCTTCTTCAGCGGCTCGATGAACTCGGCCGTGATCTGCTCGCGGTCTTTCTCCGTGGCCTTCAGCTTGTTGGTGATGGCGCGGTAGGACTCGGGGTCCGCATAGCGGAAATAGATGTTGCCCAGCTCGTTGTTGATGTTGTACAGGCCCAGCTGGTGCGCCAGCGGCATGTAGAGCATCAGCGTCTCGAGGAGCTTCTGGTCGCGGGAGGCCTTGGGGAAGAGCTGCAGGCTGCGCATCACCTCCAGCCGGTCCGCGATCTTGAGCACGGTCACGCGCGGGTCGGTGGAGTACTGGACGATGAGCTTCTTGTAGTTCTCCGCCTCCAGGCGGGTATCCTTGGGCTTGATGGTCGAGATCTTGTTGAGGCCGTCCACCAGCGTCCGCACATCCTGCGGGAATTCGCTGATATCCACGTCCTTATGGATGCGCGTGGCTTCGTGCAGGTAGACGGCGGCCACGCATGCGTCCGGGAGGCCGATCTCGTCTTCGACGATCCTGGCCACCTGGTCCGGGTGTCCGATGAACGGGGTCCCGTCGTACCGGGTCTCGTCCTTCAACGCCTCCAGCGCCACCGCGCGGGCTTTTTCGATCAAATTGTCCATCAGGACAAATATAGCAATATTTCCTTAGATTCGTTTGCAGGGGGCAGTTCTCCTTGCAGGCCCAGACAGGAAGTTATAACAATTTGCGAATCTGGTTATAACTTTTTATCTTTGCAAAAACACTTGCAAAGATGAAGCGGTCGACACGTATCCTGCGGATCGGGAACAGCCGGGGGGTGATCATCCCCGCGGAGGTCCTCCGGGAGCTTTCGCTCTCGGAGCTGGACCGGCTGGATGTCAGTACCGAGGACGGCAAGATCATCCTGTCCGCCAGCAAGGACAAGGAGGCTTTCACCGGCCCGTTCACCGGCCCCTTCGCCGAACTCAGCGGCGACCCAGAGCTCTGGGGCGGGAAGATGTCTGCCGTGGAATATGAAGACGAACTGCGCCGCGGACGTCATAACGTGAAGGAGATGGAGACATGGTGAAGCAATACCTGCTGGACACGAATGTCCTGATCGACATGTTCAAGGGCAACCAGCGTGTGCAGGAGCGCATTTTCCGCGCCGAGTTCCACAACTGCTGCATCTCCGAGATCACGCTCGCGGAGCTGTATGTCGGCGCCTTCAAGGGCGGCCGTCCCAAGCAGCTGCAGGAGATCGGCTTCGTCTGCAAGCGCTTCCGCATCGTCCCGATCTCGGACGCTCTCGAGCGCTATGCCCGTCTCCGTGTCCAACTCGAGCGCAGGGGCGAATCCATCGACGACTTCGACCTGCTCATCGCCGCCACGGCCCTGACTGCCGGCTACACCCTCGTCACCCACAACCTCAAGCACTTCGACCGCATCGAAGGCCTCCGCACCGAAGACTGGGACCGGATGTCCTGACCTCCAACGGGCCGGGAGTTCCCGTTTCGGAGCCGTTCACCCGTCAGGGTCGCGCGGGAAGGCCTGCAAGGGAGAACTGCCCCCGGCAAACCATGCCACCCTCGGCTTAGAGGGAGGGGCCCGCTTCCGCAGGAAGTGGGAAGGGGAGCGAAGCGACGTTTGCAGGGGGCAGTTCTCCTTGCGGGCCCGAAAGAACGTTGCAAAGCTAGCGGGGAATCGCTATCTTTGCTTGATTTATGAAATTTCAGCTCGAATCCGAATACAAGCCCGCCGGCGACCAGCCGGAGGCCATCGACCAGCTCTGCTCGGCACTCGAAGCGGGGGTGGGCGACGTGACGCTCCTCGGCGTCACCGGTTCGGGCAAGACCTTCACGATGGCGGGCGTGATCGAGCGCCTGCAGCGGCCCGCGCTCATCCTGAGCCACAACAAGACCCTGGCCGCCCAGCTCTACGGCGAATTCAAGTCCTTCTTCCCCCACAACGCCGTCGAGTACTTCGTGTCCTACTACGACTACTACCAGCCCGAGGCCTACATCCCGACCACCGACACCTACATCGAGAAAGACCTGAGCATCAACGACCAGATCGAAAAACTGCGCCTGAGCGCCGCCAGCGCTCTGCTGAGCGGCCGGCGCGACGTGATCGTGGTCTCCTCCGTGTCCTGCCTCTACGGCATCGGCAACCCCGACGACTTCCACGCCCAGACCGTCCCGGTCCGGCGCGGCGAGACCCGCAGCCTGACCGGCCTGCTGTACCGCCTGGTGGACGCCCTCTACAACCGCACTGAGGTGGAGTTCAAGCGCGGCACCTTCCGCGTCCGCGGCGACACCGTCGACGTGTACCTGGGCGGCTCGGACGACGCCGTGCGCATCGAATTCTTCGGCGACGAAGTCGAAAGCCTCAGCCTGATCGATCCCGTGACCGGCGCCAAGCGCGAAGACATCGAGCAGATCAACATCTACCCCGCCGGCAACTTCGTGACCACCAAAGAGCGCAGCGCCGCCGCCGTGTCCCACATCCAGGACGACCTCGTCCGCCAGATGGAATACTTCGACAGTATCGGCAAAGGCCTCGAGGCCAAGCGCCTCAAACAGCGCGTCGAATACGACCTGGAGATGATCAAGGAGATGGGCTACTGCCCGGGCATCGAAAACTACTCCCGCTACTTCGACGGCCGCAAGGAAGGGCAGCGCCCCTTCTGCCTGATCGACTATTTCCCGAAGGACTTCATCACCTTCGTGGACGAGAGCCACGTCACGCTCCCGCAGGTCCACGCCATGTTCGGCGGCGACCACAGCCGCAAGTCCGTGCTGATCGACTACGGCTTCCGCCTCCCGGCGGCGGCCGACAACCGCCCCCTCAAGTTCGAGGAGTTCGAGGCCCTGACCGGCCAGAAGATCTACGTGAGCGCCACGCCGGCCGACTACGAACTCGAGAAGTCCGAAGGCCTGGTGGTGGAGCAGGTGGTCCGCCCGACCGGCCTGCTGGACCCGCCCATCGAGGTGCGCCCCACCAAGAACCAGGTGGACGACCTCGTGGAGGAGATCCGCAAGCGCTCCGAGGTGGACGAGCGCACGCTCGTGACCACCCTCACCAAGCGCATGGCCGAAGAGCTGGACGAATACCTGCGCCGCATCGGCATCCGCGTCCGCTACATCCACTCCGACGTGGACACCGCCGAGCGCGTGGAGATCATTGAAGACTTCAAGAACGGCCTCTTCGACGTGCTGGTGGGCGTCAACCTCCTGCGCGAGGGCCTGGACATCCCGACCGTCTCGCTCGTCGCCATCCTGGACGCCGACAAGGAGGGCTTCCTGCGGACCGCCCGCGCGCTCACGCAGACGGCGGGCCGCGCCGCCCGCAACGTCCACGGCCTCGTGATCATGTACGCCGACTCCATCACCCCCTCGATGGAGCAGACCATCCGTGAGACGGACCGCCGGCGCAAGAAACAGATCGAATACAACGAGCTCCACCACATCACTCCGAAGCAGGTGGAGGTCAAGCAGAATATCCTGGCGGGCGAGCTGACGTCCCGTCCCGGCGGCGGGAAACCGCTGGCCCGGGGCCTCGCCAACGGCACGACCGGCCGCGTCAGCGCCGCCAACTCCTACGACGATCCCACCTACATCCCGAACCCGTCCGACCTCGGACGCGGCACGGTGTCCGTGGGCTTCGGCCACGACTCCAAGCGCGTGGCGGGCGAGGCCTTCCGTGACGGCTACGTCACGGCCGACCTGGCCGCCGTGCTGCAGGATCCGGTGATCCGCTCGATGTCGCGGGAGCAGATCGAAAAGATGGTCGAAGAGGACCGCCGCCGGATGAAGAAATCCGCGGCCGACCTCGACTTCGCGCAGGCCGCCCACTACCGCGACGAGATGTGGGCCCTGCAGGAGTATCTCAAAGTTTGGAAAGAAGAAGCATGAAAAGATCCCGGATCGTCATATTCCTGTTCGGCATCATCGCCGCACTGGCGGTAATCTGTGCCATTTTCCCCGAAGGGGGCGTCCTCGGGCTGCGGTTCCCGCAGCTGAGCGAGGTCCTTTCCGCCGCGGAGAGCGGCTCCGGCCTTTCGCCGGAGGAGCTGATCGAGCAGCGGAAGCTGTCCGCCCGGCGCCACGAGTTCCAGACCTTCTTCAAGGAGGACCCGGCGCGCTTCTACCTGCCGGACGACGACGTCAGCTTCTTCGACCCGCTGTTCGCCGCGCTCGACGGCGCGGAGCAGACCCCGCTGCGCATCGTCCACTACGGCGACTCGCAGATCGAGGAAGACCGCATCACGGGCACGATCCGCGAACGGCTCCAGGAGCGCTTCGGCGGCAACGGCCCCGGCATGATGCCGGCGCGCCAGCACGCCACGCCGCGCGTGGGCGGCGGCAGCACCGCCGAGCTGCGCCGCTACTTCAACTACGGCGACGCGTCGTACCGGGCGGGCATCCGCCAGTACGGCCCCTACGCCGATTTCGTCCGCCTGGACACCGTGTCCACCCTGTCGTTCTACCCGATCCGCAGCAAGGACAAGGGACAGAGCACCTTCGAGCGCGTGACGCTCGTGGCGGGCAACCTCAGGAGCACCCTCTCGGTGACGAGCAAGGGCGACCGCCGCGAGGTGGAGCCCGGCCAGGGCGCGCTGTCCTTCGTGCGCTTCGCGCTGCCCGACAGCTCCACGCGCGCCTCGATGACCGTGGCCGGCTGTGCCGACCTCTACGGCGTCCTGCTGGACAGCAAGACCGGCGTGCGGGTGGACAACGTGGCGATGCGCGGCTCGTCCGGCGCCATCTTCACCACGATGGACCGCGAGCAGCTGCGCTCTTTCTACAAGGAGGAGAACGTCCGGCTGATCCTCCTGCAGTACGGCGGCAACAGCGTGCCGTACCTCAAGACGGACAAGGCCATCTCGGGCTACCTCGAGTCGGTCCGCAAGCAGATCCGCTTCCTGCGCGGCATCGCGCCGCAGGCGAAGATCGTCTTCATCGGCCCGTCCGACATGTCCACGACGGTCGCCGGCAAACGACAGACCTACCCGCTGCTGCCCGGCATCGTGGATTCGCTGCGCGCCTCCGCGACGCAGAGCGGCGCGGCCTACTGGGACATCTACGGCGTGATGGGCGGCGAAAACTCCATGGTGCAATGGGTCAAGGCCCGCCCGGCGCTGGCCGGCTCGGACTACGTCCACTTCACGCTCGCCGGCTCCCGCAAGATCGGCGACATGTTCTGCGACGCGCTTCTGCTCTACTACGACTACTATCGTTTCCGGAAGAAGAATGACCGCTAGGAGACTCGCCCTGCTCGCCGCGCTCTGCTTTGGCATCGCAGCATCCGCGCAGCCGCTGCCCGACTGCGTGCACGCGGAAGCGTCCGTGCTGCTCTTCCCGGGCGCCCGGACGGCGCAGGACCTCTTCTACGCCAAGCTCGACACGCTGGTGGCCACGGGGCAGGGGAATGTCAACGTCTGGCACATCGGGGGCTCCCACGTGCAGGCGGCCTTCTTCCCCAACCGGATCATGAACGGCATCGATTCGCTGACGGTCCGGGGCGACCGCGGCTTCCTGTTCCCGCTCAAGCTGGCAGGCACCAACTACGACAAGACCTACAGCATCTCGGCCACGGGCGAATGGGAGGCGCCGATCCTGACGCGCAACTCCGACCTGCGCCGGCCCCGTTACGGGGTGACCGGCTACGGCGCGCGCACGGCCAGCCCGGACGCCTCGGTGGGCTTCCGCCTCAATGTGGACGGCTCCTCCCGCTGGTCCTGCGAGAGCGTGCGCGTGCTGGGCTACGGCTCCTCGGACCGCGCCTATCCCTATATCCTCTGCCTTGCGGACACGCTGCGCTTCGAGTTCGAAACGGCCACGCAAAGCTACCTCTTCGACCTGCCGGCGCCGACCGACAGCGTCGTGGTGCGCTTCCACATCCCCGCAGGGGAGGAATTCACGCTGAACGGCCTGCAGCCGCTGAGCTGGCGGCCGGGCGTGAACTATTTCGCCTCCGGCGTCAACGGCGCTGCGCTCCCGTCCTGGCTCGACAAGTGCGAGGACCTGGAGCGCGACCTGCAGCTCGTGCACCCGGACCTGGCCATCCTGGCGGTGGGCATCAACGACTCCGCCACGAGCGCCAGGGACTTCAAGCCGGAGAAATTCAAGGAGAACTACCGCCGCCTGATCGAGATGGTGCGCCGGGTGAGCCCGGAATGCGCCTTCATCTTCGTGACCAACAACGACAGCTACCGCTACGTGCGCCGCGGGATGGCCTGGAACGCCAACGGCGAGGCCGTCCGGCAGGCGATGCTGGAGCTGGCGGAAGAATACGGCGCCGGGGTCTGGGACCTCTACGGCGTGATGGGCGGCGCGCATACGGTCGAGAAGTGGCGCGACGCCGGCCTGGCCAAGAACGACCGGCTGCATTTTACGGACGTGGGATATAACCTGCTGGGCGATCTCTTCGTGGAGGCGCTGATGGCTGATAAACTGAATCGGTAAGGGATGGATCTGAGCGGTATCTGGGGATTTGTGCAGCGCCTGTTCGGCTTCGACCCGAACTCGCCGCTGCTGTTCACGCAGTTCTATTTCTGGGCGTTCTTCGCCCTGGTCTACGCCGTGTTCGCCCTGATCGGCGACCGGCGCCTGCTGCGCAACGCGTTCCTGTTCTTCGTCAGCCTGGTGTTCTACTACAAGACCAGCGGGCTGTCGGTGCTGATCCTGATCTTCGTGACCTGTTCGGATTTCCTGATCGCGCGGCGGATCGCGTCTGCGACGCATCCGGGCCGCAAGAAGGCCTGGCTCATCCTGAGCGTGTGCATCGACCTGCTGATCCTGTGCTACTTCAAGTATTCCTACTTCTTTGCCGACTTCGTCCATTCCCTGACGGGACTGGAGCTCAAGGTCGTCAACGTGTTCGGGATGCTGGGCAACGCCCTCGCGGGCGTGGAGCGCTTCAGCGTGGAGAGCATCGTGTTGCCGGTGGGCATCTCCTTCTTCACCTTCCAGGTGATCAGCTACACCGTGGACGTGTACCGCGGGCAGGTGAAGCCGGTGGACAATATCCTCGATTTCGGCTTCTACGTCAGCTTCTTCCCGCAGCTGGTGGCGGGCCCGATCGTGCGGGCCAGCGAGTTCATCCCGCAGCTCTACAAGCCCTTCTTCCTGGGGCGCAAGCAGTTCGGCATCGCCGTGTTCTGGATCCTGAACGGCCTGGCCAAGAAGCTGATCCTGAGCGACTACATCGCGGTCAACTTCATCGACCGCGTGTTCGAGAATCCCCAGCTCTTCACGGGATTCGAGAACCTCTCGGCGCTGTTCGGCTACTCCCTGCAGGTCTACGCTGACTTCTCCGGCTACACCGACATCGCCATCGGCGTGGCGATGCTGATGGACTTCTACCTGCCGCAGAACTTCAATTCACCCTATAAGGCCTCCAACCCGCAGGACTTCTGGCGGCGCTGGCACATGTCGCTGAGCAACTGGCTCAAGAACTACCTCTACATCCCCCTGGGCGGCAACCGCAACGCCACCTTCGGCACCTTCTTCTGGATCGTGCTCTTCGCCGTGATCGCGGTGATCCTGTCCGGCAGCTGGGTGGTGTCGGTGGTCTTCGTGGGGCTGGCGGCGGGGCTCTTCGTGGTGGGGCATTTCAAGCCGGAACGGCGCAAGAAGATCCTCGCCAACATCAACCGCTTCATCACGATGCTGCTCGGCGGCCTCTGGCACGGCGCCTCGTGGAATTTCATCATCTGGGGCGGGCTCAACGGCATCGGCCTGGTGGTGTACCAGTTCTGGAAGGAGATGGGCTGGAACCTGCGTTTCGGCCTGGTCACGGGCCTGACGGCGCTGCTCGGCGTGCTGCACTGGACGGTGGGCGCGCCGGTCTGGAACCTCCTGTTCGTCTGGGCGCTCTTCGTGTGGGCGGGCACGCTCGTGCGCTATGTCTACCAGCTCCGGGGCGGCAAGGGACACAAGCAGCTGGGCTATATCTGGGGCGTGGCGCAGACCTTCACCTTCATCACCTTCACGCGCCTGTTCTTCCGCAGCGGCAGCAACCTGGACCCGGCCACGGCCAACGAGGTGGCCTGGCAGACGGCGCGCCGCATGGTGGAGCAGATCGGCTCCAAGTGGGACTGGTCGCTGGTCCCGGACATCTGTGCCAATTATTGGAAGGTCTTCCTGCTGGTCATCCTCGGCATGGCGATCCACTGGCTGCCGGTGCGCTGGAAGCGCTGGTACCGGCTCAATTTCGCGATGCTGCCGCTGCCGGTGATGGCCGCGATCGTGGTCGCCGTGGTCTTCGTGGTGTATCAGTTCATCACGGCTGACCTGCAGGCGTTTATCTATTTCCAGTTCTAGAAGAACATTTTCCGCTGGCGGTGCAGGCCTCGCAGGGGGAAGAAGAGGGCGAGGCCGACGACGAGGCACGCCGCGCCCCAGCTGATCAGGGATATCCAGCTGTCGGAGGCCGCTCCGACAGGCGTGAAGTCCCAGGACAGCTCGGGCAGCCGGACCGGATGGAGAATGAAGAAGGCGGCCGCCGCGCCGCCGAGCAGCAGGCCGGCGGCAAACGTGAGGCGCCGGATCCGGCGCAGGCGGCGGACCTCCCGGTCGTGGAAGGCCTTGATCTGCTCCACGGCGGCCAGGCGGGCGTTCAGCTCCAGTTTGAAGGCCGTCGGATCGGACGGCTTCGGGGCTGTCTGGCGGAAGAATTCTTTTATCTCGTTTTCCATTTCTCCAGATATTCTTTGACGTGTTGCCGGCCGCGGGTCAGGTAGGCCCGGACACTGCCGGCGGGAATTTCGAGGATGTCGGCGATCTCCTTGACGGGCTTGTCTTCCATATAGAAGAGCAGCAGGGCGGCGCGTTCCTTGTCGGGAAGCATGCCGATGGCGCGGTGGAGGTCTTCGTGGCGGAAGCGGCCGTCGGCGGCTTCCGGCCCGGGAACCGCCCGGGCGGCGGGGGAATCGAGCGGGGCGGTCTGCAGCCGGCGGCCGCGCATCCGGTCGATGAAGCAGTTGTAGGCGATGCGGAAGAGCCAGGTGCTGAAGCGGGCCGCTCCGCGGAAGGAGGCCGATGCCACGTAGGCGTTGACCAGCGCGTCCTGCGCGATGTCGTCGGCCAGGGCCGCATCACCGCACAGCGAGAGCAGGAACCTTCTCAAAGATTCCTGCTCGGCCGCGGCCAGGCTGATGAACTCCTCGCGGGTCAAAGCGCCTGCTCTTCAGACTTCTTGGCGTCCAGCTCCGCGAGCTCTTTCTTCCAGGTCTTGTTCTTCCCGATGAAGTAGACGATGAAGAAGGCGATGCCGATTCCGATCAGGACGGCCGGGATAATAAACAGGAGCGCGCTTGACGGATCACTCTGAAGAATGCCGCTGCTCGAGAGGGCAAAGGCCAGCACGACGCCCAGCATGACGCCGAGACCCGTGGTGATGCATCCGGCCAGCAGCCAGCCCATCAGCTTGTCCTTGACCGTCTTCATGCGGCAGCAGCTCGTCGGCTGGAAGAACGCCGGATCGAGCGTCGCGCCGTTCTCGATGGCCTTCATCATCAGCTCCGTCTTCTTGTCCACCTCGTGCCGCCGGTTCCGCAGGACCAGGGCGATAATGATCAGGGGAAGGACAACGCAGATGCTGATCGGAATCAAGGTCTCGAACATTTTCCCGATGGTGTACCAGCCGTCGGACATTAAAAGCATAGTCATCATAACAGATACATTTTTAAATTCAATTCACCCGTTAGACGGCCCATCGCCCCGAAAGGCTACAAATAATTTGAGATTCCCGATCAGGTCGGGAATGACGGGATGGCTTGCCGTGCGTCGGCGTTGTGGAGGGCGGAGCAGAAATTGGTTTTTCGGCCCTTGTGGACGAAAAATAATTTCTGTCCGCCCGCGGGGGTTGGCAAGCCCAGACTAGCGCACCTTGCTATCGCAATACCAACAGCGCGTGATTCCGTTTTCCGCGAGGCGGAAGAGCGGATCGTGCTTCTCGTTGTTGCAGATGCACTTCGGGTTGGAGCAGTGCAGCGCCGGGTTGAGGATCGGCTCCTCGTGCTCCGGCATCCCGTGCGACGCGTCGTTCTTCCATTCCATCAGGCTCACGATCAGCGCCATGCGCACGAACTTTCCGTTCTCCACCTGGCGGAAATAGGCCGCGCGCGGGTCGTCGTCCACCTCGGTCAGGATCTCGTTGACGCGCGGCAGCGGGTGCAGCACGGCCATCTTCTCCTTGGCGAGCGCCATGCGGCGGGCGTCCAGCACGAAGCTGTCCTTCACGCGGTCGAACTCGTCCTCGTCCAGGAAACGCTCCTTCTGCACGCGCGTCATATAGAGCACGTCCAGCTCCGGGATGGCCTCGTCGAGGTTGTTGGTCTCGCGGTAAGCCACGCCCATCTTGTCGCAGACATCCTGCTTGATGTAGTCCGGCAGGCGCAGCTCGTCCGGGGCGATCAGCACGACCTTGATGCCCTTGTAGCGCGACAGGGCCTTGATCAGCGAATGGACGGTGCGGCCGAAGCGCAGGTCGCCGCAGAAGCCGATGGTGATGTTGTCGATGTGGCCGAGCTCGCGCTTGATGGTGAGCAGGTCGGTCAGTGTCTGCGTCGGGTGGCTGTGGGAGCCGTCGCCGGCGTTGATGATCGGCACGCGGGACACCTCGGAGGCCACCAGCGGCGCGCCCTCGATGGGGTGGCGCATCGCGATGATGTCGGCGAAGCAGCCGACCACGCGGACGGTGTCCTGCACGGTCTCGCCCTTGCTCACCGAAGTGTTCTGGGGGTTGGAGAAACCGAGCACGTTGCCGCCCAGCTCCATCATCGCGGCGGTGAAACTCAGCCGCGTGCGGGTGCTGGGCTCATAGAAGAGCGTAGCGAGCTTCTTGTGGGCCATGCTGCCCTGGTAGCGTTCGCGGTGCGCGATGATGTCTTCGGCCAGCGCGACAATCTGGTCGATCTCCTCCTTGGTGAGGTCGGTGGGGTCGATGAGGTGTTTCATAAGCTGTTGCGGAAATCGAGGATCTGCTGTTTCTGGGCGGGCGTGATATAGTTCTGCTCGACGGCCACGTCCACCAGGGCGTCGAGGTTGCTGAGCGAGTAGTTGACGACATCGGCGGCGGCAAGGCGCTCGACGCCCTTGCGCAGGCCGTAGGTGAAGATGCTCACGATGCCGAGCACCTCGGCGCCCGCTTCGCGCAGGGCCTCCACCACGTCGATCACGCTGCCGCCCGTGGAGATGAGGTCCTCCACGACGACGACCTTGGTGCCCGGGTCGAGCCGGCCCTCGATGCGGTTGGTGCGGCCGTGGCTCTTGGCCTCGCCGCGGACATAGCCCATCGGCAGGCCGAGCAGGGTGGCGGTGATGGCGGCGTGGGCGATGCCGGCGGTGGAGGTGCCCATCAGGGCCTCGCACGCCGGGAAATGCTCGCGCACGAGCTTCGCCAGGCCTGCCTCGACCTTTTCGCGCACGGCGGGGGCGGAAAGCGTCAGGCGGTTGTCGCAATAGATCGGGCTCTTGATGCCGCTGGCCCAGGTGAACGGCTCCTCAGGCCGGAGGAAGACGGCCTTGATCGAGAGGAGTTCTTTGGCAATCTCTTTCTGCATATCTTATTGATTCAAAAACTCTTTGAGGCAGCGCTGATAGGCGGCGACGGGGTCGGCGGCGGCCGTCACGGGCCGGCCGACGACGATGTAGTCGGAGCCGATTTCCCGGGCGCGGGCCGGGGTGGTGATGCGGACCTGGTCGTCCGCGGCAGCGTCCGCGAAACGGATGCCGGGGGTGATGGCGAGGAAGTCCGGGCCGCAGGCGTCCTTGACCATCGCCGCTTCGAGCGGCGAGCAGACGACGCCGTCCAGGCCCGCTTCGCGCGCGTTCTGCGCGTATTTGACGATTGTCTCGCCGATGCCGGCGCCGATCAGCAGTTCGTTCTGCATCCGCTCCTCGCTGGTGGAGGTGAGCTGGGTGACGGCGATCAGCAGCGGCCGCGTTCCGTCCGGCCTCGTGAGGCCCTCCAGCGCGGCGCGCATCATGTCGATGGTGCCGGCCGCGTGGACGTTGCAGATGTCCACGTCGAGCGAGGAGAGCACGCGCATCGCTTTCTTGACGGTGTTGGGGATGTCGTGGAGCTTGAGGTCCAGGAAGATGGGGTGTCCGCGGCGCTTGATCTCGCGCACGATGTCGGGGCCTTCCGCATAGAAGAGCTCCATCCCGATCTTGACGAAGGGCTTGCGCCCGCCCGCGAACAGGTCGAGGAATTCGAGGGTCTGCTGCCTGCCTGCGAAGTCGCAGGCGATGATGACGTCTTTTGCCATTATTCTACGATGCCGATTATTTCTTGTAAACTGTTGATTCCGAGGTTGTCCATCAATTCCGGGAGGGCCGCCACGATCTCCGGGCAGACCATCGGGTTGCGGAGGTTCTCCGCGCCCACCTGCACGGCCGTGGCGCCGGCCATCATCATTTCGACGACGTCCTCCGCGCGCCGCACGCCGCCGCAGCCCATCACCGGGATGCTGCATGCGTGGGCCACCTGGTAGACCATCCGGAGGGCCAGGGGGAAGACCGCCGGGCCGGAGAAGCCGCCCATCTTGTTGGCGATGACGGGCCGGCGGCGCCGGATGTCGATGCGCATGCCCAGCAGGGTGTTGATCAGGGTGATGCCGTCCGCGCCGGCGTCCTCGCAGGCTTTGGCGATGGAGACGATGTCCGTCACGTTGGGGCTCAGCTTGAGGAAGACGGGCTTGCGGGAGACGGCCTTGACGGCTTTCGTCACCGCGGCGGCCGAGGCCGGGTCGGTGCCGAAGGCCATGCCGCCGTTGTGCACGTTGGGGCAGGACACGTTGACTTCCAGGATATCGATGTCGGGGCAGGCGTCCGCCCGCTCGCAGTTGTAGGCGTATTCTTCGACGGAGAAGCCGCTGATGTTGGCGATGATGGCGCCGCGGTAGATCTTGCGGAGCGCGGGGGCCTTCTCGTTGACGAGGGCCTCGATGCCCGGGTTCTGCAGGCCTACGGAGTTGATCATGCCGGCGTTGCACTCGGCGATGCGCGGGGTGGGGTTGCCGAAGCGGGCCTCGCGGGTGGTGCCCTTCAGGGAGATGCCGCCGAGGACGTTGAGGTCAAGGCTGTCGGCCAGTTCGAGGCCGAAGCCGAAGGTCCCGCTGGCGGGGATGACCGGGTTCTCCAGGCGCAGCCCGCAGAGATTGACGGAAAGGTCTTTGTTTACCATAACACTTCCTCCTTGTCGAATACGGGGCCGTCGGCGCAGACGCGCCGGGGGCCGTTTGCTGTCTGGACGGTGCAGCCGTAGCAGAAGCCGGCTCCGCAGCCCATCCGCTCCTCCAGGCTGACTTCGCCGGGGGCGTCGAGGGCTTTGCAGACGGCCTTCAGCATGGGCAGGGGGCCGCAGGCGTAGAAGCGGTCGAAGACCGGCTTCGCGGCTGCGATGGCGTCGGTGACGAAGCCTTTCGTGCCCACGGAGCCGTCCATCGTGGCGATGAGGACCGGGATGCCGAGGGCCTTCAGGTCGTCGGCCAGGCAGATCTCGTCGGCCTTGTTGAAGCCGAGCACGGCCGTGGCGTGCTTGCCCTGCGCGAGCAGCTCTTTGGCGAGCAGGTAGAGCGGCGCGACGCCGAGGCCGCCGCCGATCAGCAGGGCGTCGGCGGCGCATTTTTCCGGATGGAATCCGCTGCCCAGCGGCAGCAGCAGCTCGAGGGCGGTGCCGGGGGCCATCCTGGAGAGGACCTGCGTCCCTTCGCCGACCACCTTGTAGTAGAGGACGACCGCGTCGGGGCGGCAGTCGCTGATGGAGATCGGCCGCCGGAGGTAGTAGCCCGGCAGGGCGAGGTCCACGAACTGGCCGCTGGCGGCGGTCACGAGGCTGTCGCTGCGCAGCACGATGCGGTAAGTGTCGCGCGCTTCCAGGTCGTTGCTCTCGATGGTGAAAAGTCGTTTCTGCATGGCTTTATGCTTGATAGACGGGCTTGCCGTCCTTGAGGGTCAGGAGAATGCGGCCGCGGACGGCCTTGCCGGCGAAGGGCGTGGCCTTGCCGAGGGAAAGGAAGTCCGCCGGATCGACGGTCCAGGCGGCGTCGGGGTCGATGACCACGAGGTCGGCGGGGGCGCCGGGGAGCAGGCCGCCCGCCAGGCGGAACGCCCGGCGCGGCCCTGCGGTCAGCGCCTCGACGACGCGCTCGAGGGAGACCTTGCCGGTCAGGACGAGGTCGGTGTAGACGACGGCGAAGGCCGTCTCCAGGCCGACGACGCCCATCGCGCTCCCGGCCAGGCCGCGGGATTTCTCCTCGGCGCTGTGGGGCGCGTGGTCGGTGGCGATGGCGTCGATGGTGCCGTCGCGCAGGCCCTCGATAAGCGCCTCGCGGTCTTCTGCGCGGCGCAGCGGGGGATTCATCTTGAAACGGCCGTCCTCCTGGAGGTCATCCTCGCAGAGGGACAGGTAGTGGGGGCCGGTCTCGCAGGTCACGCGCACGCCGCGCGCCTTGGCCTGGCGGATCAGCTCCACGCTCTCGGCGCAGGAGATGTGGCAGACGTGGTAGCGGCAGCCCGTCTCCTCGCAGAGGAGCAGGTCCCGCTTGATCTGGCCCCATTCGCTCTCGGAGCAGATCCCTTTATGGCCGTGTGCGGCGCAGTAGCGTCCGTCGTGGATGTAGCCGCCGTGCAGCAGGGTGTTGTCTTCGCAGTGGGCCGCGATGACGACGTCTTCGCGGGCGGCCGCCTCCATCGCGCTGCGCATCATAGCGTCGCGCTGGACGCCGCTGCCGTCGTCGGAGAAGGCGACGCAGCGGTCCTTGAGCGCCGCGAAGTCCACGAGCGCTTCGCCTTTGCGGCCCAGGGTGATGGAGGCGTAGGGGAGGACGCGGATGCAGGCGTCCCGGTCGATGATCTCCTGTTCGAGGGCCAGGGTCTCGGGGCTGTCGGGCACGGGGTTGAGGTTGGGCATCGCGCAGACGGTCGTGTAGCCGCCGTGCGCCGCCGCCAGCGAGCCGGAGCGGATGGTTTCCTTGTAGCTCTGTCCCGGTTCCCGGAAATGGACATGGACGTCGATGAAGCCTTCGCTGACCAGCTTGCCGCTGCAGTCGATGACCTCCGCGTCCGGCACCTCGACGATGTCCGGTCCGATGGCCGCGATGCGGCCGTCCCGGACCAGGACGTCGCCCCGCCGCCGGCCGCTGCCGTCGACGAGCGTACCACCTTTCAACAAAATAGTCGCCATAGTCTCCACCATATATAAAAAAACAGACAGCTAAAATAGCTGTCCGGAATCATCAAAAAGGGAAAAGTGACGGAAGGAGGCCTCCAGGAAGCCGCCGCGGCGGAACACGTCGATGTGGTAAACCCTCTTCATTACACTTTATCCTTGCAAATATAGGAACTTTCCCCCGAACTCCCAAATCCCCGCCCCGCCTTTCGCCCCACTTTTTTCTCCCCACGCCCCACACCCTCCGTCCTCCGCCCCTCACCTCCCGCCCCACACCCCATCCCCGCTCAGCGTGTGCTGTAAACAATTGTATATCAACATTATAGAACATTGCCCTTGCTCGTTTTCAGGTAGGGATAAAACCTTAAATTGCAGTATATTAGCGAATTCTGGAGCACGGCCTCTCGCGTCCCCAAATAGTAAATCGCGAATACAAAAGACATATCGCCCGTTTTTCGCTATTTGCAGACTATCAATGTGTTAAGAGAATATACGTAGTCAGATTTTACCACGTGTACTTTCATTACTACTTGATTGATAGTGTGTTGCGGAAAACGCCCGTCCTGCCCGGTCCCGATCGGGTATCTCCTTACATTTTTTCGCAGAGGTGTTTTGTGTAAAATGCTGATAGTTAGAGATATACGAGAAGTGACAGGCCCATTTTTCACCCCGTCAGATCACATAAACTATTGATATTAAACAAATAACGAAAAACGGGCAGTGTATCGTCCTAAAAATAGTTTACCAAAAAGGGAAAGAAGAATGGAAGCACGAAGCTACCGGGCGATGCACCGAGCCCGAGGGAGGATGCGGCCGGGAAGACAAAGTGTGGGAGAGGAAAGGGAAATCCACAAAAACGGCCCCAGAGCGATGTTTGGGTGGATTTCTCCTGGGCAGAGGTGGCGGGCCGGCGGGGAGTCAGCGGGTGCAGCGCCAGGCGGGCTTGACGTAGGCGCCCTGCATGGCGTAGGGGGCGCGCTCGGCGTCCCAGTCGGGGTCGTCGGAGACGGACTCGGCGCGGTCGGTGTAGAGGATGCCGTCGAGGTGGTCGGTCTCATGCTGGAAGATGATGGCGACGTAGCCGTGGAGCTCTTCGGTGCGGGGCTCGAGGGTCTCGGGATCGGTCCAGCCGATCACGACGCCCTCGCTGCGCGGGACGATGCCCCGCTTGCCGGGGATGGACAGGCAGCCCTCGGGACCGCGGACGGTGTCGCCGAGGTGCTCCAGCACGCGGATGTTGGGATACACCACGAAGGGCTCGCCGGGCTGGTCGAGGCGCTGGATGGCGGCCACGCGGATCGCGAGCCCCACCTGGGGCGCCGCGATCCCCACGCCGCCCTGCTGCGGCGACCGGACCGTGGCGAGCAGCTTGGCGGCGAGCGTCGCATAGAGCTCGCTGCGGATCTCCTTGTCGGTGAGGTCGCGGGAAGGGGTGCGCAGCTCCAGGGAATCCTTGGGATCCGTGACCACGCAGACGTACATCACGGAGTCGGACTGCTCGATGAGGGTGCGTTCCCAGGCGGAGAAAGGCCCGCGCGCCTTGCGCAGGGGGGCGTCCCCGGAACTCAGCGTGAGGACAAGGACGGGAATCACGGCGGCCACGAGCGGAAGCGCGACAGCCAGCAGGAAGGTGCGGAAGGAGCTGCTTGTTTTCATACGGGAAACAAATATAAGAAAAAAACGTGCGGCTGACGCCCGCAGATGCATACTTGGAAGTTATCAACAAAGAATTTAAGCAAATTGTCAATAAATTTCCTTGCAAGGAGTTTCGGTTTGTTGTAAATTTGCACTTTGGTTAGTTCAAGTATGAAAGTCAGCATCATCATGGGATCCAAAAGCGACTGGGACGTCATGTCAGCCGCTTGCGAGACCCTCGATCTGTTCGGGGTCCCCTACGAGAAAAAAGTCATCAGCGCACACCGCACTCCCCAGTTCTTCTGCGACTACATGGCCGGCGCCCGCGACCGCGGCGTAGGCATGGTGATCGCCGGTGCGGGCGGCGCGGCGCACCTGCCCGGCATGGCGGCCGCCCTGACTTCGCTCCCTGTGATCGGCGTTCCTATCCGGAGCAAGGCCCTCAATGGTCTGGATTCCCTGCTGTCCATCGTCCAGATGCCTTCCGGCATCCCCGTCGCAACCATGGCGATCGACGGTGCCAAGAATGCCGCTCTCTACGCGGTCGCCGTTTTCGCCCTCCAGGATCCCGCGCTCGCGGCCAAGTTGGAGGATTTCCGGAAGAAACAATCAGAAAAGGTCCTTTCAACCGAATTATAATATATGAATGCTCACCGCATCTATGTAGAAAAGTATTCGCAATTCCAGGTTGAGGCGCAGAGCCTCAAGAGTGAATTCAACGAAAACCTTTCTCTCTCGCTGCGTACCCTGCGGCTCCTGAATGTGTATGACCTGTTCGGATTTTCCAGCGAGCTGCTGGAGAAGTGCCGCTATACCGTGTTCGGCGAGACCGTGACCGACACCGTGACGGACGAGTGCCCCCTGGAGGGCAAGAAATACCTGGCTGTCGAGTACATCCCCGGCCAGTTCGACCAGCGGGCCTCCTCGGCCCTGGACTGCGTCCACCTGGTCGACCCGTCCGCCGACGTGCAGATCCGCTCGTCGCGCCTGCTCATCTTCGACGACGACCTCTCCGACGAGGCCCTCGCCGCGATCCGCCACTATTATATCAACGTGGTGGAATCCCGGCCGAAGGACCTCGGCCGCCTGCAGCCCGAGGGCAAGGCGGAGGTGAAGCCGCTCGCCTCGCTCGCGGGCTTCACGAAGATGGCCCCGGCCGACTACGCCGCCTTCTGCAAGCAGTGGGGCCTGGCGATGAACACCGACGACCTCGCCGAGGTGGTCCGCTACTTCACCCAGGAGGGCCGCGACCCCTCCGAGACGGAGCTGCGCATCCTCGACACCTACTGGAGCGACCACTGCCGCCATACGACCTTCACCACCGAGCTGACTGACGTCAAGGTGGACGATTCCTTCGTCAAGGAAGAGATCGAGGCGGAATACCGCGAATTCCTGGCGGCCCGCAAGGAACTGGGCCGCGAGCAGAAGAGCCTCTGCCTGATGGAGCTGGCGACGATCGGCGCGCGCGTCCTGCGCAAGCGCGGCCTGCTGGAGGACCTGGAGCAGAGCGAGGAGAACAACGCCTGCAGCATCTTCGTGGATGTGGACGTGGACGGCAAGACCGAGAAATGGCTCCTCCAGTTCAAGAACGAGACGCACAACCACCCGACCGAGATCGAGCCGTTCGGCGGCGCCGCCACCTGTCTGGGCGGCGCGATCCGCGACCCGCTCTCCGGCCGCGCCTACGTCTACCAGGCGATGCGCGTGACGGGCGCCGGCGACATCAACGCCGCCGTCAAGGACACGCTGCCGGGCAAGCTCCCGCAGCGCATGATCAGCCGCAAGGCCGCCGCCGGCTATTCCAGCTACGGCAACCAGATCGGCCTCGCCACCACCCACGTGCGTGAAATCTATCACCCGGGCTATACCGCCAAGCGCCTCGAAGTGGGCGCGGTCGTGGGTGCCGTCAAGGCGGACGACGTCCGCCGTGAGAGCCCCGCGCCCGGCGACGTCATCCTCCTGCTGGGCGGCCGCACGGGCCGCGACGGCATCGGCGGTGCCACCGGCTCCTCCAAGGAGCACACCGGCACCTCGCTCGAGACCTGCGGCAGCGAGGTCCAGAAGGGCAACGCCCCCGAGGAGCGCAAGATCCAGCGGCTCTTCCGCCGCCCGGAGGTGACGCGCCTCATCAAGAAATCCAACGACTTCGGCGCCGGCGGCGTGAGCGTCGCCATCGGCGAACTGGCCCCCGGCCTGGACATCTGGCTGGACCGCGTGCCGACCAAATACAGCGGCCTGAACGCCACCGAACTCGCGATCAGCGAGTCCCAGGAGCGTATGGCCGTGGTGGTGGAGGCCAAAGACCGCGCCGCCTTCGAAGCCTTCTGCGGCAGCGAGAACGTCGAGGTGACGCACGTCGCCGACGTGACCGACCGCGGCCGGATGCGCATGTTCTACCACGGCGAGACGGTCGCCGACCTCTCCCGCGAGTTCATCGACAGCGCCGGCGCCAAGCACTTCGCGCAGGCCGCCATCGGCGCGGTCGAGGACATCGACCCGTTCCGCCGCGAGCCGGAAGGCGCCACGCTGCGCGAAAAGATGGTCAGCGTGCTGTCCGACGCCAACGTCGCTTCCCAGAAGGGCCTCGTGGAGATGTTCGACTCCACCATCGGCCGCTCCACCGTCCTGATGCCTTACGGCGGCGCGCTTCAGTCCACGGAGACGCAGGTCTCCGTCCAGAAGCTCCCCACCGCCGGCTACACCGACACGGCCAGCATGATGGCCTTCGGCTACGACCCGTACCTCACCAGCTGGAGCCCGTACCACGGCGCGGCCTATGCCGTCGTGGACGCGTGCGCCAAGGTGGTGGCCGCGGGCGGCGACTGGTCCACGATGCGCTTCTCCTACCAGGAGTACTTCGAGCGCATGACCGCCGACGCGCACAGCTGGGGCAAGCCCCTCTCCGCGCTGCTCGGCGCCCTGAAGATGCAGCTCGCCTTCGGCCTGCCGTCCATCGGCGGCAAGGACTCGATGAGCGGCACCTTCGAGCACATCAGCGTGCCGCCCACCCTGATCGCCTTCGGCGTGACGACGGTGGACGCCGGCCGCGTGATCTCTCCGGAACTCAAATGGGAGGGCAACAAGCTCGACCTGATCAAGCATACCCC
>JAEEGJ010006934.1_pt1 | contig 33299 bp, 27 predicted proteins | sample 8958761 | NCBI WGS metagenome assembly JAEEGJ01 (sample SAMN16246546, study PRJNA631951) | gut metagenome | biome: gut microbiome; feature: rumen; material: RS-attached | host: Bos | place: Iran: Karaj | collected 2018-10
AGGCACGTTACGACGAGCTGAAGAGCCTGATGAGCGACATGCCCGACGTAAAAGTATATGCCGGTGCCCAGGCACTGAACGAGATTGTAGAAGCCGGTCCCATCAACATGGTACTCACAGCGATGGTAGGTTTCTCGGGATTGAATCCCACCATCCATGCCATCAAGGCAGGTAAGACCATCTGCTTGGCAAATAAGGAGACACTGGTAGTTGCCGGTGAGCTGATTCTGCAGCTGGCCCAGCAATACCACACCCCCATCCTGCCTGTCGACAGCGAGCACTCAGCTATCTTCCAGAGTTTGGTTGGCGAGGATCAGAACCCCATCGAAAAGATTCTGCTCACAGCATCTGGTGGTCCTTTCCGCTTGAAGTCGATGGAAGAGATTGCTCACGTAACCAAGGCCGATGCCCTGCGCCATCCAACATGGGACATGGGTGCTAAGATCACCATCGATTCAGCTTCGATGATGAACAAGGGCTTCGAGGTCATCGAGGCTAAGTGGCTGTTTGGTGTGGACGCTAAGCAGATTCAGGTTTTGGTTCACCCACAGAGCATTGTTCACAGTGCCGTTCAGTTCCAGGATGGTAGTGTAAAGGCCCAGTTGGGTGTGCCCGATATGCGCCTGCCTATCCAGTATGCCTTCTCGTTCCCACAGCGTTTGCACCTGAGTGGCGAGCGCCTCGACCTGTTCAAGGCCCAGCACCTGGAGTTCTTCGAACCCGACTTGGAGAAGTTCCGTTGCTTAGCTTTGGCGTTCGAAGCTATCGACAAGGGCGGTAACATGCCATGTATCGTGAATGCTGCTAACGAGATTGTGAACCGTGGATTCCTGGAGGATAAGTGCGGATTCCTGCAGATGGGCGACATCATTGCCGAGACCATGCAGCGTGCTACCTTCGATAAGAACCCCAGCTACGACACCTACATCGCTACCGATGCCGAGGCCCGTCGTATCGCTACAGAACTCATGAATAAATAATCAACAATGGATATCTTTTTAATTAGACTTTTGCAATTCATGCTGGCCATTGGCCTGCTAGTGCTGCTCCACGAGGGTGGCCACTTCTTCTTTGCCAAGCTTTTTGGCATCCGCGTAGAGAAGTTCTATCTCTTCTTCGATCCCAGCATTTGGAAATGGGACGGCAGTCTGTTTAAGATCAAGCCTAAGAACAGCGACACACAGTATGGTGTAGGTTGGTTGCCATTGGGCGGCTACTGTAAGATTGCCGGTATGATCGACGAGAGTTTTGATACCGAACAGATGAAACAGCCCATGCAGCCATGGGAGTTCCGCTCGAAACCAGCTTGGCAGCGCCTGCTGGTGATGATTGGCGGTGTATTGGTAAACTTCCTGCTGGCCCTGTTCATCTACTCAATGATTCTGTTCTACTGGGGCGACACCTATATCCCCACCAAGAACATGACCTTGGGTATGAAGTTCAACACCGAGGCTAAGCAGTATGGTTTTAAGGATGGTGATATCCTGGTAGGTACCGAGAACGGTGAGTTCAAGGACTTCAGCGCAGATATGTACCGCGCCCTGAGCGAGGCTACCCGTGCCGACATTATTCGTGATGGTAAAGCCATGAGCATCAAGTTGCCTGGCGACATCAACCTGTTAGGTATGCTGAAGGCAGAGCCATCGTTCGTTCGTCCACTGATTCCTGCTGTGATAGACAGTGTAATGGAGAATACACCTGCCGCCAAGATGGGATTACAGAAAGGCGATAAGATTGTAGGCATCAACGGCAAGCCTGTTGACAGCTACAATGAGTTTACCGACCAGCTGGGTGTACTCGAGGATATGATGACAGCCGCCAAGACGCAGGCCGACAGCCTGAAGGTGCGCACAGCCACCATCGTTTATGCTCGTAACGAGGTACAGGATACAGCCACCATCACCTTGACTCCTGATTTGAAACTCGGTTTCATGGTGCAGACCATCGCTGGCATCTACCAGCCCGTCACCAAGGAATATGGTTTCTTTGAGAGTTTCCCTGCCGGAATAGCATACGGCATCAACGTGCTAAAGGGTTATGTGGGCGACATGAAGTATGTGTTCACAGCCGACGGTGCTAAATCGATTGGTGGTTTCGGCGCTATCGGCAGTCTGTTCCCACCCATGTGGGATTGGTATCTGTTCTGGAAGATGACCGCCTTCCTCTCAATCATCCTCGCCTTCATGAACATTCTGCCCATCCCTGCCTTGGATGGTGGACATGTACTGTTCCTGATTTATGAGATGATTACCCGTCGCAAGCCTTCAGAGACCTTCATGATCCGTGCCGAATACTTCGGTTTCGGTCTGCTGATACTCCTGATGGTATTCGCGAACCTCAATGATATATTGCGGTGGTTAGGATATATGTAAACAAAAAGCCCCACTCACTGGGGCTTTTTTAATGCCTTTACTCTATGTTTGTAGTGATGATGACTTTGTTTGCTATTGTGCTCGTGGGATACGGGGCAGGCAAATTGGGATATTTGGGAGGCGACTTTGACAGACAGCTGTCGAGGTTGGTAATTAATATGACCTGTCCGGCGCTGATTCTGTCGTCGGCTATGACAGGCGAACTGCCTGACCGTGAGTATATTCTACCGTTATTACTCATCAGCGTGATTACCTATGCGGTGCTTACAGGTATCGCCTTTCTGTTGCCACGCTACCTTACCAAGAAGAAAGACGACGAAGGCGCTATCGGTTTTGCTCTGATGTTTGGTAACGTGGGCTTTATGGGCTACCCTGTGGTGGCATCGATATTCGGACACGAGGCCGTTTTCTATGCTGCTGTACTGAATGTTGTAAATACATTTGCAGTGTTTACTGTAGGAACTATCCTGATAACAGGTAAAAATGAAGTAGAGGAAAGCCGTTTTGAAAAGAAGGTGCTCTACTCTACCCCGATGCTGGCCTGCTACCTGACGATGCTGATAGTAGCGTTGCGCATCGATAATATCCCCGAAGCCATCAGCGCACCACTCACCATGATTGGTAACATCACCGTACCTGCCGCGCTGCTGATTATCGGTTCATCGATGTCGAACCTCCCCATCAAATCGCTGTTAGGTAACACCAGCGTTTATGCTACCACACTTTTCCGACTGGCCATACTGCCCATCGGCATCTACTATCTGTGCACGCTTTTAGGCTTCTCGCAGTTTGTAGTAAACATCAATACGGTAGTAATTGCCATGCCTGTGGCTACTTACGGTACTATTCTGTGCTTAAAATACGGCAAAGATACCACGATGATAACCGAGGTAACATTTATTACCACCCTCATCTCCATGGTGTCCATCCCATTATTGGTTTTATTCTTTCTATAAGCAGATAGCAACAAACAATCAACACATAGATAAGCACAACCTGAAGGATGGTTGGATGCAAGTTACCGATACTGGCGCCCGGAAAGGTGGCGATGGTATTCAACGACGCATTCAACCCATTCACTATATATAATAATAGGTACGCGAGGGGCGGAAACAACAGAACGGCTATCGACAGACATAGAATAATGAATGCCGCAGGCACCACCAGGAAGTTGGTAAGCAGAAAACAGGTAGAGAACTGTCCGAAGTAATAGGCGATTAATGGTGCCACACCCAACTGAGCCGCAATAGAGACAGCCACCATGCCCCAAACCTTTGCCACCCAGGGGTGCTCCATATAATACTGGTCGGAAAACACGCTGGTAAACAAGGGCACAAACAGCAGGATAGCCCATACGGCCATAAACGACATCTGAAATCCCACATCAAACAGCCAGGCAGGATTCCACATCAACATCAAAAAAGCTGTAAAAGCCAGAACGTTGACCGACATCTTATTACGACGCCCAATCGACAAAACGCCATAGATGGTAAGCATGACGGCCGAGCGTACAGCACTAACAGGCATACCAACCAGCAGCACAAACGCCCATACCACCAGGATCATCAACAACTGCGACAAAGCCGGCCACCGTCTTCGTGGCAGGAACAACGACAACAGCATATAGATAATACCAAGGTGCAGACCACTAAGCGCCAACACATGCGAGGCACCGCTGACAGAATATGCACTTTTCACATCTCGAGTCAAAGCCGACTTATCGCCTAACGACATAGCTGCCACCACCGCATAAGCATCGCCATCAAGCCCACTATCATTAAAACGCTGCAACAACTGCTCGCGTTGCTGAAGGAAAAAGTTTCTGGAGCGATCTAATCGGGTTTCGGTTTGCGGTTGATTGGTGGTTTGCTGATGGTGCTGCATCACGCACATGCCTAACAACAGGCAGCATACCACGATAGCTACCGACTGCGCATTGGCAAACTTATAAAGCAGCAAAGCCACAACCACCATACCAGCCAGCACAGGTAATATGGTGATAGGAAGCGACACATAGTGAGCGATGATAATGCCAAGAATCATACTCACCGTTACAGCCGCTACGGGACATTTATCGAATAATCGACTTTGCATACCAAGGTACAAAAGTACAACTATTTTTGGGAATATAAGAAATATTTCGTAACTTTGTCGCCGTAATCAAAGAATAAAGAAAGAATGGAAATGGTAAATATACCCATCTGGGCGTGGATTTTGTTCTACATACTAGTATTCATTATGTTGCTGATCGACCTGAAATCGTTCGGAAAGAAAGGTCAACATGAAGTGAGCGTATCCGAAGCTCTGAAGATGACAGCCGTATGGATAGGTGTTTCGCTGGTATTCTGCGCGGGCATCTATCTGTTATATCCTGTTGACTCTCATGAGAAAGCAATGGAGTTCTTGGCAGGTTATCTGATTGAGAAATCCTTATCGATGGACAATCTGTTTGTATTCCTGATGCTGTTCTCGTTCTTCGGCGTGCAGCGAAAATACCAGCACGAGGTGTTGTTCTGGGGTATCTTTGGTGCTTTAGTACTGCGCAGTATCTTTATTTTTGCAGGTACAGCGATGATTGCCCAGTTTGAATGGATATTAGGATTGTTTGGATTATTCCTGATTTATACGGGCATCAAGATGTTCGGACATAACGACGAGCAGGTCGACCCTTCGAACAATTTCTTCGTAAAGATATTCAAGAAATTCTTCCCTGTGACCGACCAGATGCACGAGGGAAAATTCTTTATCGTCGAGAACGGTAAGCGATTAGCAACTCCATTGTTTATTGCCTTATTGGTAATCGAGACAACCGATGTGGCCTTTGCCGTCGATTCTATCCCCGCCGTATTCTCAGTGAGCCGCGATCCGTTTATCGTGCTCACCTCCAATATCTTCGCCATTCTGGGTCTGCGTGCCCTGTACTTTGCATTGGCAGCAGTTGCCAGGTATTTCACCTATCTTAAATATGGTTTAGGTATCATCCTGAGCTTTGTGGGTGTAAAGATGCTATTAGCCATGAACGAGTACGTGAACGCATTCGGCGAGATGGTAGGATTGCGTATCAACATGCCACACATCGAGGTACCTACCACACTTTCGTTGGCCATCATCTTCGGTGTTTTGGTGTTATCGATGCTACTATCCGTATGTGTATCAAAAGCAAAAACCAAATAAAATATGGAAAACAAAAACTATCTTTACGATGCCGTAGCCTTGCTGAAGGAGCTGATTGCCATTCCTTCGGTTAGTAGAGACGAGACGAGAGCTGCCGATAAGCTGGCTGACTTCCTGAACATGTGGAATCTGCCATTCGGTCGCGAGGGTAACAACCTCTGGGTGGGCTGTCCTGATTGGGACAATAACCGCCCTACCGTGATGCTCAACGCCCATATCGACACCGTAAAACCCGTTAGCTCGTGGACACGCGATCCATTTTCACCAGATCAGGAATACGACGTGATATATGGTCTGGGCTCAAACGACTGTGGCGGCGGACTGGTTTCGCTGTTACAAGCCTATCGCATCATGCTGTATCGTCCTCGCAACTATAATCTGTTGTGGGTAGCTTCGGCCGAAGAAGAGATATCGGGACAGAACGGACTGAGTCGCGTGCTGCCTTTGTTGCCCAAGATTGACGTAGCCATTGTGGGTGAGCCTACAGGCATGCAACCCGCCATTGCCGAAAAAGGACTGATGGTAATTGATGGTTATGCTCACGGCAAATCGGGCCATGCTGCCCGTAACGAAGGCATAAATGCTATCTACGAAGCACTCGACGATCTGGTTTGGCTTCGCGATTATAAATTCCGCAAGGTAAGTCCGCTCTTAGGCCCCACGAAGATGACGGTGACCGTAGTTGAAGGCGGTACCCAGCATAACGTAGTGCCTGATACACTGCATTTTGTTATTGATGTACGCACCAACGAGTTCTATCAGAACGAATATCTGTTTAACTTCCTGTGCAAGAAGATGACCAAGTGCGAGTTGCGCGCCCGTTCGTTCCGCTTGCACTCATCGGCCATCTCACCCGAGCATCCACTCATTAAGAGATGTATCGACAGAGGCATGCAGCCCTTCGGTTCGCCCACACTGAGCGATCAGGCGCTGATGCCATTCCCATCATTTAAGCTGGGTCCAGGCGAATCAAGTCGCTCGCACTCAGCCAATGAGTTCATAAAGATTTCGGAGATGGAACATGCCATCGATACCTATATAGGATTGTTGGACGGATTGACACTGTAAGTGCCTATCTGGCCGTGTGGCCAGAATTGACACTCAGCGTGTCGACCCTATCGCGCCAACCAGCCCTCAGGGTTCAGTTTAGCGCTGCCTTTGCGCAACTGGAACTGCATCAAACCCTCAGCACCCACACGACCAAGTGTCTGTCGGGTGCTTACTTTTTGTCCTCGACTCACGTTAACCGAAGCCAAGTCGCAATAAACCGACAGGTAGCTACCATGACGCACGATAACTACTGTGGTGCCAGCATAGCTGAATACAGCACTCACCTCGCCATCGAACACACAACGAACTGCTGCACCAGGCTGACCCTTGATATCAATACCTTTCTTATCGAGTGTTACATGTCCCTTCACATCTGTTACGTGGTTGGTACCAAAGTGGTTCACAATACGATAGCCGCCAGCAATAGGCATAGGCAATCTACCGCGATTGCTCTCAAAGTTACCACTCAGCATACGGTCTTCGGACGAAACAGTATAAACTGCAGCCTCTGATTTACGGGCTTCGGCCACCTCCTTCTCGTGTGCTTTTGCATCGGCAGCCGCCTTTCGCTCAGCTGCCAATCGGGCACGCTCAGCCTCAGCAGCAGCACGCTCGGCAGCCGCTTTCTCTTCGGCATTCTTACGGGCAGCAGCTGCACGGGCTTCGGCCTTGGCTTTCTCCTCGCGAGCCTTAGCCTCAGCAATACGTCGCTCGTTCTCCTTACGAGCCGCTTCGGCTGCAGCCTGTTTGCGGGCCAGTTCCTCAGCCTTACGTTTAGCCTCAGCCTCAGCAGCCTTACGCTTAGCTTCGGCTTCGGCACGAGCCTTGGCACGCGCTATCTCTTGGGCAATCAAACGGTCGATCTGAGCATTCAACTCGGCATCGCGCTTTTTCTGTTTTTCGATGATTCCCTGAATGGTTTTCTGCTGTTTCTGCAGAGATGACACCATCTTCTGCTGCTCTTCCTGTTTGCCTTCGAGCGAACGGCGCTCCCGTTCGCCTCTCACCAACAAGTCGCTCTTCTGTTGCTTGGTGTCGGTGAGTTCGCTATGCGCCTCAGCCACCTGCTCTTTCATCGACTTCACAGCCTCGGCCTGATTCTGCTGATAGGCAGCATACTCACGCACAAAACGCAGTCGTCGGTACATCTGCGACAGGTTCTTAGCACTGAACACAAACATCAGGCGACTCTGCAGATTTCGGTTGCGATGCATGTATTTCATCGACTTGATGAAACGCAGCTTACGCTCTTCGAGTTCCTTCTCGAGTGTTACCAGCTGTACCTCCAGCGTATGGATATTACCATCAAGACGATTGATATCATGACGGATGGTATCAATCGACTTACGCTTATCGGCAATCTCGTTGTTGATAATCAGCAGGTTCTGCAAACGTTTCTTCACATCGCGCTCGTTGGCTTTCAACTTACGCTGCTGCTCCTCAATCTGCTTGCGCACCCTCTGCTGCTCGGTCTTCAAACTGTTAACCGTTACCGGCTGCTTGGATGCAGAACTCTTGGTAGTTGTCTTCTTACCTGTAGATTTCTTGCTGCCCGACTTCTTAGTTGTGGTAGCCGTACGTTTTTGCACAGACTTTTTTTTCGCCTGCTGTGCAATAGCAGGCGAAGAAAACGAGATGAGTGCTATCAGCACCATCGCGATATATCGCATACGTAACACTCTATTCATCATAGAGCCATGAAACGGCGGAGTATCTCGTCAACTGTTACCTCGCGATACTTGTTAGAAACTTCGGTTCGTGCATCCCATTCGGTATCGTTACCCAGATAATTCAGGGTCATACCCAACTTCACTTCCTTATCAGGAGTGGTAAGTGTAATGAGATGCTTCTTGGGGAACATCTTACGTCCAAACACATCGTATTCGGAATAGTCCCAGTTAAGCTGGGTGTTACCATTAAAGCGGTCCTTATACAGGATGTTAGCCATACGAATCAGTGCGGTGTTCTTGCTGGCCAACCAACTGTAGTCCATTTTTCCCTCTTCGAGATTGATAATCATATCGTCGCCACTCTCGATGGTGGTAAACTTGCCTTCGCCCTCCTTGTTATTCTTTGCAAGCACAACTGCCTCGCTACCCTGATTGGGCTTGAAAAGCTCGTTCCAGAACAATGCCTGAATAGCCGAGAAGTTCAAACCGCTATTACGCAGGAAATCTACCTGGCGGTAAGGAGCCTTCAGGTACTGCTTATTGATACGGTCCATAATCAGCACGTAATCCTTGGTGAATTCAAGACGTCCGGCCTCAACAAATCCAAAGGCCATCAGCTGCAAACGGATTACATCGTTACGACGCATTTTCAGATTACCCGTCAGCGTAATCTTCTGCGGACCAACCTCAACCGAGAACTTCACCTTCGAGGTGATGAACTTATTGGTTTGCTGGTTATCACGCACCTGACTCACAAAGTCGGTAGTCTGACGCTGTTCAATGATTGGCTTCACCTCTTTCGATTTCTTGAATATACCACATGAACTAAACATCAATGGCAATGCCAATACGGCAATTCTTACGATACTTTTCAGTTTCATTATTGATTTGCTTTTTGTTTTATTTTTTCTGCATGTTCCTGAATCACAGAGTTGTCGATCGACTCATCCAGATTCTGTAACGCCTGGTCGATATATATCTTGGCCTCAGAGTAGCGGCCCAGCATATACAGTATCCAAGCGTAGGTATCTAAGTAGGTAGCATTCTTAGGCTCTGCCTTTACGGTTTTAAAACTCATCTGCTCGGCCTTAGCCAACTGCTCACCACTTTCGCTTAAGAAGTAGGCATAGTTATTTAAACAGCCCATATTATCATCTTTCCATTGCAAGCAACTATCATAAGCCTCGTAGGCCTCTTTCATCAAGCCCTTCTGATGCAGGATGTCGCCCATCACCGCATAGAAATCGGATACGATAGCAGGATCGCTGTCCTCCTTAATCACGCCGATACCATTCTTAAAGGTAGAAAGGGCGGCATCAAGACTGTCGCGACGATAGTAGGCGATACCTTGATAGTAATAAAAGGCCATCTCGTCGGGATTATACTGTCGGGCATCCTGACAGAGTGCAATCACGCGCTCCATATCATCAGCCTCCCAGGCATAACCAATCAGCTGCAAACGGGCCGACGAGTTATCGGGCGCCAGTTGCAAAGCCTTCGTCAGCACCGTAGCGATGGTATCCTTCGGCATCTTCTTCACGTTCATATACGAGGCACAGAGAATAGCCATGTGCTCATCGGTCTGAGGCTGTTTCAGAATCTTATCAAACAGCTGCAGCACACGGGTACTATCGCCGCCCGCATTCTCGCTGGCCGAAATCTCCTGTCGCAACAGCAGTATCTTTTCCTCAATGGTGGCATTGCGATTCAGCAATACACGTTCTGTCAGCGAGTCGGCTATCTCACGATGCCCTAAAGCCTGATGATAGGTACGCAGCGACATCAGCACACGATTGTTATCAGGTTCATCTTTCAGAATCTTGTCGTACACCTTCAATGCCTTTTTCAGCTGTCCGTTCATCATCAGCGTCTCACCATACAAAGCCTGATAATTACCATCGTTGGGGAATTTCTCTGCCAAAGCCTTTATCTCGGCAATAGCCGCTTTTTTGTTCCCCTGACGGGTATATATCTCACTCTTGGCTACCGACAGACGTTCGCTTTTGCCATCGATGGCTTCGATACGGTTCAGCACCTCTACGGCCGAATCGAAATCGGCCACCTGCTGATACAGTTGGAACAGCATCTCCAGCAAGTCCTCACGCTCTTTGTCGCGCTCATAGATCTTCTCCACTACGGGAATGGCAGCTTCGTAATCCTGCTGACGGATGTACGCCTGTGCCAATGTTTCCATATAGGTAGCGTTATCCGGATCGAGTGCAGCCGCCTTCTGGATATAAGCCAGACTTTTCTCGCCATCCTTCAGAGCGTTATAGTACTGTGCCAAAAAGTAGTACGCCTCGGGGGCATCGGGATTAATCTCCAGACAATGACGCAGCAAATCAAAGGCTGCATCGTTGTTTCCCTTCTGGCGCTGCATCATGGCTTCAAGAAAGAACTGGTCGTACTCACGCTGTCCGTAACCGGTGGTTACAGAAAGCAGTAACAATAACGACAGTCCGATTTTCTTCATTCGCATCATGATTCTACTTCACGCCAGTATGACCATAACCACCTTCGCCACGTTCGGTCTCATCCAGAACCTCTACCGATACGAACTCACCCTGCTCGTGACGTGCAATCACCATCTGGGCAATACGCTCACCATCCTCAACAACAAAGTCCTCGTTCGACAGGTTGATGAGCACCACACCTATCTCGCCACGATAATCGGCATCGATAGTACCTGGGGTGTTCAGTACGGTAATACCCTTCTTTAATGCCAAACCGCTACGAGGACGTACCTGTGCCTCATAACCTACAGGCAGAGCGATATGCAAGCCTGTTGGGATGAGTCGGCGCTCAAGTGGTTTCAGGGTGATGGGTTCATCTATATTAGCTCTCAGATCCATACCGGCACTCTGCGCAGTAGCATACTGCGGCAAGGGCTGGTGACCTTTGTTTACGACTTTAATTTTCAGCATCTTTTAAAATAATATTTTAATCCACGTGCAAAGGTAGTGCTTTTAGCTTAGAAATCACCCTTTCGGCGACTAATTTTTTGATTTTTTCGTTAATTTCTGCGAAATATGCCGCTACTGCGCGTATTTTTCGTACCTTTGCACCCTGATTATGATGAATTGGCAACAACTGATATCGAACAAGCGTCTCGGTCAGGAGCATCGTCATCCTGAGCGCCACGACGACCGAACAGAGTTCAAGCGCGATTACGACCGTTTGATTTTCTCTGCTCCGTTCCGTCGTTTGCAGAACAAAACCCAGGTATTTCCACTCCCGGGAAGTATCTTTGTGCACAACCGTCTGACCCACTCACTCGAGGTGGCCAGCGTGGGTATGTCGCTTGGAAACGATGTGGCTGCCCAGCTTACCAAGAAGCATCCTGAGCTGAAGGACCAGCTGTTTCAGGAGATTGGTCAGATTGTAGCCACCGCCTGCTTGGCACACGATTTAGGCAACCCGCCCTTTGGTCATAGCGGCGAGAAAGCCATCCAGTCGTTCTTTACCGAAGGTGCCGGTTACGACCTGCAGCGCCAGGTAAGTGCCAACTTCTGGAACGACCTTACCCATTTTGAGGGTAACGCCAATGCGTTCCGTTTGTTAACGCATCAGTTCAAAGGTCGCCGTCCGGGAGGATTTGTCATGACTTATTCTACGCTTGCCAGCATTGTTAAGTATCCATTCTCATCGAGTGCTGCCGGCAAGAAAGGCAAGTTCGGATTCTTTGATTCCGAGAAGACATATTACCGTCGCATTGCCGACGAATTAGGCATCCCTTGTAAATCAGAAGTGGGCGAACCCTTGCGTTATGCCCGTCATCCGCTGGTGTATCTTGTTGAGGCAGCCGACGATATCTGCTACGAGATTATGGACCTTGAGGATGCCCACAAACTTAAAATTATTTCGCACGCCGACACCATGCAGTTGCTGTTGGGATTCTTCGACGAGGAGACCCAGGCCCGTATCCAGAACCGCATTGTTGAGGAAGGTGTAAATGATAATAACGAAAAGATTGTATATCTGCGAGCCTGCGTGATTGGCAAACTCGAGAATGAGTGTGTACGCGTGTTTGTTGAGCACGAGGACGAGATATTGAGCGGCGATTTCCAAGGCAGTTTGATTGATCATATCAGCGACCTGCCGCAGAATGCCTATAAGCGTTGTTGCGAGCTCTCGGTTCAGCACATCTACAAGAGTCGTCCCGTACTCGATGTAGAGCTGTCGGGTTATCAGATTATCCAGACGCTGATGGAGAAGTTTATCAATGCCGCCGTTCATCCCGAGCGTTTTTACTCTAAGCACCTGATCAGTCGTGTGTCGAGTCAGTATGATATTGATGCGCCCGACCTTGAAACGCGTATCATGGCGATTATCGATTATATCAGCGGTATGACCGATGTGTATGCACTTGATGTGTTCCAGAAGATTAACGGCATATCGCTACCTATTATTTAACCTGTTTATACTTTGCATGATGAAGAAGTTATATATTGAAACGTATGGCTGCCAGATGAATGTGGCCGATTCTGAAGTTGTTGCATCGGTGATGCAGATGGCTGGTTACGAAACCACCGAGACCATCGACGAGGCCGATGCTGTATTCCTGAACACCTGCTCTGTTAGAGATAACGCCGAGCAGAAGATTTATCACCGTTTGGAAGCGCTGGATGCTGAGCGTCGCCGCCGACAGAAGAGCAATCCCGAAGCTCCCAAAATGATTCTTGGTGTACTTGGTTGTATGGCTGAGAGAGCTCAGCGCGATTTGCTTGATAATCATTTTGCCGACCTGGTGGCAGGTCCCGACGCTTATCTGTCGCTGCCCGACCTGATTGCTCAGGCCGAACTGGGACACAAAGCCATGAATACCGAACTCTCTACCAGCGAGACTTATAAGGATGTGGTACCACAGCGTATCGGCATCGGACATAAGATTGGCGGTTTTGTAAGTATTATGCGTGGTTGCAACAATTTCTGCCACTACTGCATTGTGCCTTATACCCGTGGTCGTGAGCGCAGTCGCGATGTAGAGAGCATCCTGCGTGAGGTTCGCGACCTGCGCGATAAGGGATTTAAGGAGGTAACCCTGTTGGGACAGAACGTAAACTCGTATAAGTTCGAGGATACCGACTTCCCCACCCTGTTGCGCAGAGTGGCCGAAGAGGTGCCCACCATGCGTGTGCGCTTCACCACTTCGCACCCTAAGGATATGAGCGATGAAACCCTGAAGGTGATTGCCGAAGTGCCCAACGTTTGCAAGCACATCCACCTGCCTGTACAGAGTGGTAGCGATCGTATCTTGAAGTTGATGAACCGCAAATACACCCGCGAGTGGTACATGGACCGCGTACATGCCATCCGTCGTATCATCCCCGATTGCGCACTTTCTACCGATATCTTCGTAGGCTACCACTCAGAGACTGAGGAGGACCACCAGCTGTCGCTCGACCTGATGCGCGAGGTGGGTTACGATTCGGCCTTTATGTTTAAATACTCTGAGCGCCCAGGCACCTATGCCTCAAAGCACCTGCCCGATAATGTATCTGAGGAGGAGAAGATTCGTCGACTGAACGAGCTGATTGCCCTTCAGACCGAGATGAGTGCCATCCAGAACAAGAAGGACGAGGGCAAGGAGTTCGACGTGCTGGTTGAGGGCTTCTCAAAGCGCAGTCGTGAGCAGCTTTGCGGTCGTACCGAACAGAACAAGATGGTAGTCTTCGATAAGGGTACTCACCATATCGGCGAAACCGTTCGCGTAAGAATCACTGGTAGCACCAGCGCCACACTCCTGGGCGAAGCAATCGTAAAATAGTAAATCGTCAAATAGATAAATGAAAGAGTTCCTGAACGTACTGAGGCGGTTTGTACCTCCTTACAAAAAATATCTGGTGGCATCGGTAGTGTTCAATATCCTATCGGTTATCCTGAATGTCTTCTCGTTTGCAGCCCTGATACCTATCTTGCAGATTATCTTCAAGACAGGCGATGGCGACACAGCAACCGCACTGATGGCATGGGATTGGGCAAATGCGCAGGAGGTGTTGATGAACAACATGAACTACTACGTTAACAGCCTCATTGCCGATCTTGGTCCTACCACCACCCTGCTCATCATCGGCCTCTTCCTGGCCTTTATGACTTTCCTGAAGACGGGTGCTTACTTCCTGTCGTCGGCCACCATCGTGCCCATCCGCACAGGTGTGGTTCGCGACATCCGCAACCAGTTGTACCAGAAGATAAACACCCTGCCATTAGGTTTCTTCAGCGAGGAGCGCAAGGGCGACATCATCGCCCGTATGAGCGGCGATGTACAGGAGATTGAGAACTCTATCATGTCGAGTCTCGAGATGCTGTTCAAGAACCCCATCCTGATTGTAGGCTATTTCACCATGCTGCTGTTTATCTCATGGCAGCTCACCGTGTTCACCCTGGTTATCGTACCCATCATGGGTTGGTTTATGGGTTGGGTTGGTCGAAAGCTCAAAGCCCAGTCGGTCAAGGCTCAGGCGCTTTGGAGCGATACCATGAGTCAGGTCGAGGAAACCTTAGGTGGTTTGCGCATCATCAAGGCCTTCTGCGCCGAAGATAAGATGAACAAGCGTTTCGACACCATCAACTCGGCCTATCGCAACGACATCATGCGAGTAAACATCCGCCAGTCGTCGGCCCATCCCATGTCGGAGTTCCTGGGTACCGTGATGATTGTGATTGTGTTGTGGTTCGGTGGTGTATTGGTACTCAACAACCACACACTCTCTGGTCCTATCTTTATTTATTATATGGTGATGCTCTACTCGATTATCAACCCATTGAAGGATTTCTCGAAAGCCGGTTATAACATCCCCAAGGGACTGGCTTCGATGGAACGTGTTGATAAGATCCTGATGGCCGAGAACACCATTAAGGAGCCAGCAGCCCCCAAGCATATCGCTAACTTCGAGCACCAGATAGAGTTCCGCCACGTATCGTTCAAATACGGCGAGCAGTGGGTATTGAAGGATATCAACCTGGTAATCCCCAAGGGCAAGACCATCGCTTTGGTAGGTCAGAGTGGTAGCGGAAAATCTACGATGGTAGATCTCATTCCCCGTTACTATGATGTTCAGGAGGGCGAGGTGCTCATCGACGGCATCAACGTGAAGGAGTTGGGTATTCACGATCTGCGCCAGCTGATTGGTAATGTAAACCAGGAGGCTATTCTCTTTAACGATTCGTTCCGCAATAACATCTCGTTCGGTGTGGATAACGCCACCCAGCAGCAGATTGAGGAAGCAGCCAAGATTGCCAACGCCTACGATTTCATCATGGCATCCGAGAACGGTTTCGATACCAACATCGGCGATCGCGGTGGCCGCTTGTCAGGTGGTCAGCGCCAGCGTGTCAGCATCGCTCGTGCCATTCTGAAGAATCCACCTATCCTGATTCTCGACGAGGCCACCTCGGCCCTCGATACCGAGAGCGAGCGCCTGGTGCAGGATGCCTTAGAGCGCCTGATGAAGACCCGAACTACCGTTGCCATCGCACACCGTTTGAGCACCATTAAGAACGCCGACGAGATTTGCGTACTGCACGAGGGTAAGATAGTAGAACGTGGCACCCACGATGAACTGTTGAATATCGACGGTTATTACAAGAAGTTACATGAAATGCAGAGTTAGTTATCTGATAAAGACGTACCTCTGGACGGTTCTTGTGTTCGTCTTGGCCAAGTTGGCATTTATGCTTTTCTGCCGAGAGGGACACGAGTTCGTGTTTATCGATATGTGGCAGGTGGTACAGCACGGACTGTCGCTCGACTTATCAACAGCCCTTTATTTCTTTATTGTACCTTTTCTCGCCACCATCGTCAGCATGTGGTACACAGGCCAATGGCTGTTCCGCATCCTGAAAGGGTATTACGCCTTGATAGCCATCGCTTTTGCTTTGGCTTTTGTGGCCGACACCAGCCTTTATCCCTTCTGGGCATTCAAGCTCGATGCCTCGTGCCTGCAGTACCTCGAAACACCCAACGAGGCTACAGCCAGCGTCTCTATCGTCTATCTCATCTGGCGATTCGTAGCATTAGTAGTTACGGCTGTAGTTATCTATAAGGGTTATGCTAACGCCTTATGCAGTCTGAAAGGCACCAGCCCACTGAAGAGTTCACTCAAAACAGCAGTCATCAGCCTGGTTACTTTCCTGAGCATGGCACCATTGATAGTTATCGGTATTCGTGGTGGCTTAGACGAATCTACCACCAATATCGGTCAGGTGTACTATTCACAGAATCAGTTCCTCAACCACTCGGCTGTTAATCCCGTTTTCAGTTTCTTGGCTTCGTTAGAGAAAACGGGCGAGCTAGAGAGCTACAACTACATGAGCGACGAGGACTGCCAACAGATTATCAACAAGCTGTATAACACCGAGAGTGTAGATAGCGATACCCTGTTGAACACCCCAACACCTAACATCATTGTGATACTGATGGAGAGTCTCGGCGGTGAGTTTACCGAACTCAGCGGTCGCCAGGATATCACCCCCAACCTCAACAAGTTGGCTACCGAAGGTGTTTACTTTACCAACTGCTACGCCAACTCATGGCGCACCGATCGCGGCACCCTGTGTACCTATAGCGGCTACCCCTCGTTCCCCAACACGTCGGTAATGAAGTTGCCCGCCAAATCGCGCACCCTGCCTTGTATCGCCCGTTCGCTACGCGACGAGAAGCAGTACAACACCCACTATCTGTATGGTGGCGACATCAATTTTACCAACATGCGCAGCTATCTGATTAGCGGCGGGTTCGACCAGCTTACCTGGAAGGCCGACTATACAACAGCCGAACAGAAATCAGCCGAATGGGGTGTACGCGATGATATCACCTTCGGCACCCTGTATGATATGGCCACCACCCTCCCATCGCCTTATCTCATTGGCTACTCTTCGCTGAGCAGTCACGAGCCTTGGGATGTGCCCATCAAGCATTTCGACGACGAGATTCTGAATGCCTTCTATTATCTCGACCAGTGTATTGGCGATTTCGTAACCAAACTGCGCCGCACAGAGGCCTGGAAGAATACGCTGATTGTGCTGCTGCCCGATCACGGCATCAACTACAAAGCGTACGACGAGCAGCATCCACTACGCAATCGCATCCCGATGATTTGGGTTGGCGGCGCCGTAAAAGCGCCTCGCCGTATCGATACCATCTGCAACCAGACCGACCTGCCCGCTACGCTGTTAGCCCAGTTAGGTCTGTCGCATAGCGATTACACGTTTAGTCGCGATGTGCTCAGCAGCACCTATACCCACCCCGTGGCCATGCATACCTTTACCGAAGGATATTCGATGGTAGATAGTACGGGATTGACGGTATTCGACCTGTACAGTCAGCGTGTTACCACAGGTAAGGGCGATATCACTATTGCCCAAGCCATTCTGCAAGCCGCTACAAAAGATTTAAATCAACGATGAAACATCTTCTCAGCAAGCCCTACGCCCCTATCGTGGCCGTTATCTGGAACATCCTGTTAGTCTATGTGGTTTACCAGATAGCCCGATTGGCATATTTCTTCGAAAACGCCCAACTGCTCCATTATAACAGTGATGTATTCTGTGGCGGACTCTTGTTCGACACCTCAGCCATTGTTTATACCAATGCGCTTTATGTGGTGCTGATGATAGCCGTTGGGGCATTTACGCTGAAAGGTCAGAAAGCCCTTAAGTGGCTGTATCTCATCATCAACGGTCTTGCTTTAGCCATCAACCTAGGCGATGCGGTTTATTTCCAATACACCATGCGCCGCACCACTACAACGGTGTTCGGCGAGTTCTCGAACGAGGGCAACTTAGGTAGCATTTTTGGCACCGAGTTCATCAACCACTGGTATCTGGTACTGCTGTTTGTAGTAGTGATGATAGCTCTCTACAAGCTGTATGCCCTACCCCGACGCAAGCATGCAGCCAACTTAGCCAGTATGCTGCTCATCGCACCTCTGAGTATTGCCGGCATGCGCGGTGGTTTTACCACAGCCGTTCGCCCCATCACCGTATCAAATGCCAACCAGTACGCCCAGCATCCTACCGATGCCGCCTTGGTGCTCAACACCCCCTTCTCGCTCATCCGCACCATTGGCAAAAGCGTATTCACTGTGCCCAACTATTATCAGAGCGAGACTGAGTTAGAAGCTATCTACACCCCACAGCACAATAAATCTCTCACCAATCACCCAACACCCATCACCCATAAGAACGTTGTGGTTCTGATTATCGAGAGTTTTGGTCGCGAGTATATCGGTGCACTCAACCGCGATTTAGAGGGCGGTAAGTACAAGGGCTATACCCCTTGTGTTGATTCGCTCATTGCCCACAGCACCACCTTCCGCTACAGTTTCTGTAACGGCCGAAAGAGTATCGACGGTATGCCCAGCATCCTCTCCAGCATCCCTATGTTTGTTGAGCCGTTCTTCCTCACCCCAGCCTCGATGAACGATTATACCGGTCTGGCTGGCATCTTGGGTAACGAGGGATACCAGACAGCTTTCTTCCATGGAGCACAGAATGGCTCAATGGGCTTCGAGGCCTTTGCCAAGAAGACTGGCTTCCAGCATTATTACGGACGTACTGAATACGAGGTTGCTCGTGGCACTAACGATTTCGATGGTACCTGGGCCATCTGGGACGAGCCTTTCTTCCAGTATTATGCTGAGGAGATGAGTAAGATGCAGCAGCCATTTATGACGGCAATCTTCTCGGCCTCCAGTCACCATCCGTTCGCCATCCCCGAGCAGTATAAGGCACAGTTCCCCGAGGAACATCTGCCCATTCAGAAGTGCATACGCTATACCGATATGGCCCTTGGCAAGTTCTTTGCCACCGCCCGTAAGCAGCCTTGGTTTGCCAACACCATCTTTGTGCTTACCAGCGACCATACCAACCAGAGCGACCACGCAGAGTATCAGAGCGATATGGGTGGGTTCTGTTCGCCCATCATCATATACGATCCTTCGCACGCCGAAGGACGTATGGAAGAAAAGATTGCTCAACAGATTGACATCCTACCCACTATTTTAGGGATGTTAGGTTATTCTAAGCCGTATTTGGCCTTTGGTATCGACGTGCTGAACACACCCGCCAACGATACGTGGGCGGTTAACTACCTGAACGGCATTTATCAGTACGCCAAATACGGTTATGTGCTTCAGTTCGACGGCAAACAAACCAAGGGCGTTTACCAGTTAACCGACCGTCTGATGCAGCACAACCTGAAGGGAAAAGTACCTCAGCAAGCACAGATGGAGCGCGAACTAAAAGCCATCATACAACAATATATGATGCGCATGACCAAAAACAAGTTGCTTTAAAACTTATACCAAGGTTTCTTGGGAGGGGCTGGCTTATTGTCGGGATGATCCTTAGCTATTACCTTACCGTCAATCACCTCGAAACGCTCGTTAAACTCAGCACGTGTACGCTTCCAGCGGTCGTGACTCCACAACCAGAACTCAGGCGCACGCTTGATGCTCTTCTCCAACAAATCGAAGTACATATCTGTAAGTTCGTAATCCTTCAGTTGCTGTGGCTCGCGGGTCATGGGAATCACTTCGGCCTCATAGTAGCCACGCTTTACACGACGCACATCCATGAAGAACACGGCATAATTCATCTTCTTGGCAATACGCTCCGTACCTGTAAGTACAGGTGTATCGTGATGCAGGAAATCTATCCAGTGGTGGATGTTTACCCAATGGGGCTTTTGATCCGAGATAAATCCGATGACGATAGGCTGCTTAGCACGGCGGTACTCCACCATTCTTCGCAGCGTATCCTGCATGGGGATACAAACAGCTCCCATACGCTGACGCGACCGCAGGAACAAGCGGTCGAAGTCCTTATTCTCGATAGGATGATAAATCTGTCCTAATTGCGCGTCTGACTTCATCCAGAGTGGCAACGAAGTTATCCACTCCCAGTTGCACAGATGCCCCAGATACACCGCACACGACTGGCCCGAATTGATAGCCTCATCAATCTGTTCTACCCCCTTAAACACCATACGGCGCTTCAGGTTCTCGGGTGTCATCGTCATCAGTTTCACACTCTCCACGATGTAATCGCAGAAAAAGTGATAGAATCCGCGTTCTATCCTGTATCTCTCATCATCAGTTTTCTCGGGGAACGACTCTTTGATGTTTCTTCTTATCACCTTTTTACGATAGCCCAACACGCCATACAGCAACCAGAACAGCAGGTCGCTGATGAAGTAATGTACACGTAATGGCAGTAATGAGAACACATACCAAACGGCTAAAACAATATAGTAGAGTACCTTCATGGATGCAAAATTATATAATTATTTGCAATCTCACAAGCGTTTTGATTGAAATATGCAGTTTTTTGCGTACCTTTGCCACGAAATTTAAACAAATAACAATAGTTTTATGGCAAGTTACGATATCCGTCCCCTTCAACTCCACATCCTGAAAATTCTTCAGGCCGTCGATAAAGTATGTCAGGAGCACCACCTGCGCTATTATCTCTGGGCAGGCACCATGCTGGGTGCAGTGCGCCACAAGGGCTTTATTCCTTGGGATGATGATATGGATATCGCCATGCCCCGTAAGGATTACGATACACTGATGGCGCATGCCCACGAGTGGCTGCCCAAGCCATTCGAAGCCGTTTGTGCCGAGACCGATCCCAACTATCCAGGTCCCTTCGGTAAAATCCAGGATGCCAGCACCACGCTGATAGAGCGCGAGCATATCAACTATATCGGTGGTTTGTATATTGATGTGTTCCCCTTGGATGGTGTTTGTGCCAACAAGCTGTTGCAACGCCTGAACTTTGCGCGCTACGAATTCTGGAAGCGTGTTATCTACTACATCCACCGCGATCCGTTCAAACATGGTAAGGATCTCAGTGCCATAGTGCCTTTGCTGTGTCAGAAGCTGTTTACCAACCACTATGTGCAGCAGAAGATGCGCCGCATTATGATGCATTATGATTACGACAAGTGTGATTTGATAGCCGATTACGATGATGGCAAGAACGGCATCATCAACAAGGCGGTGTTAGGCCAGCCCACACCCATCAAGTTCGAGGATATCACGTTTATGGGTGTTGAGCATTTCGATACCTACCTGACTACCAAATACGGCGATTATATGACCATCCCTAAGCACGACGAACAGCGACAGCACGATTTTCATTATCTCGACTACCAGCTGCCCTATCGCAACTACGACGATCAGCGTGCCAATATGAAGGGTTAATCCTCCCAGATATTCTTGATTTTTACATCACGGAATATCGTCAGGGCTTTCTTCAGCTTACTTCTTGTCAGGTCTTTCTTCAAGGCGGCACTAGTGTCATTCTCGCTATCCCAGCGTTCGCCGCGCTGCAGCACATCGCGCATAAACGATGCCGATGTGATACCCCATTTTCTCAGGAACTGCGTACTGCCATCATTCTTCACAATGCGATGGGTTGAACGCGCCTCAAAATGGTATACCCTGCTCTTATCTATGCCCTTGAAGATTCTTACGCCCGCCTTCCAGAGCTTGGCTGAGAAGTCGGGATCGCTATACATACCTGGCGAGTACTCAATCGAGTAGCCGCCAACCAAGTCCCATATATCCTTATGCACCACGTTTGGTGGCCATGTAGCGCCTTTCCAATCGTAGTGTGGCAGGTTTTTATATTCGTTCAGGAGTCTCTGTTCGTCAAAGGTCTCCACGGTCTGTCCAAAGTCGGCTGGTGCAATCACACTCTTACAGAAGAATGGGCGTGGCTGAATCAAGGTAGATGACAAGAAGAACATCTTATGTCCGATACGTTCTATCTCCTCGTACAGATTCTTATCCCAGTCGGGCAACACGTACATATCATCGTTCATAAACAATATGTAATCGGTGGTGGCCAATGGACGCAAACCGTTCAGCGCAAAGCACACACCGATATTCTCGGGCGAGTGCGTATATTTCAGTCCCGCGGCCTTTACCCACTCCAGCGTGCCATCGCTACCGTCGTTCACATGAATCAGTATCTCGTGCGGATACGTTGAGTTTTTGCGAATGCTATCCACACAAATCTTCAGGAACTTCAGGTTGTTCCAGGTTGGGATCAATATCGAGAACAGAGGTTTATCCATATTAATACAATTCTTTTGGTAATGCTGCCGAAGCTTTTTCCAAGTCCTCGGGAGTATCGAGTTCATAACTGAACAGGTCGGTGGTATCTACCACTTCAAACGTATGTCCCTGAGGTATCAGGCGCTCAAAGGCCCGCTCGTAGAAAATGTCAATCAGTCCCTCGTCCAATATCATCTTGCGCAATTCCTGATAGATGGCCTCGGTATAGGTAGGTGTCATCTTCTCAATACCCACACTCTCGCCAATGGCGTCGGCAGGACTGCAGGTCTTGCTTATTTCGGTAATACGTCCAGCCTCATCAACCACAATCTTCATCTCCTCCTCGCCCAGCTCGTGCTGCTGCATGGCTAAGGCAGGATTGGTTTTCCGGGCCACACGGCGCACAGCCTCAGGATCGCAAAGTATATCGCTATCCATCAACAGCACCTCGCTACCATGCAACTGCTGCATGGCCAACCACAACGAAAAGATGTTGTTGTTATGCTCGTAATCGGGATTGTCGATAAAGTGAACAGTGTATTGTGGATAGTTGACAGTTAAAAACTCGCGAATCATGTTTTCACGATAGCCTGTTACTACCACAAACTCCTTAACGCCAGCGCTTATCATCGCGTCAACCGTACGCTGCAACAGCGTTTTACCACCTACCTCCAACAGACATTTGGGCTTCTCGTCAGTAAGCGGGCGAAGTCTCTTGGCCATTCCCGCTGCCAATATCACACCTATCATATCAACTAACACTTATCACCCAACACCTTCAAAATAGTGTCAACTACAACCTGTGTCTGCTCCTTGCGGCCCAAGGTTATACGCACACATTGCTCCAAGCCCTTATCGCTCATAAACTTTATCTTGTAGTTCTGATCAGCCAGCGCCTTCTGCAGGGCTTCCTTAATCTCTACAGGATATTTTATCAGGATAAAGTTGGCCACACTCTTGTACACCTTAAAGCCTGGCTTGTCGCCCAATGCTTTCTTGTACAGCTGTCGCCCCCACTCCATATCATCAGCCACCTGACGGTAGTGCTCATCGCTGTCGAGTGCAGCCAGTGCCACAGCCTCCGAGAAGCGGTTGTAGCCTAAGTATTTATTGATATAGCTTACGAAATGATCGTGTCCGGCACCGATAAAGCCAAAGCCACAACGCAGTCCGGGCAGTCCGTAGAACTTACTCAGCGTACGCGAGATGATCAAGTTGCGATATTTGTTTACCAGTGGTGCGATATAGTCGGTATCGCTGGTAATAAAGCTGGCATAAGCCTCATCAATCAGCACCATCGTATCGCTAGGGATATTCTCCATAATACGACCGATCTCCTCGGGTGTCAGACAGTTACCCGTGGGGTTGTTAGGTGATGCCAACAGCAACATACGAGGATGAATGCGATTAGTATATTCTATCACCTCGTCCACATCGTAGGCAAAGGTATCCTCCTGCTCGTGCAAGGGGTACATCTCAAAGGTACCGTAGCACTCGCTGGCCACCTTGTTGTAGTACCACCATGAGTATTCTGGTATCAGTATTTTCTTGTTGTCGCCTTTCATCAGGTAGTAGTGAATGGCATTCTTCAGAATGTCCTCACCACCATAAGCCAGCAGTACCTGCTCTTCGGGTACGCCGTATATCTCGCTCAGCTTTACCGATACAACGCTTTTCTTGCCCTGATCGTAAATGCGGGTATAAAAACACAATGTCTTTGGGTCAAAATTGCGGATAGCCTCTACCACTTTCTCACTGGGTTCGAAATTAAACTCATTTCTATCCAGAAAATTCATTTCCTTCTCCATATTTATTCTATTTGGGTGCAAAGTTACAATTTTTTTAGCTTTTTATACCAAAACTACTAAATTTTTTATACCTTTGCAAAGAAATATTTACCTTTTGATCATGAAACAATCTGTATTAACCTGCAAGATTAAACACTACCTAACCGACTTCCGTGTCGTGTTTTTTATATGGCTCGTCATGGCCATCATCCCTTGGCTGCGCATTTGGCTCAAGGGTAAGTTCGATCTCGATTATTCCATCTTCTACCATTCATTCTGGCATGCCTGGCAACAAATGCCGCTGTACATCATTTACCCCGAAGATGGTAATTATTTTCTATACGGCCCACTATTCCCGCTGCTCATGGCACCCATGGCAGTGCTACCCTATCAGCTAGGGCGCCTTATTTGGATGCTGCTCATCACGCTTGTACCTTATTGGAGCATACGGCAATCGTTCTTCAACCGCAGTCAGCAACTGTTCATTCTATGGTTTATAGCCGTCGAGGCTTATACCTGTATTCTCGATTCCGAGAGCAACAGTCTGATCTTAGCCTGCATTCTGTTTACCTATTACCTCACACAGAAGCAGAAGGACTGCTGGGCGGCATTCCTCATCGCCCTGGGCACAGTTACCAAAATCTACGGCATTGCGGGATTGGCGTTCTTCCCCTTCTCGCACAATAAGCGCCAGTTCTTAGGCTGGTTCGTAGCTTGGATGGTGATACTGTCGATACTACCCATGTTCGTTTTCGGGGTCGATTACGTATGCGGCCAGTATGGCGCCTGGTACGATGTATTGGTACATAAGAACGACCTCAACCAGTTTGCCGCCGGTCAGAACATCTCGCTGCTGGGTATGGTGCGTAAGATTTCGGGCATCGCCAGTTACAACGACCTCTGGCTTATCCTGCCCGGTGCCATTCTCTTCGGTTTGCCTTATCTGCGACTCGATCAGTATAACCATCAGGGATTCCGTCTGGCAGCCGTAGCCTCAGCACTGATAACGATTGTTTTGTTCAGCACCTGTTCCGAGTCGTACAGCTACATTATCGCCATGCCTGGTGTAGCCATCTGGTATCTCACCTGTCCCTGGCAGCGCAACCGCTGGGATCTGGCACTCATCATCTTTGCCTTTATAATTACATCGATGTCGCCATCCGACCTATTCCCCAAAGAGATATGGCGCCAGCTCATCAAACCCTATTCGCTCAAAGCCCTGCCTATAGCTATTATCTGGTTTAAACTCATTTACGAGATGTTCACCAAGGATTATGCCTTGACTACAGCCCAGACCATGCGCACCCAAGCCAACGTCATGCAATAGATATCAAACCAGAAGTTATTGTGGAAGAATTTATATACTGCTACAGGACAGAGCGCATCTACGGGGAAGATGCAGAAGTTTACAAACAGCAGCCAGAAAATCACCCAGTCGAGCGTAGTATGCTTGGGCTGCAGCCAGAATACCATCTGGTAACCAGCTAAGGCAATCAGGTACGTATGTGTTTCCGGACTGTCGCTAAACAGTATCACGTAGCCCATCATCACAGCTAAGGCCGATACCCTGAATCTGTAATCGCTCCACAACGCTTTCTTCCAGAAGAAGATTACAGCCAATACAGCTAAAACACCCAACTGTATGGCACGCATGTTTGGCAGCAGCACATCGCGCAGTACGGGTGCAAACAGCAGTCCTGCCCAGGTACCAGAATCACCATGTTGGGTAAGCATATCGCCCATCTGTCGGTACAGGTCTAACGGGTGTTCAAACATCGGGTTCAAGGCTGGCAGCAAGAGCAAGGCCACCCCCATCAGCACAGCAGCGCCTAAGTTACGCCACATTTTGGGGTAACACAACAGCAACGCCAACTCTATACCGCCGTAAATCTTGGTAGTGGCCGAAATCATAATCAGCAGCACCGCCCACAGCAGCTGGTTACGCTCCAACAACGTAAAGGCCAGCAGGAACAACGCACACACCACTAAGTTATACTGAAAGCAGAAGGTACCCTGCACAATCAGCAACAGCAGAAATCCGAAAATCTTGGTTCTATATTGGTTTACCTCGCCCGGCAACGTTCTGATGGCCGTTACCATCAAGGCATACAATCCGCCGTTCCACGCAAACGGCCCTAACCATTTGGGCAGCAGCAGGACAGGCGCAAACAAGGTGGTAAACACTGGGGTATAAAGAAAATAGCGTCCATGGTCGGTAATAAACTGTTGGGTGTAAGGTGTCAATCCATGCCAGAACATGTTGGTGGCATCGCTATACACATAGTAGTTGCTGGCTCTGCCACGCAGTGTTTCTATGGCAGTTGCAGCCACCATAATAATCAGTCCCAACCAAAATAAAATCTGCTCTTTGTTCTTTATGTTCTTAATTTTTTGCCACATTGTTTCGTTCGCCATTATAGGAGTTAAGAAAGTAGCCTGGACGACCCTTCACTTCATTAAAAATCTTTGCTACATACTCACCCAGGATACCCAAGCTTAACAGCTGTATGCCACCTAAGAAGAGTATGGTTACCATCATAGTAGGATAACCCTGAACAGGTTCGCCATACAAATTGGTGATTACAATAATATATATCAAATACAGGAAAGCTGCCAACGACACGATCAGCCCAAGTACCGAAGCCAGTCGCAGCGGTGCGGTAGTATACGACATGATGCCATTCAGTGCCAGATGCATCAGTGCTCGTGTGCTCCATTTGCTCTCACCAGACTGTCGCTCCAATTGTTTGTAGCCGATACCTTTTTTGCGGAATCCTATCCACGAGTACATACCCTTGGTGTTACGTTCGGTTTCACGCATCTGTTTCAAGGCCTCAACACACGAGCGGTCAAGCAATCGGAAGTCGCCGGTATCCTTCTGAATGGGAACCTTGGTTACTGATTGCAACACCTCGTAGTACCAGTGCGATGTGGTACGTTTCAGCCAACTCTCCTTACTATCCTGTCGGGTGGCATACACGTCGTCGTAGCCCTGCTCCCAATACTGCAGCATCTCGGGTATCACATCTATCGGATGCTGCATATCGGCGTCCATCACTATCACGGCATCGCCTTTGGCATAGTCAAAACCAGCCATCATCGCTATCTCCTTGCCGTAGTTGCGGCTCAGGTCCAGATAGCTGTAATGCTGGTCTTCGCGGTGCAGTCGCATCATCTGCTGCAGCGTATGGTCGGTACTACCATCGTTCACCAGCAGAAATTCCCAATTGTAATCCGGGTTCTGTTTTACAACCTCACTCATCCGTTCTTTCAGTAGTTCGAACGACGACTCCTCGTTATAAGCAGGCAGTATAATTGTTACCGTTTTCATACACTTGTTGTATCTTATAGTTGTTGGTCTGTAAATTCAGTGTAAGTTAAGAATTCGTGACCGTGGGCTTTCAGCATTTTTATCAGTTTGTCCAATCGCCCTACCATCTCGCGGCCGCTGTGGTTCTTAATAATGAAGGGCATCTTAAACTCGGGGTGCTCCTTCAGGTCGTAGAACTCCCATGGGTGAAAGTAGGTTACAAAGTAACCATCATGTTTCAGTACCCTTCGCACCAGCCAGTGGTACACGCTCTGTGGCAGGTTATGCAGCGCCAGCCAGAAGAGCGGGAATCGTATCAGCGGTGTTACCGATGCCGGTATCTGCATCACTCCATCCTTCATAAACCAGGTTCTGGGTTCAGTCAGATGCATGTAACGACCAGGTATAAACGCGGGATTCAGGCTTGAGTTATAGCGATAGCCCGCCCGTTTAATTTCGCTCTCCACCACCGGGAACATACGTGGCTGTCGGTAGCCGTACACCGTTCGTCCGGTTACCCGTTCCACAATCTCCTTCGATCGGGCAAAGTCAGTATCTTTCGGTTCAAAGTGGTCCACTCCATGACAGGCCACCTCGTGCCCTTCGTCCATAATCCGTTGCATCAGGTCGGGTGCATTCTCTGCAAAATTGCCCGTGCAAAAAAAAGTAGCCCTCACACCGTTCTGCTTCAAACAGTCCAATATGCGGCGCGTACCTTCCTTCGAAACTACCATACCTTGTTGTAATGAAAATTCCACGCCATGCTCGCGTGGTCCATCAAACTCTTCGGTATCAAAACTCAATAGTATCATGATAATAATTGGTATAATTTGTGTGCAAAGGTACACAATTATACCGAATTATTTGTATCTTTGCACCAAAATTTCATGTTCATGTTCGAAAAGGAAACATTTGGTCAGCTTGTTCGCTTCGGTATTGTGGGCACCACCGCCGCCGCCATCCACTACGGTGTGTATTGGTTGCTGCAGCACTTTATCGAGGTTAACATTGCCTATACGGTGGGCTATATCGTTAGTTTCTTGGTCAACTACTACCTATCGGCCCACTTCACCTTCCGCGAAAAAACCTCAGCCCGCAACGGCATTGGTTTTGGCGGCGCCCATGCAGTCAACTACGTGCTACACATCGTGCTGTTTAATTTCTTCCTATGGCTGGGCCTCAGTCGTGCAGTAGCCCCATTGGCTGTTTTGGCCATCGCTGTGCCCGCCAATTTCATCATGGTTCGTTTTGTATTCAAGCACTTTAAAAAGCAATAAGATATCATGAGTAACACACCCCTACATATTGGCTTCGATGCCAAGCGCATTGTTCGCAACGGCACAGGTCTTGGTGCCTATGGCCGCACGTTGGTTAACGATCTGGCACAGTATCCCCTGAAGCTCAGTCTCTATGCCCCCGATGCTGGTCGCGATCCTTTGCGTAATCAAATCGCAGAGCGCCCCAATATAGCATTTAAGTTTGCCAACAAGCGCTGGCCATTGGGCAACGCTTACTGGCGCACCAAGGGTATCGTTGCCGATCTTAAGCGCGATGGCATCCAACTCTATCATGGTTTGTCGGGCGAACTTCCCCTTGGCATCAGTCAAAGCGGCATCCCCAGCGTGGTTACCATCCACGATCTTATTTTCCTGCGTCATCCCGAGTTTTACAATCCCATCGACGTAAAGCTCTACACATGGAAGTTCCGACGCACCCTGCGCGAGGCCACCCATATCATTGCCATCAGCGAATGTACCCGTCGCGACATCATCGAGTACGGTCAGGTGCCAGCCGAGAAAATATCGCTCATCTACCAGAGTTGTGCTCAACGTTTCGGTGCCGAAAGCGATGCCGCCGTGCTGCAGCAGGTAGCCAAACATTATCAATTGCCCCAGCGTTACATTCTTAATGTAGGTTCTATCGAGACGCGTAAAAACGTGCTGCAGGCCGTTCAGGCGCTGCCCTATCTGCCATCCGATGTGTCGCTGGTCATCATCGGCCGCCCCACTCCATACACCCAAAAGGTCATGGCCTACGTGCAGCAGCACCAATTGCAACAGCGTGTGCGTATCCTGCATGGTGTGCCCGACGAGCATCTGCCCTCCCTTTACGCCATGGCCGAGGTGTTTGTTTATCCTAGTATTTACGAGGGTTTTGGTATACCTATCATCGAGGCCATACGTTGCGGTTTGCCTGTAGTGGCCTGCAGCGGTTCATGTCTCGAAGAGGCTGGCGGCCCCGACAACATCTATGTGGCTCCAGGCGATGTGCTAGGCATGTCCAATGCTATCCGACGCTCGCTTGTCGGTTCAGCCCATCGCGAGACACGCATCCAGCGCAGTCAGGGTTATGTACAACGTTTCGCTGGCAACGATGTCGCAGGTCAGGTTTACCAACTCTATCATCAGATTTTAAGTCGCAGCTGAACCATCATATCCGTTTTCGATGCACGTTCAAAGTTGTTGTTTACGCCCATCTTGGCGGTTAGCAGCACGCTCTTCCCTGCGTTAATGCGCAGCATCAGCCAGTAACGTATGCCCTCGCCGTATAACTGCTGCATGGCATAGGTATATAGCGGTCCGTTCTCATACACAAACAGCCTACTGTTATAACTATCCGTATGGTAATAGCCCGCCCCAGCGTTCAGTCGTAGCCACTTATAAGCGTAAGCTATGCTCTCGCTCAGCATGGCGCCCATCTCTGTTCCTTCTGCCGCTCCGTAGTAACCATCCAGTTGGGTACGCAGGCCTAAGCCGAAATCCCAGTTGTATTCAGTTGTCATTCTGGCGCGGTGTTCCTGTTGTTTTGCTTTCAGCCGGTACCTGCCGCTCAGTTTCCAGTGACTGCTGGTATATGTCGTCTGCAGCAGATAGTCCATCGTATAAGTACCCGCCGGCTGTCTGTACCTTACCCACGGAAAGTAAGCCCAGTCAGCATAAGCCGACACCTGCCATTTAGTCGATGGCAACCAAGTTGCTCCCACATACACCCCACTCTCGTTCTGCACGCTGCCCCCGTCGCTATAGCTCTGCGCATCCAGCGAAGTGTAGCGGTACTGATAATAACGCTGCACTGCCATCAACGTAAGGTTACTTTCCACCGCCACGCTCACACTATTGATAGTTGCTATATGACCATGTCCATCCACGGCCGTTTCGCCGTTCAGCGCCCAACGACGGTTGGCATAGCCATAATCCGTACTCATGTTAACAAAACTGCTGCCCTGCGGTTTGTACAGGTTGTACAGCAGTTTGGTGTTAGGTTGAAGCGGCCGGTCCAGATGCACGTAAAGCCCGTTCAACCCTATGTGCAGACCATGTCCCGTATAGCGCAAGCTACCACCCGTTTTCAGGGCGTGCATATTATGTTTCTTAGCTATTTCGGTTTCCGTACGATGATAGCCAGTGGTTAGTATTGTACGTGCACTACCGTCCTTGTTCAGCGTGGCATCCATCGGCACATAGCCCACAAATGCTGTAGCCTGCCAGTCGCGACCCAGCTTCAGGGTTAAACCACCCCCTTGCAACGCGTTCTCCGTCCTTGAGGAATGTGCACGGAGAGTATTTGTGCTGCGCCCCAAGTTTTGGAGCATGGCTATCTTTCCTAAACTAAAGCTGTTGTTCATCACCAAGCCCATGCCCATACTCACCCTGTAACTGCCTAATACCATTGTCTCTATGCATCCCCAGTGGTTCAGCTGTACATATGGTGCATAGTAATCATACCCCCATCGGTTACAATCCTTCATAAAGGGTTCGTCTGCATCCAGATCACCCACCAACCCAGCCTTCAGCCGATCGCCATATTGCAGCTGGTAGCGAAACCAGTGTCCGTCGCTCAATGGCAGTTTGGCTGTAGCGGTCAGCTCGTGATGTAAATAGCGTTTGGGGGCGCTCTCGCCTGTATAAATGCAGTAGCTCAGCAGTTCGCGCTGGGCAGGTGTCAACAGCGTCATCATGCGTAGTTCGGCAGTCGATCGCATCGGCGCATAGCGGTAAAGGTAAGCCATCAGCTCCTCTACCTGTTGTGCCGACAAAAAAGGGATAGCTTCCAGCTGGTCGCGCGTGGCGGTATTAATATTGATGGGATGCTGCACTAAGTCACTCAGCAGGTCGTACGTCTGCTGCCAGCCCTCCGATGCTGCATCTTCAGCCGTCATCACCTGATTCAAGTACGTCTCCCATCCATGCGATTCCTGCGCTTTTATATCCAAGAATGGCAGTAAGAATAGTAATAATAATCTTAGTTTCATTAATTTAGCGAATCTTTTGATGGTGCAAAGGTATAGAAAAAATTAGAAACAACAAAATATGCTCACTGAAAATCAAAAACAAATTCAGTGAAATTGAAGAACAAATTCAGTGAATTTGATGAACAAATACAGTGAATTTGTTATTTAAAGAATTATCGGTTACTTTTAAGCGAATTAAGTGTATTTCACTAATTATTATATTTTTTCGTGTTAAAACATGCGTTACATAGCAAAAAAGTAGTAATTTTGCACCCGGAAATGAGAAAAGGGTTTATCATAGCATTGCTGTGTTGCGCTGCTTGCGCCCAAGCGCAGGAGGAACAACGGATAACCGCCGAGCAGGTGCTGGCGGAGATGGACTCCCCTACATTTGTGCCTACCGTTAAGGTGGGCAAGGTACTGCACGAGGGTGACAGCATACAATACATGGAGATGAACAATGTGTATGTGTACCCGCAACTGACGTTTAAAAACAAAAAACAGGCCCAGCAGTATATGCGACTGGTGAACAACGTGAAGAAAGTGCTGCCTATAGCCAAAGAGGCACGCATGATGCTGATTGAAACCACCGAATACCTGGAACCGCTACAAACCGACCAAGAAAAGGCGGAACACATGAAGCGCGTAGAAGCCGACATATTTAAAACCTACAAACCCAAAATGAAAAAACTGACCTACAGCCAAGGTAAACTGCTGATAAAACTGATCGATCGCGAATGCCACTCGAGCAGCTACGATATGATTAAAGCCTTTATGGGACCGCTGAGAGCGGGATTCTGGCAGGTGTTTGCCTGGGGCTTTGGTGCCAGTTTGAAAAAGGAGTACGACGCAAAGGACGTAGACCGACTGACCGAACGCGTGGTGCTGATGGTGGAAAGTGGGCAGATTTAAACTAAGAAAATTGCAAATATATTTTGCAGTTTAATAATAAATGTATATCTTTGCACTCGAAATAAATGAATTTTTGTGTGGAAAAAACTGAGTTTACTCTTTTAAATAAGATCCAGACGCCAGAGGATTTGAGAAAACTGAAGGTGGATGAATTGCCACAAGTGTGCGACGAACTGCGACGCGACATCATTGAAGAGGTGGCAGTGAACCCTGGACACTTAGCCTCGAGTTTGGGTGTGGCCGAAATTACGGTTGCACTGCATTACGTATATAACACCCCTGAAGACAGAATAGTTTGGGACGTGGGACACCAAGCTTACGGACATAAGATTCTGACTGGCCGTAAGGATAGATTCTGCACCAACCGTAAGTTGGGCGGTATCAAGCCTTTCCCATCGCCCGAAGAGAGTGAGTACGACACCTTTGCCTGCGGACACGCCAGCAACTCGGTATCGGCAGCTTTGGGTATGGCCGTAGCAGCTGAACTGGAAGGCAAGCACGACCGCCATGTGGTGGCTGTGATTGGCGACGGTGCACTGAGCGGCGGACTGGCTTTTGAGGGACTGAACAACGTTTCGAGCAGCCCTAACAACCTGCTGATCATACTGAATGATAACAACATGAGTATCGACCGCAGTGTGGGCGGCATGAAGCAGTATCTGCTGAACCTGAGCACCAACGAGACGTATAACTGCATAAAGTTTAAAACGGCACGCTGGTTTAATCG
>JAEEGJ010006935.1_pt1 | contig 33293 bp, 29 predicted proteins | sample 8958761 | NCBI WGS metagenome assembly JAEEGJ01 (sample SAMN16246546, study PRJNA631951) | gut metagenome | biome: gut microbiome; feature: rumen; material: RS-attached | host: Bos | place: Iran: Karaj | collected 2018-10
GATCAGGGTGCCTTTATCGGGGCACCCTTACTCATTTGCAGTAAATCACCAAAACATATATAATTACCGCCGTAGGTATCGAGGTGTAGCGCAGTTGGTAGCGTACGTGCTTTGGGAGCATGGGGTCGCAAGTTCGAGTCTTGTCACCTCGACCAAAAATAAGGCTGCAGATAGTTGCAGCCTTTTTTGTTATTCATTTATATCAATAATTCCCGGGTCACTTGCCGTCACTATCCTTTTAAGACTTACATCTCAAAGAATTCAAGTTTCTTTTCCGCCATCTCTTCTGCCCTCTCGATATAGACCAATGCGTCCTTGACCGTCGGACACCTCTCTACTCTGTGTTTAAATAACTCACCTTCCTGCTTAAAACATCTCTTGCTCATGCCGCCCGCGCCGAAAGACAACACATCCCTGCAGTCGCTCATCATGGCGACATTATAAATGCTTCCTGTATCCCCTTTTGCGAATCCGGTATTCTCAAGTCCGTGCCCCGTATCCTTCTGGCGGTACATATAGTACGGTCTGTAACCGGCCTCCTGCAGCAGTCTGTAGCTCTCAGCCACGCACTCATCAAGTTCTCCCCTGCTCTTCTCGAGATCCATTACCATCTCGCGGCTCATGGCAGCTCTTCTCTTTTTATAGAGCGTATGAACCGTGATATTCGCAGGAGCAAGTTCGATCAGTTTCTTGGTGGACTTAACATGCTCTTCGGCATTCTCATACGGAAGTCCCGCAATGAGATCCATGTTGATGAGATCAAAGCCCATTTCACACGCCTGCCTGTAAACATTGACCGTATCTTCTGCAGTATGTTTTCTTCCGAGTTTCTGCAGTGTCTCAGACTTCATCGTCTGGGGATTAATACAGATCCTTGTGATTCCGTGATCCCTCATGGCTTCGAGTTTTCGGGCCGTGATCGTATCAGGTCTTCCCGCCTCAACTGTCACTTCACAGTCAGGTGTTATCTTCAGATTGGAATAGATACAGTCCAGAAGGGCCGCAAATTCCCTTTCCTCAAATACCGTAGGAGTACCGCCTCCGACATAGAGCGAAGACAGCGGTCTGTTGATATGAGGAGCCATCGCCTTTATCTCGCGCTCTAATGCGGCTTCATAATTTACGAGTCTGTCCATATGACATGAGATGTCCGAAGATATGAACGAGCAGTACTGGCACCTGGAAGGACAGAACGGGATGCCGACATAGACACCGAGGCTATCTTCCGGAACTTTGGAAAGCAGTCTCTGCTCTTCTCTCGAAGTCTCGAAAGCAAGTTCTGCCTTATCCGGTCTTACAAGGTATTTCTCAATAAGATCTTCTGCACTTTCTTCTTCCCATGCAACCAGTGTAGGCCTTATGCCTGTAAGACATCCCCACGGCATGGATTTTGACGTGACATCAGATAATGCCATATAGATGGACCTTCTGATCTCACGGCCGGGTTCCAAACGGGTGCCATTAAACTCGTATTCCTTATCACCGCAATAAGTAACACAACGTCCGTCTTCGAAGAGTTCGTTAACAAGAACTGCATCAGGTCCTTCAGGAGCTATTACTTTGTGTTCTTCCTTAAGTTCTTCCGGGACACCACAGAACAGTCTGACCACGTCAGATACCAGATAGTATTTCTCATGACCTTTAAGTATTACTTCAAGCATCTTCCACACCCACATATGTTAGATAGAACCTGACATAACTGCTGTCAGGAACTTGATATGACTCAACTCCGGACTCACCGTTGGATCTCAGGAAAGCATCGTTCGTAGCATTACTTACCTCGGTAATATGAATGCCGAGTTTTTCATAGATAGCATCAACCTCATCGTCGATCTTATTCCAGTAAAAAATGGACGCTCTCATGTCCCTGTATACCATTTCCATCTCAGAAGTCATGTAATACTGCGGAACCACCTGGCCTGTCGCATCCGCGATATCTTCAGCAATGGGATAGATATTCCAGAAGATTTCATAGTAACCTGCGTATCTGAAATCAGCTCTCGAAGATGAACAGCATGCTAATGCAGACAACAGATTGCAGTCGGTTTCACTGGCATAACCTTTGGAGTGACAGAGTTCATGACACAATGTGAGCGGGAACTCATTGACCGGCATATAATCGGTATTTAAGTTTACTTCACCGAGAAACATATCGTACACTCCGATTATGTGTGTGTAACTCCAGTAATGGCTCATGGACACGGGCTTGGCACGGACAAAGTTCTCACTTACCGGGACATTGTATTTTTCTCCGAAAGCATTTATAAGGGAATTCGCATGAACTGCAGAGTTCTCGAAACTCTCTTTCATGTGTGCAACGCCGTTATAGTCTTCACCGAGATGTTTTCGGGCCTCGATCATTCCGTTATATGCCCACTTGCGCGTTGCGCAGTAATCCTCAAAGGTAAGCTCCTTATCAGTTAATGCGAGTTCATCTTCAACATCGGTTCTTCTGTAATTTATGCCATGCATGGCCTGGAATATTATTGCCGCCAGCAAGGCCACCACAATCAGGTTCCTGTACGACTTGTAAAGATACAGAACTGCACCGTGCGATAAGAACTTCTTTATCAGGAAAACAAACCAGACTATCAGTCCGATCAAAAGAGCCGGCACACCGATGATCACGATATTCTCAGTTAACGAATTCTGGAATAGCATACTAAAACTCTGCACAGGTACTGATATAACCGGGAAGATATTAGTACTGTAATAATCTGAAGCATTCCCCGTAATAAAACGGTTAGCTGAAAGCGTCGCAAAAAAAGCAGCAGTCAAAACGACAGCCAGTATGATCCTTAGTACTATTCTTTTTGAAGCCTTTTTCTTTATCTTCATTTAACTGAATTAATGAGCAGGAAGATTGCATACAGTATTCCGTAAATAACCGGCTGATGCACAAGATAGATTATGAGCGAATGGCGTCCGATAAATTCGACAGGTCTTGCAACCGCCTTCATGACTTTGCCTCTTCCGGCGAAAAGCGTCTTCTTATCCTTGTAGCAGAGTCTGCCGATAACGCATCCGATAAGGAACACGCCGAGCCACGGAAAGAGCGGCATATAATCGGCCATCCACGGAGTACCTGCGATCTCAAATCCTATCGGAAGGAATGCAAGATTCTCCGTCGAGTAATCCATATAGTGGATATCACAGCCGCAGATCACAATATATAAACCTGCAAGTCCCATGATGACGTTCATGACATCAGGCTTAACTTTAAGTTTTTTCTCTATGAATGAGATAAGAGCGTAAAGGAATATTCCGCAGGTAAGAACCGCCAGCACATTAAAAATGATAAGGCAGCTTATGCCGATGTAATTAGTTGCAATAAACGTGCCAATTCCCAAAGCGAGAGTTGCCGCAAGAAGCTTAAGTCCTCTCTTGATATTACTCCTGGAAAATGTGCAGCATATTCCTGATACACTTACAAAGAGCACAACGATCACAGGATGAACAAACGACCAGAACCAGCCTTTCTCAAGGTACGAGAAAACATCCACTCTGAATTCATATCTGACGTCCCATGACATATGCATGAAGAGCATCATCAGAAGTGCTATTCCTCTTAAGAAATCCAGTTCCCAGGCGCGGTCTTTTGCCAAAGATTTTCTGCTCACTTTTCTTCCTGCCCTTCTGCAAGACAGCTTCCTACAGCAGTAGCAAAAACCGCATCTTCCGGAATGATCATGTTAACGCCGTACAGATCCTCAAAAGGAAGAAGATATTTCTGGCATTCTTTAAGGTCAGTCAGCTGGCCTGTATAAACAATATCTTTAATTCCGATCTGTCTTGAAGCCATAACGGCAACAGTTCCGATGGACTGATATACAAGATTGAAAACACCGGCCATCTTATCTTCTCTCGTGAGATCATCAGCTGCTTTTCCGAAATTGGAAGCGGTTACATTCATTGGAAGACCGGATACGCCGTTTCTTGAAATATCACCGATAGTAAGGTCGCACTTAATTATGTCACCTTCAGTTGCCATGTCGGAAAGTTTGATCGCATCAGATGTTCCCGTTATAGCAAGACCAAGACCTACGACTGTTCCGCCTCCGACACCTGAACCGATAATGTGTCTAACCGTGTTCTTATTTGCCTCAAGATAAGCAGTACCCGTACCCATGCTGACAACAACAGCATGTTCAAGTCCGGACAGATACAAACCGCCAAGACCTGTAGCCATGAATTCTTCCACAACAACAGTCTTGATTCCGAATATGGGTCCCTGAGGGAAACCGGCACCGACACCGGTAATATTGATCTGCTCTATGTCATTAACTGATAAAGAATGGTCATTAATGAGTTTTCCGACAGCACCGAACGCAGAAGTAACCGGATCTGCTGCTTTAACTATCTCTCTGGCAATGATCTTGCCATCCCGCATTCCGACTATCTTCGTTGTACTGCCGCCAATATCAAGACCGACCTTTATCTTCATAGTAGTTTCTTCCTTTTATTTAATTAGGTAATTCTATCAAACTAAGAGGCATATATCCAATTACACGGCTACACCTGATTAGTGATCAAACAAATTAACAAAGAAAAAGGGTGTTGCGAAATTGCAACACCCATATTTTTCTGTAATTGCTTTGAGTTATTAGCCCCAGTAGAAAACGCACTCATCTTTATAATCAGAATCCAAAGCGCTTGCAATCTGATCTACTTCGGTCTGTGTGAAGCCATACTTATCACTCTTAAGTGTATCTTCTGTAAGCTCCTCACCTACGATCTCAACTGTACGGTTTCCGCCAACGCCGTCATACTTAGCACAGTCTTCGATACGGGGAATCCAGAAACTGCCGTCGTATCTGTTTACATACTCGTTGTTGCTGTAATTATCCTTAACGAATATACGATAATCAACACAAGCTGTATCCTCATCATACTTATAGAACATAGCAACTGACCACTTGGAATTTTCTCCTGAAGCAGAATTCATGTTAGCAGGATTGAAAACCGGAGTTGCTGTACCGTCAGCTGTTGCTCTTGTAAGTGTGGGGATATTTCCATGCTTACCGGCAGGATTTGCAATAGTCCACTTCCAGGAACTGCCTGAAGCACCATCAGCCTGTGAAAGAGTCAGGAATGAGTTCTCAAAACCCTTTGCATACAACATAGCGTAGTCTGATGAGTCATCGATGTTATATGTTGTGATAAAGGAGTTTGAAATTGACATACAAACACCGGCAACAACACTTCCGATCAAAATGGTAATTGCCAATACCAATACCATTTCTACTAAGGTAAAACCTTTTTTCTTACTTGATATTCTCCTCATAAAAGGATCCTCCGCAATCACAATAACATTTATCAGCTGGCATGAATCGGTGTATCACTAACCTTTGTAGCACCGCTGAGGTCTGCATGGCCATTATCGATTACCCAATAATATTTATCTTCAGTCTCAACATACATTACGATAACCTTACCCAAGGATGATGCATCTTCACCCATGCAATACTCAGGATAGTAAAGGATTGTCTTATGGTTATCAGCAAGAGACTCGTTGTTAGGTGTATAGTCTTTGGAGTTGTAATTGAGTGTATCAGGTACTGTTAAACCCAGATTTGACTCTTCAATAATAGCTACTGACAAAGGCTCAAGTGAGTTACTACCGGAAACGAATGTAAGTTCATGATTGTTTGAAGTGTAATAAGCCTCGTTATAAGCCTCACACTCTCTGCCATCGTCACCGGTATTCTCTAAATGGTTCCATCTTGCAAGACTGTTAATACAAGCCTTATAGTTGTTAGCGCCAGACTTACTATATACGGATGTCTGATAAGAATATGCCATTGTTGTAATGAAACCATTGATGAGCATGGTCGAGATAACAACAAGAATAAAAACAGCTAACATGGTTTCAACAAGCGTGAAACCTTTACGATTTAAACGCTTAGCAAGTTTCTTCATATAGTGTTTCCTCCAAAACTATAGCCCGCAAGCATATTCTCGCTGTCATTGATCTGGTGCTCAATTTCCGCACCCTGATCAATAACGGCCTGATTCGCTGCATTGGCTTTATTAATCCAATCACTGACACCGGTCATAAGAACAGTAGCCAAAATGATAATAACAGCTACAACAAGAATCATCTCTACTAAGGTAAAACCTTTGGCATTATGTCTCTTACTGATTTTGTACATAACGTCCCTCCGACATATATATAAGATTCTTCTTTTATAGGTTTATTATACTTTGTTCTACATAAATTTCAACAGGAAAGTTAATAAATTGTTAAATGTCGTAACAATTTGTTAACAAATTGTACACCTAACACAATATTTCTGTTTATATTTTCCGAAACGATCTATAATTCCGGATTCCGGTCATTTATTTAATAAAAAAGCGGGGAACAATGTTCCCCGCCTTAAAGTACAAGTTAATGATCTAATCAGATTAGATTGAAGAACCCATGTTGAGACCAACACCAGCTGCATCGATAGCTGAGTTAACTTCACCAACTGCTGAGTTGTGCTGCTCGATAGAAGCCTTAGCTGCGTTAGCTGCCTGGAGATACTTTGTAACGCCGATGATAAGAACTGCAGCAAGGATAACGATGATAGCAATAACGAGTACCATTTCTACGAGGGTGAAACCCTTCTTTGACTTCTGAATCTTCTTCATTTTTAGATTCCTCCTGTAAGTTTTTGAGTTTGTAGCTTGATTATAACACCTCAAATCATAATTGCAATACTTTTTTCAAAATTTTCCATAATTTTGTCACAATTAATCTTTTCTCGCCATTTTTATCATCTCTCTGCCCTGTCGCATCCTGGTCCGGATCCAAACTTTCACTTACCCTCTTCTGTCCTGAAAACCGCTTGTTTACAGGCTTTTCTGACCATATACTGAAGTTGAAAATTGTTCTGGATCTGATTAAATAGATCATTTGTACATATTCCGGTTTCTGTTCACTTTTATCTTCACAATTCACTTCACATTCTGTTACTGAAGTTTATTTCTTCCAGCGTCATTATTCACATTTCATCAGTCATAAAAAAAAGCGGAGAACGATGTTCTCCGCTTTAATGTACTAATTAATCTTTATCAGATCTTAGTATTGACTGAATTAAGCTGCTGCAGGTGTAGGTGTAGGTGTAGCAGTTGTCTCAGCCTCGAAATTTGTCATAGTCTTAATGTCATTACCTGACATTGCATACTGTGTCTTGAACAGAGCTGCTGCCCAGTAAGCTGCGAACGGCATCGATGCAGAAGGATCGAAGTCCATATTAACAGTACCATACCAGAGGCTATTCTTGTTATCGCATACATAAGGGAATCCAATGAAGCCACCCTTAGTGTCAACATTTGTATTACCATTCCAGTATGTGTAAGGCTTACGGCTCTCATCTACAGAAATTCTATTTCTGAGGCTTGTAGCATAGAAGTCAATAGAAGCTGTCAGAACCATGATTCCGTTAGACTGTGTAGCAGTAATGCTGCTTACCTTGATGCAGTCCTTGTTCTCCTCGTTGATCTTCTTAAGAGCATTGATGAATTCATCATAACCCTTTCTCTTAGCGTATTCGCCCTGACCCATCTGTTCGCTTAAATTCTCGATTGTTTCAGCAACAGGAACCTTTGATCCAGTTGTGAAGTCAGGTGTACGGTTGTACTGAGTTACTGTATATCCGTCTGTTGTTGAATAAGAAACATTAATTCTCATGCAAACGATGTTGTCAGGAGAACTTGTTCCGTCAGGATATGTTACAGACTTCATACCTACATCAGCAGCTGAAACGCTCATAAGGAAAGGACAGCCTGCATCTTCAAATGTCTTAAGAACATACTGCTCAAGGCACTCTGTCTCAAGCTGGTCAATGAATGACAACTCGATCTCAGAGCAAGAAGTCTTCAGCATTTCGATCTCATTAGCCATGCTGGCATTGTTAGCTCTCAACTGATCGAGATAAGCCTTTCTCTCCTGCAATGTCTGTAATTCTTTTTTGTACTCTTCATACTTGTTGTTGAGTGTTCTGATTCCGAAGAAATAACCAAGAACAACGATAATCAACAACGTAACAACATACATAAAGCCTTTTTCTCTAGCTGTAAGATTATTCATTATTATTACCTCCCGTACTATCAGCCTTCAACCTGTGCTGCAGCTACAGGTACGTAATACAACTTGATCTCAGAGTCACCGCGAGCAACATCAATGAACTGGTTAGCTGCGAGGATCTCGTTGAAGCTTCCTTCCTCAACCTGAACTCCGTCAACGAAGATTCTTGAGAGTCTGTATGTAATTCCGGAGTAAGCGAAGTCAGATACACCATTAATTGTGTAAGAATCACCTGCTCTTACATCCAAAGTCTCAACACCACCGAGAACTGTAGCGCGGTCAGCACCATCAACAAAACGTGTGATTGAGATATGAACATCGCTTACAAGTAATCCAGCGATAGAGAACTGATAATAGTTGTTGATAGCATCAACTGAATCGCCCTTGATGATCTCATCAACAGAAACCTCTGAAGCAAGATCAACTCTTGTTGTAGAAATTGTAGGTCTTGTTGAGAATACACCCTTATCATTCAACATGTTAACCATGTCTACAGGACTATAGTAAGTGAAAGAATATCCATTAAACATCAACTGAGAATTTGTAATGGAATAATCTGTAACGAATGAATCGCTGGGAATGCACTTTGCAATTACATCCGGGAGATCTGTAGGAGCAGGGTTGATTCTGTCAACTGTCTTACGCATCTGTGTGAGAGCGTAGTAATAATTTGACATATCATTCAACTGCTCTTTTAACAGAGCGTAATCCTGTTCAAGTGAAGAATATTCAGGGCTTGCAAGAAGATTCTCCAAATCCTTGATCTGTCCCTTGATAATCGTGTTTCTGATAAAGAAAGCAACGATAAATGTAAGGACAACAAATACTACCAAAATACCAACAGCAACACCATAACCTAACATTCTTGCGGCTTTAGCTGCATTGGCTGTGAATTCGGCAAAAAAGTTTACATCCTTCTTTGCCAATAACTTTTTACTTATTCCTGCCTTAGCCATAACGTGTTCCCCTCCTTAATCGTGACGGATCAAAGCGCCGCAACAATTTACGAACTTTGTAATCTCAAAATCCTTAGGGCCGCTTACGGTGCTAAGACCCTTAAGTACTTCAACCTGAGTTCCAAGCTGACGAGCAAGTTCTTTATCGATCTTCTTGTAGCTTGCACCTGAACCATAGAGGAAACATGTGCTGATAGCGTCGATATGATACTTCGCAATTGAGAACTGAGCTGTACGGGAAACTGCATCAACAAGGCTCTTGAAGTATGCGTTAACAGCACTCTGAAGAGCAGGTGTTTCTGCTACTGTTTCATTCCAAACATCGATATCCTCGATCGGTACACCTGTATCAGCCTCTGAAGTAGTAATGTTAAGTCTTCTTGCAAGATTGGACTGCTGGTTGCCGCTCTGAAGCTTCTTGAGTGAATCTGCAACTGATCTGATGTTTCCGTGACCGAACTGAAGTCTTCTTGAAAGAACTGCAAAGCCCTTATCAAGTACTGTAACTGTTGTAGTCTTGCTGGAAAGCTCGATCAGGAGGATCGTTGACTGTCTGATATTAACGTTGCCGTTAATGATTCCGTTCTCGAAAAGTTTTCTAACTGCGTTAGGGTTAACGTCGAGAGCAACAGGATTGAGATCCATGTTCTTAAGGAATTCACGATAATCCTTAATAACATCTGTAGGAATAGCTGTAGCTCTTACCTGGAGCTTATCAGCATTTGTCTCAGCATCCTTTGTTGTTCCATAAACAATATAATCAATTGACATGTCTCTGTTGGAACCCTGACCGAGGATCTCGTACTTAACCATGTCCTTGAGCTGATCGTCCTTAACAACAGGGAGTTCGAGGTCTCTGCTGTGTACGAATGCACCCTCTGATGTGATGATGCAGCTCTTCATTCTGATATCGAGTCTTGCGATAGCATGCTTGAGAGCCATAACAATTCCGAATGAGTCAGCAATTGTACCATCTGTAATAGCATCGCCTTCAAGAGGAACAATTCCCATCTTCTCGATAACAATATTGCCTGTCTTGGAATTGTAACTCCCGACAGCAAGTTTGAGGTCAGAACTTGAGCAGTCGATAACCAACTCATTTCCGCTTTTACCTAATGTAAAATCCATTTATATTTCTCCTTTCATTCTTTACGGGGATTACAAGAGCCACTGAGCCATTGTGAAGATAGGCAATCCGATACCGCCTACAACAAGACCTACGATGATGGCCATGATGATGATCATAACAGGCTCCAACGCAGAAACCATCTTCTGTGTTGCTGCATCTGCTTCATCTTCAAAGTACTCAGCTGCTTTCTCAAGGATCATATCCAAAGTACCGGATTCCTCACCGATAGATACCATAGCGTAAATCATCGGAGGGAACTCCTTGATGTCTCTGATTGCTCTGGACAATGAAGTACCTTTTCTGATCTCTACACGGGATTCTGCCAGTCTCTTCTGCAGGATAACATTATCGAGAGACCTCTCGGTAATTTCTACTGCCTGGAGAACGGAGATACCTGACTTAAGCAGTGTGGATACTGTTCTTGTAAATCTTGCAGAAGCGTTCATTCTTGTTGCCTTACCGACAATAGGCATTCTGAGCATGATCGTAGCCCACTGCTCGCTGCCCTTATCTGAACTCTTCCAAAGTTTAAACCCGTAAACCAGAAGTCCGGCTACTGCTAGGTAAATATACCAGAAATGAACAAGTGAATCAGAAAAATCCAGCAGGAATTGCGTTAATCCAGGCAATTCACCGCCGAGTTCTTTAATGGTATCACCGATCTTAGGGACAAGGAAAGTCAACAGCGAAACGCTGATAACCAACGTGAGTCCTGCAAGGATCTTCGGGTATACCATCGCAGAAGAAATCTTGTTCTTGAGTTTTGCTTCTTTTGCAAAGTGATCTGCAAGTCTTTCCATGATCTCGTCGAGTCGACCGGATTCTTCACCGGCAGCGATCATACTGATCATGATGTTCGGGATAATGCCCCTCTGCTCTGAAAATGCCTCGGAAAGAGATCTACCGCTCTGTACTGATTCGTAGATGTCTCCGATACACTTCTTTGCCTTCTTCGATTCGAGCTGCTGATACAACATATCGAGTGATCTTACAACTGTAATACCAGCCGATAACAATGATGCGAGCTGTCTTGAAATGATTACGAGATCTTTAGTCTTAAGTTTAGGGCTTCCGATCTCCATGTTGGCAAGTCCTCTGCCCTTATCCAATGACAAGGAAGCAATGTATTTGCCATCTTGCTTAAGTTTTCTCGACGCTTCACCAATGGTTGCAGCTTCTACGATGCCTTCAGACATTTTACCTTTAGAATCGATAATCTGATATCTGAAATTAGCCATCTAATATTTCCCTCCTTTTAAAATTCGTTACGTGCCCCTGTTATCAGGCAAACTCCATATCGCCGAAGAGCGGACTGTTAGTCTGGCCGGCGTTATTAATGAAGCGCTTAAGATCTTCAGGGAATCTGCATCTCTGGAGGGCAGTGTCTCTGGTGATCATGTTTCTCTTAACAAGTTCTGCAAGATAGAAATCAAGAGGACACATTCCCTGCTGAAGGCTGGTAGCGATAGCGCTATCGATCTGATATGTCTTACCTTCACGGATATTGTTTCTGATAGCGTCATTAGAGATCATGATCTCAAATGCAGCACATCTACCTCCGCCGATTCTCTGTACGAGTGTCTGACAGATAACGGCTACAAGAACTGTTGCGAGCTGAACTCTGATCTGATCCTGCTGGTGCGGCGGATAAACGTCGATGATACGGTTAACTGTATCAGCAGCAGATGATGTATGGAGTGTTGAAAGAACGAGGTGTCCCGTCTCGGCTGCGGTGATCGCGGTACTGATTGTATCGAGGTCACGCATCTCTCCTACGAGGATGATATCAGGGTCCTCACGGAGAGCAGCTCTCAGAGCATTAGCGAATGAAAGCGTATCTTCGTGAATTTCTCTCTGGTTGATCATAGCTTCTCCGTGCATATGGAGATACTCGATAGGTTCCTCAAGAGTAAGAATATGACACTTCTTGCTCAGGTTTACATGACCGATCATAGCAGCCAGTGTTGTTGACTTACCTGAACCCGTAGGACCGGTAACAAGAATAAGTCCACGAGGCTTCATTACCAAGTCCTTGAAAACGTTAGGCAGACCCAACTGTTCACAAGTCGGAATTTCATTTGTAATTGTTCTTGCTGCGAGCGCATAAGTACCACGCTGCTTGAAGACATTACATCTGAAACGGCTGAAGTTCTCAACAATGTAAGAGAAGTCGATCTCACCTCTCTCGTTCAGATACTGCTGTCTTGATTTGTCGATCATTGACTTGCAAAGATACTCAGTATCTGCAGCTGTAAGCGGCTGATTGCCCAACGGCATCAACATACCGTCAACACGAATCATCGGCGGCAATCCTACTGTAATATGGGTATCGGATGCCCCCATTCTTACCGATTCAGCCAAAATCGATTCGATCGATAAACTAAATCCTTCCACGTTAAAAAACCTCCTTATCAGTCAATCGTGTAAGCTACTCTGTTAAGCTCGCTGACCGTCGTAATGCCTTCCAAAACGAGGTCTCTTGCGGAATCCTGGAGCATCTGTGTGCCCTCAGTGATTGCGAGCGCGCGCATCTCATCTTCACTTGCTCTCTTCTCGAGCAAAGCTTTCATCTTCATTGTAATGATTACGATCTCATGGATAGCGATACGTCCCTTATAACCCTTCTCGTTGCACTCTGTGCATCCCTTACCACGATAAAGCTTCTGGCCGGGATCGAGTCTGAGATACTGGATATCGTTAATATCAGGATCATAAGATTCTCTGCAGTTAGTGCAGATACGACGAACGAGACGCTGGGATACAACGCCAACCAGAGCGGAGGATACCATGTAAGGCTCCAAGCCCATGTCTACGAGACGGTTGATGGAAGAAACGGCGTCGTTCGTGTGGATTGTACTGAATACGAGGTGTCCGGTGATAGCGGCTCTCATTGCGATCTCTGCTGTCTCACCGTCACGGATCTCACCGACGAGGATAATATCAGGGTCCTGACGCAAGATGGATCTGAGACCACTCGCGAATGTCATGCCTGCCTTGGCATTAACCTGGCACTGGTTAAGTCCGGGGATCCTGATTTCTACAGGGTCCTCAACTGTGATGATATTAACTTCATCAGTATTCTTTTCTGCAAGGAGTGTGTAAAGTGTTGTTGTTTTACCTGAACCGGTAGGACCTGAAATGAGTACGATTCCCTGAGGAACTTTGATCATCTTGTCGATCATCTCATTGTTACGGTCACTGATACCTAAATATTTTCTGTTTAAGTTAGCGTCATTCTTAGCAAGGATACGGATAACGGTCTTCTCACCTGTAACGCAGGGAAGGATGGATACACGCATATCCACGTCCTCGCCGTTGATAACCGTTGTAATACGGCCGTCCTGAGGAATACGCTTCTCGGCGATGTTCATACCGCCAAGGATCTTGATTCTTGTGGTGATGGCGTCTTTTGCGGAAATAGGGTTGCTCATTACTTCCTGCATGACACCGTCGATTCTGATACGGACTCTTACACGGTCTTCGAGAGGCTCGATATGAATATCGGATGAGCCTGAACGGATAGCGTAGTCGATCATTGAGTTAACGAGCTTAACTACAGGAGCACTGTTAACGGCTTCGGTAAGTTCGTTATCTTCATCAAGATTATCGGTAGCAAGGCTGGTGCCGAGCTCTTCAGCTGCCTTGTTAGCATTTTCTCTTCCATAATGAACTTTAATAGCATCAATAATGGATGTATGGGTTGCGAGCATCAGCGAGATCTGATAGCCGGTCTGGAACTGCAGCTCGTCTTCGATTGTAATATTCATCGGGTCATCGATAGCGACAACGAGATTATCACCATCAAAACCGATCGGGAATACGACGTTTTCTTCGCAGAACTTCTGCGTTAATAAGGCTGTAGCCTTTGGATCAACATCGATACCGGCCAAATCAATAATAGGATAGTTATACTGACTGGACACCGCTCTCAAAATGTCGAATTCCGACATGAGACCGCTTTCTACGATAACTTCACCAAGACGTTTTCCGGTCTCTTTCTGAACGCTCAGTACTTCTGCAAGTTCGGTAGCATTTAGGAAGCCGCTCTCGACCAGAATATCACCTAATCTCTTCATCGAACCCTCCCGATAATCCTAAAAGATTTACACTTAAGTAATGCACACAAAACAGACAGGCGCACTTCGCCCAAGCATAGATGTTAGAACTATACAACAGAATTGAGTGAATAACAAGTTTAAAAGACAAATTGCACAAAAAATAAATTTGACAATCATATGTCTGAGGCATTACACGGTTACATTATAAATGTTGTTTTGTAACTCCGCAAAAAGCATTGTATAATAGTTTGATTATATTAATAAGAAACATTTGGAGGAATGTTAATGTCAGGTCATTCTAAGTGGAGCAACATCAGAAGGAAAAAAGAGGCATCAGATGCAGCTAAGGGAGCTGTATTCACAAAGATCGCCAAAGAGATAGCTGTAGCAGTTAAGGCCGGAGGTCCTGACCCTGATGGCAATTCAAGACTTAAAGTAGTAGTGGCAAAGGCAAAGGCTGCCAACATGCCTAATGACAATATCAACCGCGCCATCAAGAAGGCTGCAGAAGCCGGTGAAGGTGACGATTACGAAGAGATCACATACGAAGGTTACGGTCCTGCAGGAGTTGCCATCATGGTCAAGACTCTTACCAATAACCGCAACCGTACTGCTGCCGATCTTAGACATATCTTTGATAAGAACGGCGGAAATCTGGGAGTTGACGGTTCTGTCTCCTTCCTTTTTAACGAAAAGGGAACGATCCTTATTTCCAAGGAAGAATATGAGGACGAAGATCAGGTCATGGGCGATGCATTGGACTGCGGCGCTGCTGATTTTGATTCAGATGACGAATTCTACATCATCTCTACTTCCCCTTCCGACTATTATTCAGTCCGCGAAGCTCTTGAAGCTAAGAATTATGCGATCGCCGATTCCACTCTCGGTCCTGTAGCTATGACTACTGCCGAAGTAACCGATCCTGATGCAATCGCTCAGCTCGAAAAGATGCTCGACATGATGGATGAGAACGAGGATATCCAGGAAGTTTTCCATAACTGGAACGGCTAAAGGAAGCACGAATTGGAAAACCATGACGAATTAAAACAAGAGCAAACCCAATCTCAAAGCGCTCCTGTAGTGCGAAAGACTTTGTTGTCTGAATTCAAGGGTACGCTCAAAAGATTCGACAGGTCCAATACCTCTAACCAGAACCTCTATTCAGAATACCCCGCGCAAAGCTTCGAACGTAATCTGGAACTGATCCTTTCGAGCGAACAGTTAACGCGCGAGGTTTTATCAAACATTGCCATTATTGCCTTTGTCGGACCTTCGGGCACCGGCAAAAGCACCCGTGCAATAAAGGTCGCCCGTGACAACAACATCTATTACATCATCGATGACGGTCTTCTCATCAACGGAAGCCGTATAGTCGCGGGAACTTCAGCCAAAAAGGCGCCTACCAAAATGGAATCCGTAAGACAGGCGATCTTCGTCGACCCGACAAGATCTTCTGTCATGAGGCGTGCCCTGATCGAATCTATGCCCAGAGCTCTTATGATCCTGGGAACATCGGATTCGATGCTCAGCAAGATCTGTGAAAACCTTTGGCTTAACCAGCCTTCCATGCTCATCAGGATCGAAGACGTTTCAACTGAAGAAGAAAGACGTCTGGCCCGTAATACCAGAATGACTGAAGGTATGCATACGATCCCGGTTCCAAGCATGGAGATCAAGCATGAGTTCTCCGGTTACTTTTCCGATCCTTTCAGTAAACTTAGGCAGAGATTTGACCGTGAGCGTGGCGTTACTCCTCTTGCCCCCGATTCAGACAGGACTGTCGTAAGACCTACCTTCTCGTCACTCGGTTCATATTCGATATCCGATGAAGCTATTCTTGATCTCATCAAGATAGTTCTTAAGGATGTGCCGGGTTTTGCTGAAGTTACTTCATTTAAGACTGAAAAACAGACTTTCGGTGTCATGATCAGCCTGGACCTGGCTCTCTATTACGGTTATGACGCTCAAAAAGTTTTGGAGACTGCACAGCAAAAGGTCGGCAATGCAGTCGAGGAATTTACTTCAATTACCATGAATGGTGTAAATGTCAGAGCTAACCGCCTGATGCATTTACCCAAGCCATGATTCCGGAGGATAATTATGGAAAAAATATACATGATACCTGTAAACGATGCTTATAACGAACTCGGCGGATGCCCGATCTGCAGGCTTCGTGACAAGGCTGAAAATAACTATCTCGAGTATTATCTGGGGCCTTCACTTATGGAACCCGATACCCGTAAGATCACCAATAAGACGGGCTTCTGCCCTGTTCATATGGGAAAACTCAACAAAGCCGTTACCAACAGACTGGGTTTGGGCCTTGTTATGCATACTCATCTAAAAGACTTCAATGAAGATCTTAATCCGAAACTTAAATCAGCAATTCCGGCCAAAGCCGGTCTTATCAAAGGCAGGACTCCTGAATTCAAACAGAAGCTTAACAGCGTAGCTGATTATATCGAGAAGAGGATAGGCCTCTGCCCTATCTGCGAAAATCTTGATGATGCCATGGGACATTATGTCGAGGTCATCTGCTGGATGTTTTCACACGATAAGGACTTTAAGGAAAAGTTCCTTAATGCAGAGTTTCACTGCCTTCCCCATACAGCTTTGTTATTAAGACAGGCTGCAAAGCTCTCACAGAATGAAGCTTCGGATTTCGTTGAAGCTCTTTATAACAACAATACTGATACCTTTGATAACCTGATCTCCGATGTCGAATACTTCACATTGAAGTTCGACTACAGGAATACGGATAAGCCGTGGGGAACAAGCAAAAATTCTATTCAGCGTTCTATGAGATTCTTATCTTCTGACGGGAGGGATTTTGATGAACAACAGTCCAAGAAACAGTCTTGATTATTCTAACTCTCAATTGGAACAGTTTTCAGACGATGCTCTGCTCGAGGTTCTTCCGGAAAAGACCGATGAAGATAATTCTACAAAGTATGTTCTGATCAAGCATGATTACTATTCGACTGATTCAGAACACGGACGCGAGATCCTCTCGGGATTTTTAACCAGTCTTATTAATTCTTCTTATAATTCGTTAGTTATTTATCTTATCGACAAGGGCGTGAAACTCTTAGATGAATCTGATCCTCTTAACAACAAGATGAACAGGCTTATCGAAAAGTCAGAGTCAGTGATTGCTTCTGAAGACAGCATCATCCTTTATAATGTGAATCTGTCAAACGCATCAAAGATCGTGCAGGAATCTCTGACATCAATTACTTCCGATATCGTTTATCTGGATCACCTGTTAATACTGGAGTAATCCCGTTTTTTTTATATTCATCATAAAGTAAAAAAGGTTGCCTCGTTTGAGGCAACCTTTATTAGTTTTTGATTCATTCTGCTTTTATCAGTAATAGTAGATGATATCAGCTACAGAATACTTTGATACAGCAGGTCTCTTCGAAGGCAGCGAGCTGGTAGAGAGAGGCTGCGGGCAATAAGGCATTGCGAAACCGCCTACAGGGTTATCCCAACCAGGAATTCCGAATGAACCATCCTGCAGATATGTACGGAAACTGTTGCATTCGATTCTTCCGTAGATCTGCTGATGAGCACTCTCGGATGTACCGTCGATAGGACCAAATCCGCCGCCGCCGTACAGACCGACATAAGATTCGATGGTTACATTAGGTCCGAGGCAGATAATATTGTTTGCTGCACCGTAGATAAAGAAGCAAGGTCTTGTGATGTTGTCGTAATACTTAGAGTAATTACATTCTACCTTAGTACCATCCGGCTTCTTATACTCAGCGTTTGAAACTGTCTTTTTCTCACCGGCCCAAGTATGAGATGTGATGTAGCTGCATGCATTCGCGAATGAATTAAAATTAGGTCTAGTAGGAACTGATAAGAAACCAGCTGTACAGAGAACGCTTGTAGATCCGCTGTCGTTATTGTGTGAGAGCTGGATCTTAGCACCATCTTCCAATACTACGATTACAGGCTTTTCAGGCTGCGAATTATAGATTGCGAAAATTACGCCTCTAAGAACGAACTTTGTATTTCCTGCGAAGTAGAAACGATACTTATCACCCTGTGATCCGTCAATACCAAGAACGATCGGGTTAGTGCTGTCTCCTGTGCAAGAACCTGTTACATAATAATATCCGGCAGGAAGATCCTGAGAAGATGCAGAACTGAGATCCAAAGAACGCTTGATCGGTCTGGGATTATGAACTGGATCAGTTGTTGTAAAGAATGCATCTGTAGGATATGAAGTTGTAATAGGATTCAGATAATACTGTTTGCCTGCAGGAATGACTGAAGTAGCAGAATAGTATGTACCATCTGTTGTATATGTAGCATAGCCGAGAGCTTCTGAACCGTCAGATGTGCCCTTCTTACCGTCTACACACAACTTGCTGAATACAGTAGATGCTGACGGGAATGCAGAACTGCCGGAATTTGCATAATTGTATTTCTGGTATCTCTGAGCATTTGCTGTAATACCGCTGACAGAAGCTCCTGTTGAACCAGCACTATTTGTAATAGTGTATGTATCACCAGCCTTTGATGTAGCTGTTAAGTTCGCATGAGTTGTACCCAAGCTCTTACCGTTAGAATCGAGGAAGTAGCATTTACGGTCGGTAGCCAGCAAAGCCTCTTTGATCTTGTGGTTTCCGTCATCTGTGTCATTCTGAGCAGATCTTCCGGAGAAGATAAACTTGTTCTTCTGACCCTTAATGTTGTCCCACATACCACCATCACCAGAATTAACCTTTAATCCGGCGCTGTTGTCAGTTCCGATACAATAAATATCACCATAAATTTGAGCACTGGAACGGTTATACATCTTTGAGCCCTGGAGGAAGATCATACGGCCATAGAATATTTCACCACCGCCGAGCTGTACATCAGTAGCACCCTGACCGAAAACGACGTCAGAAATATACTTTGAACCTGATGTCTGTCCCCAATAGTTCTTTCTTAAAACTACGTTATTGTCTGTAGGACGTGAAATCTTAGCAGAATCCCACATTCCGCAGCCTTCAGTAAATCTCAATTCAGACTTATCAACAGCACCGGCAACTTCTACCTGGTTCTTAAACTGGGAACCGAAGCTGGGATCAGATTCATCAGCCTTAAGAATGATCTGAACGTTTTCAGTTGTGTCGCCGATAACTGTTGTGAACTCACAATAAACAAATGTTGCATCCGTAGGATCCGGATAAACATCGAGATATGTGCAGTTATTATCGTTATTTGACATACCAGGAACATTATCAACGACCATCTTTACCTTCTGCTTTCCGGGACCATGAGTCTTGCCCATGATGGATTCAAGCTGAGTGTCAGTGATTTCCTGCATCTTAAGTGCTTCTAAGAAAACTTCGGAAGCAGCAGTAACAGTAAGACGAGCCTGGCTCTGCATTGCTGTTGAATACAGACGGCGTCTTGTTGCCTGTGTAAGCATCATAGCTGAAGCAATGAAGATCATTGCGAGAGCCAGGATGAGAACAACGATAACAAGAATAGCGCCCTTCTTGCTCTTCTTCGACTTATTTAATCTTTTAATCATAAGAAGCACCTTCCTTCTTTATGGTCTTAAGTTACTTATTTTATTGTGTTTGGCGGGAATACCCCGCACAATTCACCTAATTATCTGAGCCTATTTTATGACATCTCAGTTCAAATTTCAACAGAAAATTCGAATTTTGCTAACTATTTTTACATAGTTTGTTAACATTTTGTTTACAAACTATGTTTCGTTCACATCTTCCTCAACTTTCTCGGCGGGTTTTCCCTTTTCTCCGTATTGATCGAATTCTTCTTTTTTAGATGCAACGAGCCAGTAATCGTTTTGTGTGGCAAAGCGCATTACTGATGCCGCATAGTAATTACCTGCCCTGTTTTTCTTGACTCTCGTTCTTGAGAACAGCTCGCCGTGTTCCCTGCACTCGAGTAAGGCATACTGTGATTTCCTGATCCTGAAGCTGGGGATCTTAACGGAGAGCTTGCTGCCGCATAAAGGACAGTTGGTCATGAAATTCTTTGATGTCGCAAATGCGCTTATGCTGTCAAGGCACTCAGGACCTACAAAGCTGAAATCCGAAGGAACATCCGGATCTATTGATGAACTGGATATGGCAGAAATTACTTCTGACGGCTTATTGTGTTTAAAGATCTCTTCGAACACCGCACCCGTATAATGGGCATCGGCTGTTGCACTGTGGAATATCTCATTCTTTTCTATATTATAAAAATCTACCGCTGCTTCTACACTCCTTTGTGTTCCCTGAAGGCCCGCAAAGAGCGAGAAGATCGGCTGAAGATCAAGGAAGAATAATCCCAATTCTTTGTCCATACCGAAGAACTCAAGGTTCATCTTGAGCATGGAAGGATCCGAGCTTCCCCAGCCGACTAAGATGGCATCGCCGCAGAATGCCCGAAATCTCGTGTATACATCCTTGAATGGCTCACCGTTAAGAAGATCGGAATTCTTTTTATGGGTAACCTTTTTTACATGATAGTGGAGCTTCGTATATTTGACCGGAGCGATATCTGCAGAGAAAGAAGCTTTATAAAGCAGTTCGCCATTATCGTAAACATACTTTAAAGCGCCGATCTCGATGATTTCTCCTGTCAGCTTGCTTACGTCAAAGGGATATTCCTTGCCCGGCATCGGCTGGTTCCATTCCATATCAAAAACTACGAATTCCGTGCCGTCTGTTATCTTCTTACTTAACATCCGTATTGTTCCCTTCGCCGGTTACTGTCTTCTTTTTATTATACATTTGGGATAGAGGAATTGCGACAAAACACAATACTGCTATTACGCTTATCAGGACACCCGGGACGATTCCCGTATCCTTGTGCTCGATCGTAACCTCAATTGTCCTGTCACCGTCATTTTCGAAAACACAGGCATGCTTTCCGTAGAAATCAAATGATTCACGGTATTTGCCGTTGATCTTTACCTTCGAATCATCAAAGGCATAAGGCAGGATAAGAGTGTTCGTGCCTTCAGAGATCTTGCTTCCGATAGAAAACTTTGTGGTGCCTGCCTTGCCAGAATACTGCTTGATGACATTAAGGGCATTTTCATTAAGTCTGTATAAAGATATATAGCAGACCTCTTCGCCTTCGGAATCTATCAGGAACTCGAGTTTTACTTCGCCCGCACCTTCATTCAGTTCCGTAAGGAAAGGACCTGTGAAGAATCTCTCGCTATCGCCGTTTGAAGAACGGATCTTAAAGGAAGCTCCTTCCATCGCAGTACAATAGACGAACAATCTTTCACCGGGATTAACATCGAACGGATCGAATGAAATGGCGGTCGTGCCCATATCAAGTCCGAATCGGTCAGCCCCCTTCAGGATGATATCCTGGTCAAGTGAAGGAGTAATGTAGATTTCTTCGAAAAGGTCCTCGCCGGTAATGCTGTTCGAGATAAAATTGATGCCGTCTATGGATGAGCCTTCGAAATCGAAAATGCCGAGATCGGCATTGACCACCTGGTAATCGCTTCCGCTGTTAACAGCAGGAAGGTCAAAGCCTTCGTCCAATATAAGGGTCTCTGTCTCACCTTCACCGTAATCAGGTACAAAATACTCTTCAACGGTCGATTGGGTGATCGTGTTGTTGAACATGGTAAAAGAAGTATTTACTCCGATAAAAGCATATAAGAGAACAAATATCACGATCTTGGCTTTGTTTGTCAGCTTGTCTTTTGCAACGGCATAGACCAGGGAAGATTCCACGATCACTGCAATAAATGTGGAAATCCGGATCGGGCTCGCAAGCGTCGTTCCTGCAGAGGAATTATTTGCCATGACAAGGAAGCCGAGAGGAATAAGGCAGGTTGCAATATGTTCGCCCCTTGTAAGCCCCTTAATGTTCTTAAGGCCTATTCCCGCAATAAAGAAGAGCAGGATCTCAAGGCAGATAAGTCTTGAAGAGGAAAGGAGCGGTGATGCGCCAAAAATACTGATCATCTCGTTAACAAATGAAGAGCAGCATGTGATATAGAAAACAGATGTGATGACCGCAGAAGCTACTTTAAGCCTTAAAGGGATCGTCTCATTTAATGCAAATGCGACAATGGCAACGAGTGTCAGGATTCCGACATAAAATACCGGAGCAGAGTTCATGACGATGCTTCCGGAGCGGAGCATGAACGAGCCTCTTATAACGTCAAAAACCGTATATAAGACTTTGGCATTCTTAAAACTGTCAGCTGCATTTACATCAACAGACATTATGTAAAGTCCCGGAACAGACATTGCAGCTGTCATTACAAGACCCGTAAAGATGCTGCCCAATGCCTTTATCCATGAAGACATTGCCATTCTGGAAGTATTGTAGAGACCAAAAGACATCAGAAGGCTGATGAAAATTATTGCGGGCATACCGATCATGATTCCGTAGCCGCCCGAAGCTCCAAGGAAAAATGAAGCAATGCATACCAGTGAAAATGATTTCCATGTTCTCTTCTTATAATAAGAATCGATAGCTGACATTAGGACCGGCAGCATAATAGACATGTTCATGATCTCCGGCAGCTGTGCCGTAAATACTATCTGCGTTGAAAATGCATAAAGGGCTGCCAGAAGGCCTGAAAACATTCTGGTCAGCTTCAGGTGCTCTGACATGAAATAGTACATGGCAGCAGCAACGAGACCGAATCTTACAAAATAACCGGTCATGAGGACCGCTTTGGCAGCTGCCTTAGGCAGCAGCAAAGCCAGATAGAAGAACAGGTCCATATGAACGAAGGTAAGAAGTCTCCAAAGATCAGCACCGGCATTGCCGTTTCTGATCAGATCGACATCATCCAATGCGAGATCTATGCCGTAGATAATGTTGTCGCTCATCATGCCTGAACGCATCGAAATTCCTGTAGGCAATACCTTTCCGGGTTCGATCTTAAGACCTGCATAATAAGCTCCTACTGCTATCAGGACAGCAGCGAGGAAACAGATAATGACACCTTTAAGGCTATCAGTCTTTCCTTTGGCATTAATCATTTGGGACCTCCGGAGTGCCGCCTTCACCGGCATCGTTTTCGGATTCTTCATGTGACTTGGCAGGTTCGTCCGCATCAGCAATTACAGCTGCTACCGGAACTTCTTCAATAGCTTCTGCAGGCATATTATTAACAGCTTCTATAGAACCTTCCTGAACAGATGCAGCGGATGTGTTTACGGCTGTTGTCTGAGCTTCCTGAATCTTGCTGTTCTTCTTTTTGCTGATGAATGAAGATACAACAATGACACAAACGATCATAACTACAGATGCCGCGCTGATCAGAAGACCAGCCTTAAATCCTGCAGGAGTGTACTTGAGAGCAACGTCATGGCTGCCCTGACTGAGCCTTATTCCCATAAGTGCATCCTGGATCGGAACGATCTCGGTATCTTTGCCGTCAACTACGGCACTCCAGCCTTCTGCATAAGGGATAGAGAGGAATAAAAGGCCGTCTTCTTTAACGTCAATATGTCCTTCAATTGAAGTGGTGTCGTATTTTGTTATGTTGAGCTGCTCGTCAGAGAACTTTTCAAGCATATTGTCATATCCGGCCCTGTCGAGCTGATAACCGTATAATGTGATATTTGAGCTGGGTGACTCGGAATATTTTACGTAAACATGGATCGGAGTACCGTCAAATACGCCGCAAGTAATGATCTGGTAGCTCCTGATCTCAAACTTCCTTGTTGTATCTCCGCACTCGACCGTTACACTTCCGCCCTTTTTGGAATTTGCGTAAAGGTAAATATCAGAACCGATATCTGCATCTTCGATCGTAACATTAAATGAATATTCATTATTCGGAACGTTATTTGAGACCGTAAATGCCAGGACCTGGCTCTCCCTGTCTAATGTATTAAGGCCTGATGTTTCGCCGGTAATAAGCGTCACGGGCTTATAAACATTTTCTGCGCCCATGCTTCTTACCCATGCATTTGTTTTATCGAAAACATCGAGGTCCTTATCGTAATCAGGCGCATAATCTATTACGCCGGGATCTGTCATGAAGCCTACGCTGAGCGCATCTTTGTTAGCCCAGGAAGATACGATCTTGCCCTTATATTCCTGCTCGAAAAGCGAAGGAACAGACTGGGTCTTATCTATCTCCACGAGGTTTCTAACATTAAGGAGCGTCGCGGTAACCCTGGTAAGTCCCGCATTTCTCAAGCCGTTAATGTTGTTATTGTGGAAACCGTAGTTTCTCATGTATTTGACGAAACTCTCTCTTGCCGTGGAAGAGAAAATGGAAAGGCCCTTAACATTATAGAGCGACTGCAGATCGCAGATATTATTCGGGTAGAGCTCCGAACGCTCGAAGTTCATATGGCCTTCTGAGCCCTCAACCTCATTAACGTAAGAAGCTACATCGCGGTAATTCCTTCCGTAAGGCGAATAACTCGTAAATCCTTCATGTTTAGCAACAAGGCCGATAGAGATAAGTGATGCGGCAAACATCTCGAACATCATGGTGACAGTAAGAAGAGTCTCAAGGAAGAATTCGCTCTTTCTGACATTGATGTTGCTTACAGTATGGAGAGCCGCACCCTGGATGATGAGGAAAAGAAGAGTTACGCCGATCTGAAGATAGCCCTCATTTCCCATGCCAAACTTTTCGTAAAGAACAAGGAAAGCTGCTGAACTTAAGACCGCGCCTGTAATATATTTTACGCCAAGGCTTCTGATCCTCCTGATCGTAAGGAATCCTATAAACACCAAAAGGAAGCTCATGAGGAATGATTCTCTGTAAGGGATCTGGTTCGGGAAATGGAATCCGTGCCAGATGAAGTTGAGCGTACGGTTGGTAAGGCTCAGATACATTACTGCAAGGAGCGTTCCGAAAACGATCTTATGCTTGACCTTGATGCCGGTCCTTTTCGGAAGCAGGAAGAACAACGGCAGCAAAAGGACGATAACTATGCCGCTGTAAACATTTGCCATACCGTCCCTGATATTGGGATTTGCCGCAACCATGAGCCTTCCGAAAAAGTCGAAGAGGTTATTCTGAAGAGAATAATCCGGCTTAAGAGTATCGCCCGTAGCAGAGCAGTTCCTAAGGATAAGATAAGTCGGGACGGTAAGGACAGCAGAAGCTCCTGCTGCGAGAATGCTCGAAAATGCAAAACGGACAGCAGAACCGATAAATGTCTTAAAGCAGAGCCTTCCGGGGTCACCCTTGGGCTTTTCGCAGGAAAAGAGGCACAGATAGTAAGCGGGCGCAAAAAGCACCATGAACAGGCAGAGAAAGTATCCTGCGTAATAGTTGCTGACGATCGCAATGGCCAGAGAGACAATATAAAGGCCGTATTTGTGCTCTAAAAGAAGTTTTCGAAGTCCCAATGCGATAAGCGGGAGCAGAACGACCGCATCGCACCACATGATGTTCCAGAAGAAAGAAATGAACCAGCCGCAGAGAGCGTAAGAAGAACTGAATACCACGGTAATGTTGTCGATCCTCTTATTGTCGTTGGCTGAAAGGAACATCAGCATGAATGTGGAAGCAAGACCTGCGCGGAAACAAGTTACAAACATGATAAACACCGGCATGGTCTTTGCTGTAAAGAACAGCGAGAAAATATTAAGCGGGCTGGCCGCATAGTTGGCATATGCAGCGTAATATTCCTGACCTAAGCCGTCGTTCCAGCTGTAAAACAGGGATTGGCCCGATAAGACCTTATTTCTGAAAGCTACCAGGAAAGGACAATACTGGTGGTATAGGTCAACCGTAAGTATGGTTCTGTCACCAAAGGGGTGGCATCCCGTGATTGCAAAAGCCGCAAGAACCGTAAGTGCCGGGAACAGGAAAGCAAGAAGAAATTGTGGCCAGTATTCTTTTAATAGGCCGAAAGTGCCACTTTTTTCCTTCAATATTGGACTAGGTTTTCCCCACATAAAAATCCTTTAATTATTATTCTTAGATTACAAACGTGTTAATAATAGCACAAATTAACCGTGTTGTTTCTTCTTTTATGGTAAAGTGTCCATAGCCTGTATCTTATTTAAAGGGGAAAATATGAAGGGTAAAAATAAAAACAACAATGATAAAAAAGCTCGCAAACCGGTGGTTAACGAGGATTCTTTATATACAGAAGCTCTGGAATCTTCCGAGAGCAAGCCTACTGAAGACTTTATGGAAGCTCCCATCGAGTCATCCAAAAAGAGTGTTACTTTAAATGAACTGGCAGAGATCGATCCTGAACTTCTTACCGGCAGATCCGGTGAGATCGTTAAGGCAAAAAAACTTCCTGCCCTGCCCGATAACAAAAACAGCAATAAGCTCAAGGAACCGGATATTCCCGTAATTCCTACAGAGATCAACCTTGATAGGAATGAAGATGCCCTGGAAAAGGAAAAGTTCAAGCGTAATGCCGGAATCGCCTTTGTAATCCTTGGAATCATTCTGGTCACTGTAATCGCGGCAGCCACATTTGCTTTGGACACAGGCCTTGATACTTCGTTCATCAGCCCCTTAAAAGTACATGGCAGGGATATTTCGAGCGCCGAGTTCAGCTTCCTTTACCATTATGAACTTTTGAGCGAAGGTGTTGACCTTTTCGCTGCCGACACAGAAGAAAAGCTCTCTTCTCCTTATCTTGACGACGACAGTTTCTCCACTTACAGAGACTACTTCAGATATGTAACAGCCCAGGATTTCCAGAAGATGGAGATCTTATACGATGATGCAACGTCTCAGGGTTACCAGATCGAAAAGGCTCACTACGAGAGAGCCAATATCTATATCAACTGGCTTAAGAGCAGAGCTGATGAACTCGGTGTTCCTCTCGATACTTATATCAAGGGCGTGTTCGGAAGCCAGGTCGACGAGCAGTGCATTATCAACACGCTTGCCAAGAAATACTTCACGGAAGACTATGCTGACGGCGAGAAGCTCATCCAGCTGTCTGCCACAGATGCCCAGGCAGAAGAAGCTTACAACCAGTCCAGAAACATCTACGACCTTGTAAGCTATAAGTTCATCAGAATGACTTATGAGCAGAGAACACAGGCATTCAAGGATACGGCTAATGCCCATGCCCAGCAGATCATCTCAGACATGAACGGTGACCCGTCCAGGTTTGAAGCCTGCGCAAAGCCTTTCTTCTCCGGTGTTTATGCGAATACTCTTTCCCAGAAAGATTCAACGCTTATACCTAACTGCAGATACGATGACATTTCCCATGAAGAATTCAGGGAATGGCTCTTTGACGAGTCCAGAAAAGAAGGCGATGCCACAGTAATTCCTGATGAAGACGGCTTCCCTATCATCCTCGTTTTCGTGTCCAGAGTACGTCAGTCAGAAAAGCTCCGCAACTGCTACATAATTGCTGCCAATGTTCTTTCAGAGGATATGGCTCCCGATAATGCAGCAACACAGGCACTGGCTCAGGAGATCTACGATTACATTGAAGATGCAGACAACTGCAACGAGGTAGAAAACCGCTATAACGACTATATCCTCGCCGGACAGCTGTCAGTCCTCCACGACAGCCAGATCTACCAGAATAAATACAATAAGGCTCTTGCCGACTGGATCTTCGCCGATGAAAGACAATTGGGAGATAAGACATTGGTCGAAGTAGAAGGCACATTCTATGTTATCTACTTCATATCAGAGTCTCCGAATCCCGAGTGGTATGACATGGTAAACAGCTTCCTTAGAATGAACAACCTGCAGCAGTTCATTCAGTCAAAAGCTGAAGAATACTCTTACGAATTCAATATCGACGGATTAAATCAGATTAAGGACGTACCGTAAATCCGGTAAAGCAGTATCAGCCTAAGCTGAACTGCTGGATAAGTACGACGATTATCGCGAAAACGAAAGACAGAAGCATAGCTCCGATCAATATCCAGGCCAAAACCTTGGTTCCGAAATTCTTGCCTTCTCCGCGCATAAAATTACTTCCTTAACATAATATTACGATTATTACTGGTCAGCGCTGTCGCCGATTACGAGCGACAGCTTGATCTCTTTGCCGTCACGCTCGACAACTACTTCGATCGTATCGCCTACCTTATGTGAATCGCGCACTCTAATAATATCACCGGTCTCTTTTATTTCAACACCATCAAAAAAGAGCACTCTGTCTCCTAATTCAAGGCCGGCCTTGTCAGAAGGACCGCCTTTGACGATCTCGGCAACAAATACTCCGCCCCTGGCACCGAAATAAGAATCATCGGCAACCTGCTGCAGTGAAACTCCGAGATAAGGACGGCCTACTACTTTTCCGTAATTGATTATGCTCTCGATTACCGTCTTTACGGAATTTACAGGGATAGCAAAACCCAGGTTCTCTGAAGTGCCTGTAACGATCTTGGCATTTGTGATGCCTACGACCTCACCGAAAGAATTGATGAGCGGTCCGCCGCTGTTTCCGGGATTGATGGCAGCATCAGTCTGGATGATATTTACAAAATATCCTTTGCGGTTGATCTCTCTTGAAGGAGAAGATATTACGCCGACGGTAACGGAGTCATCGAACTTTCCCAATGAATTACCGATAACTACGGCAAGTTCGCCTGCCTGGAGCTTATCTGAATCTCCGAATGTTACACAGGGAAGTTCTTTATCGATATCAACTTTAAGGACAGCAATGTCTGTCTGGACATCGCTCCCTACGATCTCAGCTCTGACGGGGTTCTCAATGTCAGGCAAAAGAACCGTTACATAGTATGTGCTTACGGCTTTATCTGCCATAACGACGACATGCTGGTTTGTAACGATATATCCGTCTTTGGTGATAATGAAGCCTGTTCCGGAACTGATCTTTGTTTCTTTGCCGTCATCAACGCTGATGACACTGATAGGAACTGTCGCAGGGCTTACCTTCTTAACTATGTCGACAGTCGTCATTTTCTGACTGTTAACTGAAGAAGCCTCTTCTATCGAAAACCAGGGTTCAGGCAGAGAGGAAACATTTGCAGATTCTGTTATGGACTCAATGGCTCCCTGCTCATCATCGTCATCAGCTCTGTTCTTGAAGATCCTTGTATATGACATGATCCCTTCAAGACCGGTATTAAGTCTGAATATATAAAGGGTCTGGAAGCCCGAAAACAAAACCAGGGCAAGAAGAATAAGAGACATTACGATCAGCGTAAAGCGGTAATTCTTTTCTTTTGGATCAACGGTTTCCCTGATCTTGGGCGCGTTTTCCTGCTCTAAATTCTGATTATCCATAACCGTTTCCTTTTAATTTCCTTAAGTACTAAGTCTATCCCTCGTGCTCCACATATTCTGGGCGATTTTGGTCCAAATCGCAAGTTTCACGATATTTCCACGCTCTCACCTTTTGTAAGAAGGTTTACCGGGTCTTTCAGCTGAAGCGCGCCGCCTGTAAGGTCAAGGCAGTATCTTATCAGCTCGTTTTCCGCTTCTTCCGGCACGATGATGTCAAAAGCCACATCCTGGCCGTATTCTATGTTTTCGATCACCCATCCGGAATTGCCGGCTTTTCTCGACAGCATCTCGAAGACCGGATAAGAGCAGTTATCCCTCCATTTTAGAGCCGGGACCAGAGTAACAGGGCAGCCTGCTTCAAGAGCCTGCCTGCCGCTGTCAGAATAGGCGCGCCTTAATCCTCCTGTACCAAGGAGTGTTCCTCCGAAATATCTGGTAACGCAGATAAGAGTATCCGTAAAACCGTTTGAAGTAAGGAGTTCCAGCAAAGGCTGTCCTGCAGTGCCCTGCGGCTCGCCGTCGTCGCTGGATTTCTGCCTGGCATTCTCCCCACCTGTTACCCATGCATAACAAAGGTGCCTCGCATCAGGATACTTTTTCCTTTCGGCTGCCAGAAATTCTGATGCTTCATCAGGTGAAGAAACATGAAAACTCCTGCCGATAAAGACCGACTTCTTAACTTCGATCCTGGAATCGCCGGTTTTGCTGAGAGTAATGCTGCGGCTCAATCCCTGGTGCTCTCCCTGTACTTCTGATAAGCCATCATCAAAAGGGATTTATCCTGGCTGTATGTGATCTCTTCCAAAGCCTGTGCGACTCCGACGAACTTGCACTCAATGGTGCCGGTGTCAGGAAAAGCTTCGCACTCTTCATTCTTTGCCTGCATTACAAACCATGAGATATTGTTATGGACAGGCTTTCTTCTTGAAATCGAATAATACTCGTAGTTGGTCTTGCCGCAGGGAGCAAGGACTCTGGCATCAACGCCGGTCTCACTCTTGACCCTGTCTTTGGCAAAAGCCGATAAGGAAAGATCCGCGTCGCTCTTTACCACTCCCTTAGGGAATCCCCATTCCTGCTTGTCATTGCCGACGATCAAGACCTTGTCGCCGAAAAATACGATTCCGCCTGAACAGTTACGAACGATCATTTCCTACCAACCCGAAAATCTATTTTATATAAACGATTTTATCACAGGTCCATACTCTTTTCTTGGGGTTATTTGTTCTTTTTGAAACAGGTCTGTATAATTGTCCTATGTTTAATAATCGCAATAGTGTTGATAATCTTTCAAAACAGGACGGCTCGGAGCTCGCTAAACTCCGAAAGCTGATGAACATCCTGCTTTCCGTTTCTGCGCTTTTGGCAGTTGTCTTGATCACTCTTGGCATCACCAAGATAATCAAGATCGTTAACGCTCCGGACTCCAATGTCAATATTCCGATACTCGTAACTATAAGTTCAGAAAGCACTACCCAGACAGATCCTGTCATTTATCACACTGAACAGCTCGTTTCCTCCGAACTCGCCGACAGTTACTGGCGCCCCCTTCCCGAGATTGCAGAAGAAGATGTTAAGACTCCCGAGCACTTCGAAGTCAAGGGCTTATATATGGGAACCTGTTCCAATCTCGACTATGCGATCGAGCTTTGCAAGAACAGCGAGCTCAACGCTGTAGTTATCAACCTTAAGCAGGAATACGGTATTCCTTTCAAGACAAAGAACGAGACCGCCAGAGAGATTGGCTACGTCTGGGACGCTTATGATATCGATAAGGTAATCAAAAAGTGCCACGATAACGATATAAGAGTTATCGGCCGTGTCGTCTGCTTTAACGATTCTCTGGCAGCTGAACACTTCCCGAAGAGAGCCATTACTGATGCTTCCGGCAACGTAGTAAGGTTCAGCAACGAAGGCAATAACCCCTTCTTAAGTCCTTATAACAGCGAAAACTGGGATTATCTCATAGATATCGCATTAGAAGGTGTCGAGCACGGAATCGACGAGATCCAGTTCGACTATGTGCGTTTCCCCGCAGGCTCCACTAAAAATAAGGCAAAGCCCTACTATGGTGAAGAAGGCCAGACTCCTACAAAGGCTGAAGCAGTAAACAGATTCCTTCAGGAAGCCAGGATCAGGATCCAGGATACATACGGCATTCCGGTATCGGCAGATATTTTCGGTATCGTATTAACATCTCCCCTGGATGCAGGCATTATCGGTCAGGACTTTACCACATTGGGCATGACAGGCGTCGATTCATGCTGCCCGATGTTATATCCTTCGCACTATGCTCTGGGCACTATGCTCGCAGGACATGTTTTCAAGACTCCCGATAAGGAGCCTTACCTCATCGTTTACAGCGTTCTCAATGAATGCCGCGCAACCTACGTCCAGCCGGGCTTCACGGCCATGAGACCATATCTGCAGGCATTCACGGCATCCTACATCGGCAAGGGCAACTATATCGAATACGGCTACCGCGAGATCAATTCACAGATCAAAGCCATTCATGACGTCGGAATCAAGGAATTTATCCTGTGGGATCCGAAGTTCAGTTATCCCCAGGGAAAATACGATGGAAATATGTCTGTTCAGACAGATTGAAACTAGAGCTTTCTAAGCATAAAATATGTAAGTTATTAATATAAGAGGTGACATCATGCTTGATATTAAATTCTTACGCACCAATCCGGATATCGTAAAACAGAACATTAAAAACAAGTTCCAGGACGAAAAGCTTCCCCTTGTAGATCAGGTCATTGAACTTGATAAGGAATTCCGTGAGAGCAAGACACGTGCTGAAGCTTTAAGAGCTAACCGCAACAAGGTCAGCAAGCAGATCGGCGCCCTCATGGCTCAGGGCAAGAAGGACGAAGCTGAAGCAGTCAAGAAGCAGGTCACAGATATGGCTGACGAGCTCGAAGCACTCTCTGCAAAGGAGACTGAGCTTGAAGAACAGATCAGAAAGATCATGCTCGTTATCCCTAACATCATCGATCCTTCCGTTCCGATCGGCAAAGACGATTCCGAAAACGTAGAGATCGAGAAGTTCGGCGAGCCTTTCGTTCCTGACTTCGAGGTTCCCTATCACGTTGATATCATGGAAAAGCTTGACGGTATCGAGCTTGACCAGGCAAGAGAAACATCCGGCAACGGCTTCTACTACTTAAAGGGCGACATCGCAAGACTTCATTCCGCATGCCTCTCTTATGCCAGAGACTTCATGATTGACAGAGGCTTCACATATTACATTCCGCCTTACATGATCAGATCTTCCGTCGTTACAGGCGTTATGAGCTTTGCTGAGATGGAGAACATGATGTACAAGATCGAGGGCGAGGACCTCTACCTCATCGGCACTTCCGAACACTCTATGATCGGTAAGTTCATCGACACGATCACAGACGAGGATAAGCTCCCCCAGACACTCACATCCTACTCCCCCTGCTTCCGTAAGGAAGTCGGTGCACACGGCATCGAAGAGCGTGGTGTTTACAGAATTCACCAGTTCGAAAAGCAGGAAATGATCGTAGTCTGCAAGCCTGAAGATTCCATGACATGGTACAACAAGCTCTGGCAGAACACAGTAGATTACTTCCGTTCACTCGATATCCCTGTAAGAACACTCGAGTGCTGCTCAGGCGACCTTGCTGACCTTAAGGTCAAGTCCTGTGACGTTGAAGCATGGTCTCCCAGACAGAAGAAGTATTTCGAAGTCGGTTCCTGCTCCAACTTAGGCGATGCTCAGGCAAGACGTCTTAAGATCAGGATCAGAGGAGCTGAGGGCACATACCTCGCTCATACTCTTAACAACACATGCGTTGCTCCTCCGAGAATGCTCATCGCCTTCTTAGAGAATAACCTCAACGAAGATGGTTCCATCAGGATCCCTGAAGCATTGAGACCTTAC
>JAEEGJ010006937.1_pt1 | contig 33287 bp, 30 predicted proteins | sample 8958761 | NCBI WGS metagenome assembly JAEEGJ01 (sample SAMN16246546, study PRJNA631951) | gut metagenome | biome: gut microbiome; feature: rumen; material: RS-attached | host: Bos | place: Iran: Karaj | collected 2018-10
GTGGGTGTTTGCATAAACTGCAGCCCACGGGCGTCACCGTCATCCTAAGTGCCGGAAAACGCAACGTTGTAGTAGAGCGGATTCCAGGTGAAATCGTAGCGCAGGCCTGTCCCGAGCTGCCAGTGGGGAGACATGTCCCAGCGCACCAAGAGCGGAAGCTGCAGCGAGAAGCCGTATTTGCTGTAGTATGGCGAGAGTCTGTTGCCAAAGTGCAACGAGGCTCCGGCCGAGATGCCAAGGGTCAGGGAGACATCTGCCTGGCGCGACTGGCAGGTGTCGGGAAGGGTGTCGCTCTGTTGGGCTTGCCCGCAGAATGTCAAACCAAGGAGGATGAGAATGATTGCAATGCGTTTCATGCTATGTGATTATTTGAGGGTTATAAGATATTAAAGGCTAACATGGTGCCGTCCATCAGGCTGGGTTCGGCACGGAACAGGCTGAAGAAACCTCGGCGCTCCTGCTTAGGCTTCGGCGTGGGTGAGGATTGTGCCATGACCGCAGGCTCCATGCTGGTGACGACCGGCTCTTCCTCCTCAACAGTCGGCATGGGTTCTTCCTGCACGACTGCTTCGGCTATGGCCTCCTCCATGACGGGGAAAACTGGCGCTGGCTCCACCGCTGGCGCCTCTGCCACAATAGGTTGTTCTTCTACCACGGGCATGGCAACCGGTGCCTGGGGCTTGCTAACGGGAACATTCAACGGCTTGTCAGGAGCTTTTACCGCCTGCCGCAAAGGCTCCATCGTAGGCATCGGCAACTTTGTTTTACGGACAACTGGAGCCTGTGCCACCTGCACCCCTACCAAAGGCGAAGGATTGGTCAATATCCATACCGAGGTTACCACAACTAGCGTGACCGCGGCTGCGACGGCAAAGCGCACTGCCCAGAGGCGAACACTGCGATGGCGTTTCGAGGCCTCCTCGGCGGCCATCCGCTCTATCATCTCCGACAGCTGCTGCTGGCGGCGGGCGTCACGTCCCGCATGTTCCACCGAGGCGAGAAGCTGTTCGAGCGTGGGGGTATCGTTATTCTTTTTCATAACTCAATATCATTTGTTTAAGTGAACTATATGCGCGCGAGAGAATGGTATATACATTCCCTTCACTGATATTCATTTTCTGGGCAATCATTTGGGTGTCGGCATCGTCGAAATGGCGCAGACGTACAGCCTGCGCCTGCCTCTCGGGCAGACGGTCTATAAAACGGAGAGCCAAAACCAGACGGTGGTCGTCCTCAACCGGTTCGTCGGCCAGATTCATCACCGAATCGATATCGACAGTGGGGTGGCGTCGGCGCAACACATCGATGCAACGCCGTTTTACCAGCATGATGCACCACGCCTCGCGGTTGGCCACTTGGCGTAGCTTGCGTCGGTCGTTCCAGAGGGTGACAAAACAATCCTGCACCACGTCGGCCGCTTCCTGCTCGTCGTGGAGAAGACTCTCGGCCATGCGCTGCATGGCGGGCTGCAAAGGAAGATAGTCGGATTCGAATTGTTTTGTTTCACTGTTCATGCCTTGTAGTCGCAAAAGGGTGCCAAATCTTACACGCCTTTCGAAAAAAAATTCGCTTACTCGCCTAAAAGTATTATTTCAGAGACACATATGTCGCTATATTTTTTGCCTTTGGCAATGTCGGCAATGGCAAAATGCAATTCCTCTAATACGTAGCTGTCATAATAATCGGAGATGTGGATTATCTCGGCGGCATCGGTGAGACCCTGCCACGTGAAGTCGTCGGGTGCAGTGGCGCGGAGCTGTTTGGGAATGTAGTACCAACCCTGAAAGTGACCGGGCGTCGGGTTGGAATAATCGCAGAAGAAAGGGGAATGCCATGGGTCGCAGCAGGAGTCGAAAACCATCATGGATTCCACGCGGCTGTTGGCGTGCCATGTTTCGACACTCTTGGTGTAGCCATTGTAGAAGACTATTGTTTTCACCTTGGTGGGTTGCTTGAAACGGATGGTGATGTATAATGAGTCGTTCCTGTCACGGCGGAGTACGGTGGCAGTGGCGAGATCCATATCTGAAAGGTTGGCGGTGGGATATTTAGGGTCGGCACCGCTGACGGTGAGAGTGTATCGGCCGGGCACAATGCGATGGTTAAAAAGGTCGGTGAGGTGCGCGGGGTCATCCTCTATCCAATACTGCAGCCTTAGCGGTTCGGCCTTGGCAAGGTCAAAATTGCGCGCCGTATAACGCCAGCGGTTGCCTTCCTGCCTTTGCATAAGGAGGCCTTCGGGAACGCTGCCTGCTGTATCATTAGGGTGTTGGATAAAACGCACATGCGAGACATCGACCAACACATCGAAGGTCTCCGCCTTGCCGTTTCCCCAATAGGCGGCAGGCGAGAAATCGTAGGCGAAGGAGCAATTTCCATAGGGAAGTCTGAGGTGTGCATCTTTGAGAGCTCTGCCCACATTACAACGGTTTTCGATGCGGTATTGCACCACCAGTTTGACCGCCTTGCCAGCAGGAATGTCGAGACGGGTGTAATACCAGCGGCGCATGAGGTCGCTCTCATATTTGTAGTATGCGTAATCAATGCTTTGCAAACGCGATTCAAAGAGTTCCCCAGTCGTGTCTTTAGCCTCTTCCTCGGGAGTGAGGAGTGGTTGCCCTTGGTGCAATATACTATCGGCAGAGACCTGGAAAGGAAGCTGGATGTCATTGAGAGTGAAGAGTACTTCGGTCACGTAGTTGTCGCGCCAGCCCGCCTCGGCGACACCATCACTGATGCCGTCAGTCATTGCCCAGCGGTCTGTGCCGTGACGGTAATAGTCTATCGGGAAGCCGTAGGTCAGGTTGACAAAGTCTTTCTTGCTGTTGTTCCACAGCAGGTATTCGACTCGCACAAGAGTGTAGCGACCCATAGGGGTGACTGTGAGGTGCTCGTCTTTCAGTTGCACTTCGGGGACATGCACCTTGACGGGATTGCGCGAGAGGGTAAGGGCACAATACGTTGCCACTGGGTCACCGTTTGCCCAAAGGGAGCTCGATGCCACGAGCAAGACCACAAATGCTACGAGACGCTTCATCACTGCTTTTATTTATATATGAAAGATTCTATGGCAAAGCGGTAGCCCTCCAATCCAAGACCACAGATAACCCCTTTACACACATCGCTAAGCAAAGAGTGGCGACGGTATTCCTCACGGGCGAAGATATTGCTGATATGTACCTCTATTACCGGCGTGGTGATGGCGGCTATGGCATCGTGAATGGCCACACTGGTGTGGCTGTAGCCTCCAGCATTAAGAACTATGCCGTCAGCAGTGAACCCCACTTCATGCAGCCGGTTGATAATCTCACCCTCTACATTACTTTGGTAATAGCCTATTTCCACCTGCGGAAAACGCTCGCGGAGGCCGGCCACCATCTGTTCCATGGTGACGGTGCCGTAAATCTCGGGCTGACGCAACCCTGTCAAATTCAAATTCGGCCCGTTTATTATTTCTATTCTTCTATTCATATTCCCCAATTATTTGTCATCATTTTCATACCCAATCTACGTTTATCAACCGAACAGCGGCATACAACACCATATCCATCCTTTCTTCACAATCGAGTACAGCAGCAACAACAGCACCAGCCCTGCCCCGACACGAAGCAACGCCCTCCATTGCCGCCCCCTGCGTAGCATCCTCCGCTGGCGCTCCTCTTCTCTATTCTCTTCTTTCTTCATGGTATATCTTCTTAAACAAGTGCATCACACAGAAAACAGCAATAACCCTCAGCAAATACAAACCGACGGCCCTCTGCCACGTGCTTATGCCCATTCATAACACGTACTTATAACGCCCATTTACACATATTATTGTTGTTACATGGCAAAAGGCAACTACTAATCATTCAACTTTGACGAATAAGAATAGCACGAACCATCACCGCACTGCGCCTTACGGCTTGTACGGTGTTATTGAGGGTCACACCTCTCTGAGGTGATTTATCGAAGTCTTCTTAATTATTGGAGGTGACCCTAAATACTATTTTATTATTCAAAAAAATCATCGTATCTTTGCACCACGAAACAATCGGCCTATGCACCCCTATATATTACTATACAAGACCCTGCTACCCGGCAAATACCGCCACTATATGCACCTGGCCAAAGGCAACGTGGACAAATGTCATGAAACACTGCTCCACGGCACCTTCTACGAGGAATACGACCTTTACGGTTTTGCCACCCTTGGCGAGACGGAACGGCGAGGATACCTCACCGATGCCGTGCGCGACAGGATTTGCCGCCGAGTGAACAGCCGCAAAGGGGAACGCATCATACAGAACAAATGGCTCACACACCAACATCTGAGACAATACTATCACCGCAAAGTGTGGCATCTTACCTCTATAGAAACAGTGGAAACCATCTTGAACAGCGGCATAGACATCCATGAGTTGGTAGCCAAACCCACCAACTTATGTGGTGGACGAGGAGTGAGACTGCTCGTCTCCAACAATGAGACCGAATGCAGACACACCCTTGAGTCCCTTTTACATCACCAAGGCAAGCAACAGACCGACTGGATAATCGAGCAACGCATCGTGCAAGACGAGCGGCTGGCGCAATGGAACCCCGACTCGGTCAACACCATCCGCATCAACACCTTCCACCGAAACGGAACAATACGCCATTTCACCTCCTTCATACGCACCGGACGCAAAGGCAGCTTTGTCGACAACGGAGCACAAGGCGGCCTCTTCGCCTCCATCGACGACACCACGGGCGTCATATTCACCGACGGCTATGACGAACACGGTCAACGCCATCCCATCCACCCCGACAGCCATGTGCCTTTCAAAGGGCAGCCCATCCCCCGTTGGGATGAACTGATGAAACTCTCCGTAGACATGGCCAAGAACCTCCCATCCATGGTCTACATTGGTTGGGACTTCGCCCTGACCCCCGACGGATGGGAACCCGTGGAAGCCAACCGCGGCGAGTTCGTGGCACAACAAATGACACAAGGCCGCGGTCTTCGCAAAGAATTTGAAAAGATGTGCGGCCTTGACAAGGAATAGTCATTCCTGAGGCACTCCGCCAGCCCATGTTAAGGGCTAAAGCATCATAACAGATTTTCTGATACGCCACAGCATATTGACATTCCACACACTGTCGCCTGGCAGCTGATAACGGCAGTTGCCCTGGGAATTGGCTGTGAAAATCGTCTCGCCATTGGGAGTAAGACGCACCTCACCCCTCTCGGAAAGGTTGAAAAGTTCATCACCCATAACGGCATGTATCACAACCATAGGATCCCACATCTTTTGCCCTGTGTTGCAGTTGCACCGCATATACACCTGCTTGATGGGATGAATATCTGTCCACGAAATATCGTCAATCACCTGCTCAGGGGTATATTCTATTGCATCGCCCACCTCTCCCGGCGACAACACCATATCCACATCCTTAGGCCAAAGGCGGAAGAACGTAAGACTGTAATCTATCGCTTGCGTAAAATTAAAATCAGGCTCCACCGATTCACCAAACACACCGCCCATCACATAGGCGCATCTCACTTTCTTCCGCACCAGCTCTACGCCGTTCAAAGGTGAATACTCATCGCCTTCCGACTCCAACAACTGTGCCAAAGACGTAACAAAACCTACCGACACAATTCTCACCGAATGGTCAGGCTGCTCCGCCAACAACTTGCGATACAGCTTCCACCCGTCGGGAACCGTGCTGTAGTCCGCGATTGAACGTTCAAACATCAGCGAACCGTCAGCCTTGCGGTATTGGGGCAAACCCGAATAGTCAATCCACACTTGGGGATTGGCAATACCACTGCGTTCCAGTCCAATGGGAATATCGGCATGTCCGAAATAAGTATTCATCACATCGGCTATTTCAGCATTGTTTTCACCCATTCGATCCACCACAACTCCCAACAGTTTGCAACGCCCCTTATCATGATAGCGATACAACATCTGCATGGAGAAAAGGTCATCGGTCGACGAACCCAAATCGGTGTCCAGTATCACAAGCGGAGCACCTGTATATCCCAATGGCCTGATATTCTCACCTGTGCACGATGAAAACAATGTCATAAAGAATGCTGCAATGCATGCCAACATCAAGCATTTAATCCTTTTCATATTATACAATTATAAATAGTTCGATTTTTCTTTCACTCTTTATAACGACTATGTACGTTGATTATTGTTGTGGTGGAATAAAAACATACGGCATTAAACAATAACACATATCTAATTGGCGTTATTTAGAGGACAGATATTATTACAAAGAAACATTTCCTCATGCACACAAAACCAGTTAAAATATACAAATCCACCATCAGCACAGTGATATATGTGTTGTTTTTCTCGGCTGGCATTGCATTCTGCATTTGGGTTGCCATCTCCAATTTCAACAATGACGCCCCCTCATGGATAATGGTATTGGCCTTGGGGGGCATGGCAGTGGCATGCGTCAATCAAATGATATACTACATCCGCTGCCGCCATGAAAAGATTGTCATTACCGAACAACTCCTTACCATATCCCAATGTTTCAAACAGACAAAGAGCGGAGACTGGGCACCGGTAAAGAATGTCAAACTACAGTGGAGAGACATCAATTACATCAAAGCCCAATGGGAAAGACCCACCAGCAAGAGCATACGAAAGGATGTACTTGTCAGTGCAGGGAAGAAAGACGTCTACCTGATTGACCCGGACATATACGATGTCTTCTTTCTGGAAAAGAAACTACAGAAGTATCAACGCCAATACGGGAGTACCAACAGGAGATAGGGAAAACTCATCCAACCACTCAACATGACACAAAAAACAGAGCCACCCACATGGGTGGCTCTGCTATTAAATAGAGTTGGAATCAATTAGATGATACCCTGGGCGGAAAAGCCCACTTCGTGCAGGCGGTTGATAATCTCACCCTCTACGTTGCTCTGGAAATAACCTATCTCTACATTCGGAAAACGCCGTCTGAGCGCGTCCACCATCTCCTCCATAGTGGTGTTTCCATAGATGGCAGGCTCGCGCTTGTCGGTGAGGTTCAGATTCGGTCCGTTTACGATTTCAATATGTTTCATTGCACTGCGTTGTTTTTGATGAGGTGTTGTGGCTCTTGGAGACCTCATGGGCAAATGCCTGTCTAAAAGAAGTCAAGAGAATGATAATGACATTCTTCTCCTATTCAGAACACCATTACCAAGCCGTATTCGACTGTCGGATGCGCTGCAGCATGGCATAGGCCCACGGCTGACTGCCCGGCTCCTGATAGCGGCAGTTGCCACGGGGGTCGGCAGTAAAGTGAAGCACACCCTCATCGTCGTAAACCACCGTTCCCCGCTCGGAGAGGTAGAACAGCGAATCGCCCAGCACGGCATTGAAAACGGGCATGGGGTCCCACATCTTCTGGCCTGTGTTGCAGTCACAATTCATATACACCTGCTTGATGGGATGCACATCGGTCCAGGAGATGTCGGCAATCACCTTCTCCGGCTCGTATTCTATGGCATCGCCCACTTCGCCCGGCGAGAAAACAATATTCACATCCTTGGGCCACAACTGGAAGAAGATGCGGCTGAAATCAATGGCCTGGAGGAAATTATAGTCGGGCTCAACTGCCTCACCGAACACTCCTCCCATCAAATAAGCACATTTCACTTTCTTGCGAACCAGGTCCACACCGTTCAGCGGCGAATACTCATCGCCCTCCGACTGGAGCAGACGGGCCAGCGAAGTGACAAATCCCACCGACACAATACTCACAGAATGGTCAGGTTGTGCGGAAAGCAGTTGACGGTAAAGCTTCCATCCGTCGGGCACAGAAGAATAGTCGTTGCGTGTGCGTTGGAACATCAGCGAGCCGTCCTCGTTCCGATAGTTAGGCAACTCGGAATAGTCAATCCACACTTGAGGATTCGCAACGCCCTGCCGTTCCAATCCGATAGGCATATTGCCGTGACCATAATAAGTATTCATCACATCGGCAATTTTGGCATTGTTCTCGCCCATCCTGTCCACCACTATGCCCAGCAACATGCACTGCCCCATGTCGTGATAGCGGTAGAGCAACTGCAAGGCGAAGAGGTCATCGGTCGACGACCCAAGGTCTGTGTCGAAAATAACACGCGGTTCCACCATATTGGGTATCGGAGTGATTTTTTCCTCATGGCACGACGACATCAATAGTCCTCCCAACAGAAGGAGGATAAACACTTTGAAAGAGTACTTTTTGTTCATGATTGTCAATTTTATAATAGTCTATTTTGTTTTTAAAGGGGTATCCTACACTGCAGCTGGCTCCCACTCTGTGAAAGAATCAGGTGAAAATCCAACTGCCGGTAAGGAAGTTATTGAAAAGGTAGGCTGTCCACAGGACATTCAGGAATATGGTGATTAGGCATACTGTGAGCTTGACTGTCTTGCCCATGTGGGAATGATAGAACACCAAGGCAAGCATCAGAAAGACAACCCAACAACCAATATAAGTAAACAGATTGAAGCACAACACTGCCGCCAGGACGAAAAACACACCAATCATCCATTTCCACAATGGCTTTATCTCGCTATTGGCCAAATCGAGCAGCAGAAAAACGAAGAAAGGAGTGCATGTTAGCAACCGCGACAGGGAATACATACAACCCTTCTGGGTGAAGAGGGCGAGGAGAACATTGCCCACAAAGAACAGTACCGACAAGATACGAAGCTGTTGCATGGTGTCGAGAGCCGATTTCTCTTGTCTTTTCTTTCTCAGACCCCCAATGAGGACCGTGCCCAACCACACCAACGCCGGGATGGTCAGGATGAACAGTAGGGGGTTGGTCACACTTTCATTCTCCATACTCCAATTGGTAAATGGCCATACGGGAAGAGACAACTCTTTGCCCCATTCTCCTTGGGCAACAACATATTGAAACCAATGCTCGGCACCATGGCTATGCTGGAACAACACCACCGCGGCAATTCCGATTACCACGGGCAAGAGATGTTTTGTTATGTCAACCACAAGCCTCTTTAAACTGCCCTTTGAATAAATCATATTCAACACGTCGACAATCACCCATGCCACCACGATGATATTGCCTGCCGACCGCGTCATTGCACCAAACATAAAACCAAGGAAATATACCCAATATCGGTCTTTCACAAAACCCAACATGCCCAAGGATATACAAACAAAAAAGAGGGCTTCGCTATAGGGTATCATGAATATCACCAGATACGGCATGCAGAAAAGCAATAGATACTCCCAGCGTGGAACCTTTTTGAAGAGCTGCAACAACAGCAACATGCCCAGTCCGAACAATATCCAATTGACGGCTGATATCCCAATGGCACCCAGATGAGTCAACCGCCACAAAAGCGGAAACAACGGAAAGAAGGCATAGCTGCAAGGAGGGCACGGCGGGAGGTACAGATACTTCTTTATCAACTGGTAATGCTCTGCATCGAAATGCAGCATATTCTCGTTGTTGGGACGGGTGTAGGGTTTACTTACCTGATACGCCGACACTGTTCCATCATGTCTCTCCATCTCGTAGGTCTTGACCCACCGTTGCACCACAGAATACACCCGGTCATTCCGCAGCAATCCATGACACACCCCAACCGATGCGGTAAACAACAGCATCAAGATAACCCAAAGAGCCCAACGGGGTATGTTTTTCAACTGCATATCGGCAATCTAAAAAAAACAGAACGGGCATCAACTCAAAAGGACACCCGTTCTGTATTGACAGTTAAACTTTAAGAAAAGTTACTGAAGACACATCTTATTAGATGATACCCTGAGCAACCATAGCCTTGGCAACACGCATGAAACCGGCGATGTTAGCGCCCTTCACGTAGTTGATGTGGCCATCAGCCTCACGACCGTGCTCAACGCACATGTCGTAGATGTTGTTCATGATGGTGTGGAGGTTCTTGTCAACCTCTTCAGCAGTCCAGTTGCGGTGCTCAGCATTCTGGCAGATTTCGAGACCAGAGGTAGCAACACCACCGGCGTTGACAGCCTTACCAGGACCGAAGGGAACCTTCTTATTCTGGATGGCAGCGATAGCGGCGGGCTGGCATCCCATGTTGGAAACCTCAGCAACATACTTCACGCCATTGTCGAGCAGCATCTTGGCATCTTCCTCAGCAAGTTCGTTCTGGAAAGCGCAGGGCATAGCAATGTCGCACTTCACAATCCAAGCCTTCTTGCCTGCGGTGAACTTAGCCTTGCCGGGGAACTTGGTGGCCATATCCTCAACCTTGTTGCGGTTGCTGGCACGCATGTCAAGCATGTAGTCAATCATCTCCTTGGTGATACCGTCGGGAATCTCGCAAACACCGTCGGGGCCGCTAATAGCGACAACCTTGGCACCGAGTTCAATAGCCTTGGTAGCAGCACCCCAAGCAACGTTACCGAAGCCAGAGAGAGCAATGCGCTTGCCTTCCATCTTGTCACCTTTTTCCTTCACCATGCGCTCAACATAGTAGATAGCGCCGAAACCGGTAGCCTCGGGACGGATCAGAGAACCACCCCAGCCATAGCTCTTGCCAGTCAGAGCACCAGTGCTGTGCTCGCGGGCCAGTTTCTTGTAAGCACCATAGAGGTAGCCAATCTCGCGGCCGCCAACGCCTACGTCACCAGCGGGGCTGTCCTGATCGGGACCGATGTTGCGCCACAGCTCATACATGAAGGCCTGGCAGAAACGCATGATTTCAGCGTCGCTCTTTCCAACGGGGTCGAAGTCAGAACCACCCTTACCACCGCCGAGAGGCAGCATGGTGAGGCTGTTCTTGAAGATCTGCTCGAAACCGAGGAACTTCAGCATGGAAACGTTCACAGCCTTGTGGAAGCGGAGACCGCCTTTGTAAGCACCGAGGGCGGCATTGAACTGCACGCGATAGCCCAAGTTGGTGCAAACCTCACCCTTATCGTTGACCCAAGTCACGCGGAAGGTGAAGATACGGTCGGGCTCGACAATGCGCTCGACAATCTTGTTGGCCTCAAATTCGGGGTGTTTGTTGTATTCTTCCTCGATGGTCTCAAGAACCTCGCGAACTGCCTGCAAGTACTCGTTTTCGCCCGGATGTTTGGCTTCCAGGTTAGCCATAATTTCGTTTACTTTCATGATATTTAATTAATTAAATTAAACAATTGTTTTACTTTGGAGTAACAAATATACAACTTTATTTTGACATAGCATAATTTTTTTGTTAAATTTCTCATGTTCCACACTAACACCTATGCAGTCCAGTCTTTTACATTGCACTGCCGCGATAGGCACCCCTGCCATGCCTCTTCATAACCCCCGTCACTCAATCCACATCGCGGACCAACCGCACCGACAAACGGAAACAACGCTGATTCACTACCGAGGCATAGACACGGCCGTCGTAGAAACAGACGTAATAAGCCTCCTTGTCCCCCACGGGGGTGGCGGTCCAATACAGGCCCGAGGCCCCTTCGTGTGGCGGAGCCCCGTTCCATATATAATCCCCTGCAGGCAGAAAGACCGCTCCCTCCTCTTTCATTCGCTCCCACTGCTCGCGGGTGAAAACATTATCCTCCCAACTGATACAACCGGGGCTGAACACCACACCCTCCGGAGCCTGCCACCTGTCAGGCAGCAACAGCATACCATGCACTCCGTTCACTGTCCCTGTCCCCCGCTTATATTCGGCATCCCGCCTGTAAAGCAGCATGTATTCCCACTCCGACTTTTGCATTGTACGCCAGCCCGACTCCACATAGCCCAGATAATCGCCCCAATCATGGAAGACCCGATAGTCGCCGTTATTCATCGATGTGGTGCCGGGTGCATCCCCGGTCCCCCACCCGAAATAGCCGCCATACTCCCACTCCCTGCTCACAAACAGACGTCCACGGATGTCAAGGTTTCCCGGTGAGAAATACACCCTTCTATTATAGCCTATAGAAAAAGTGGAAGTGCTGGTATCCTGTTGAGAGTCCGGAGAATGATTTTCAGAAGGTTCTTTACCGCATGCCACAAAACATAAAACAAATGCCACCCAATACAACGGTGCAAGGACTATGGGTCTTCCGAGTGTTTTCATATCGAATAAGGGTTTTCATTCCAAAAGCAAAACCCACTTATCCATCCTACTCTCCGCCGGTTCTGCGCCGGCTTATGCCCAGACTCTACAGATAGCAGGTCGTGACAAAGTTCTGTATCCGCGGGCGCACATAGTCCCGTTCCTCGATATGTCCCATGTGGGCCACATTCTCCAGCACCAGTATCTCGGCATGCTTGGCCTCCATAGCCTGCGACAGTGCCAACTCTATCGGCAGCCGCGGGTCCTTCTTGCCAAAGACGAACAGCACAGGCACCTCCAGCTGCTGCAGCACATGCAGCCTCGACGGTCTTGCCGCCATGCCTCGCTGAGCGGCGATGATACTTCCTGCCTTCGTCTCCAGGCACTGGTCTTGCAAATCCTTTATCTCTATCGTCAGGGCCACCCTGTTCTCCGGACAGAACAGCGGCGGGATAAATCCCACAATATAACTGGCGCGGTTGGTCATCACCTGTTCGCAAGTGGCCATACGCCGCTCAATGGCGGCCTCCGTGTCTGCCAGCGCATGCGAGTGCAGCAACCCCAATCCTCTCAGCCGGTGCGGGAAAAGGTCGGCGAAAGCCATTGCCACATAGCCCCCCATCGAGTGCCCCACCATCACACACTGCTCCACCCCGGCATCATCCAGCACGGCCTTCACCGCCCGGGCCATGAAATCCATCGTGTGTACCTCGCCGAAACACTCACTGTATCCATGCCCCGGCAAGTCTATCGTGATGACATGCATCGTCCGCATATACGACAGCACATACGAACTCCATATATCGAGATTCTGCAGGTAGCCGTGCAGCAGCACCAACGTCTGCTCATGCTCCCTGCCCTCATCGCGATAATGCAACGTATGTTCTTCAAAGACAATAGTCTTATGTTGTTCCATCGGGTGCTATTACTTGTAGTTTACAAAAAGCAAAGATACACTTTTTTTTTCATCCGTCAAGTCTTTTTCTCAAAAAAACATCCTTTACCTCTCTTTCTTCTTCTCCCTCACGGCTTTCCAGCTCTCCACGACGGCCTCCGCCCCTCTACTGCACCACGAGCCTCCGCTGCGCCACGCCCGTCGGCGTGCTCACCGTCACATAATACACCCCCTTCGGCCATCCCGTCACGTCTATCTCCGCCTGCATGCCCCTCGCCTCCTGACGCTCAACCAAGGCCCCCTGCACATTGTACACCGACAATCCCGTCATCCCCACCGTCGTCTTCACCCCCACTCGTCCTCGCGCCGGGTTCGGCTCCAACACCACGTCCACTGCTTCTGCCTCGGACACACCAGTGTGTCGCACTTCAGATACCACCCCGTCGAGTCCAGTATCGGGAAAAGAATATAATTCATCATATTCAATTAAGCGGAAGTTCCTCCTGGACAATGCCCTATGATTACCAATCAATCACCACGTAGGAATTTTCGGTTTCATAATGACCGATTAGGGTTTAAACACGAATTATCATTAATTGTCATGAATTTATGGTCATTACACGGCAATTCGTGTTAAAAAATTGATAATGATTATCCGGAATGCCCCTTACAGGGGGGGGCAATTATTAGAGGTTACCTAATACTTGTGATACGCGAGATACGTGGAGAAAAGGAACACGCGGGATTATCAAGAATCCATGACGATTAATGATAATTTGGGCTAAACCAACCCGGTATTCTAACGACCACTTTTTTGGGGGAAAATAGTGCTATTCCAACTCGCTGTACATCAGAAGAAAGAATGTCATTTACTTTCTATATATTTTGTCAATGATTTCTTCTTATTTTCTCTATTATTTCTTAATGACAAACAATGTAAAGCGAAAAGGCACACAACGGAGAATGTAAAACAGGCACTACCTTACAGGGTGCAGGCTACTGGAAACGCACCTCGGCGGCTGCTGGGTTGTTGCCCTGCTTGAACTGGAGGTTGCCGTAGGCGGCAATGGCGATGCGGCTGCGTGCGACACCTTGCGACACAAGGTAGTTACGCAGGCTCTGGGCACGGGCAAGGGAGAGGTCGTAGCACTGCCGGTCGTCCTGCCCGTCGACATGCACCGACAGTTTCACCTTGCAACCGGTGCGCTGAAGCATGAAGCGTGCAAGGTTGTCGAGTTCGAGCTGTGCCACGGGGAGCAGGCGGGCGGTGCCGGGATGGAAAGCCACCAGCGCGAGGGGGAGCGGACGGCCAAGCCGGCGGAGGGTGTCGAGGTCGTAGCCTTGCAGGGCTATCGGGCCGCGGGCGGCGGGGGCGATGGCCACGGCAGGGACGTAAAGCCAGTCGGTCGAGAGGAGGGCGACATAGGGCATGCCTCGGTAGAGACGCAGGGGCTGAAGGGAGTCGAGGGCGCTGTCGGGGAGATGGAGTGCCACACGCGACTGGCTGACGTCTATCACGTCGAGGCCGTTGGCCACGTCGACCAAATCGCCGAGGAGCAGACCGACGGTGCGGTGGCCCGAGGCAGTGTCGTGTGCTGTTGGGGCGGCATAGGCCGCGTAGGCGGTGCCGCCCGGCGAGGAGGAGGCCACGATAAGCTGCCGTTCGCCGTGGGCGAAGGCGATGGAGGCCTCGTTGAAGCTGCCGTTGACCCCTTTGCCCAGGTTGACGGGCTGCGACCAGTGGCACCAGTCGGCAATGCTGGTGCGGGTGGTCATGTAGACATCGCCATAACCAAGGCCGCGGGCGTCGGTGACAAAATAGAGCGTGCGCATATTGCGGCTGAGCAGCGGGCTGCGCTCGCAGTAGGGGCTGTTGACGGGAAGGCCGAGGTTGACGGGTTCGCCCCATTTGCCGTCGGCAAGAGGGATGTAATAGAGGTCGGTGGCCAAGGCGGTGTCGCCATGGAAATAGGCCCCGGACTGCTGGACATTGTGTCCGCCAGGGCGGTCGGAAGCCAGCAGTATGCCGCTGCCGTCGGGCAGCATGGAGGCGTCGGTCTCGACAAAGGGGGTGTTGACGGGCTGGGGCAGCCGCTGGAGGGCGGACCAGAGGGTGTCGTTGACAACACGGGCGGTCCATATATCGCCGCCGATGCCAAGGAGAACGCTGTTGCCGCCGTCGAAGAAGCCAAAGGCGGTGACCGCAGCCGCTGCCCCCTGGACGGTGACTGCGCCGGCATAATGCCAGCCCTGGTTGCGGGCGGCACGGCGGGCAAAGGCCACGGTGCCGGAGGGGTGACTGAAGTAGAGCCGGTCGCCGTCGGGGCTGACGAAGGGATGGCGCAGGCTGCCGTGGCTGAAGAGGAGCGAGCGCGAGGGGGCTCCCTTGGCGGCAAGGAGGGCGGCGAGTTCGTTGTATTCGGCGGTGTTCAGGTCCTCGAAACAGATGGCGAAGTCCTGCATGCGGAGCTGCGCTTTGGCCCACTCCTTGCGGGCTATCTGCCCCTGTAGGACGCGCTGAAGGGCCACAAAGGCGGCTTTGCGGCCCGTGCAGAGGCGGACGCAGTCGGTCATGCGGGGCATGTCGGACTCGACGAAGGGTTTGGTGAGGTCGAACGAGTCGATGACCTCGCTGCGGGCGAGGTCGGAGAGGACGGCCATGAAGTATGGGTAGTCGGGGTTGTCGTCGGCAAAGGACTGTATGGGCTGGCGGTTGCCGTCGTCGGCAAACCAGCTGTAGAATAGCTTGTAGATTTCGTTGTAATGCTCGTCGAGGGGGAAGCGGCTAAGGTAGATGTCGGCGGCCTGGCGGTTGTGGTCGCGGGTTATCATGAGGCGGAGACGGGCGAGGGCGCTGTCGGCCAGGGGGTCGTCGCTGAAGGCCTCGGCAAAGTCGGCATAGTCCTGCGGGGTGCGGAGGAGGCCGTAGTCCATGGCACGGAGTGCCTGCAGACGGGCAAGGGCTTCGAGATAGTTGTCGCCGCGCGGGAACTGCTCGAGATAGGCGGAGTAGGCGGCCTCGGTGTTGGTCTGGCATGCGTCGGCGTAGGCCATACGGCTTTTCTGCCGCATGGCGGCACGCTGGAGGGCAGGGCTGGAGGGATAGCGGTCGGCAACGGAGTCGATGGCCGCGGCGCTGCCCATGGAGGAGAAGAGGGTGGCGGCAAGGGAGCCGATGGCACCCTCGACCGAGTCGGCCAAAGCGATGCCGGGATGTGCCAGCAGGAAACGGTAGAGGGCGTTGACGGTGTTCTCGGCGCGGGCGCGGCGGTAGTCGTCGTCGAGCTGGCTGGCACGAAGTGCCGAGGCCACCTGGTTGCTGCGGCCAAAGGCATCCATGAAGGCGGTGCGTTCCACCTGCCCCATGGCGGGGGCATGGCTGCGGACATAGTGCAGCGCCTGCTCGTCGAGCGACTGGTGCTGCTGGCGGATAAGGGAGAGGGTGATGCCTTGACGGATGAGCTTCTGCAGGTCGCGGTAGCGGCCACGGTCCTGCAGCCACTCGGTGTAGAGGGTTTCGGCCCGCGTGAGGTATTGGTTGGCCAGCGGAAGGTTGAACTGAGGGCTGTCGGTACGGGAGTGGAAGCGCGCCAGGTCGATGAGGTTGGCAACGTCGTCGGGGTTTTTGACATACTTGTTGCTGAGGGTGACGTAGAGGGCGCGGAAGTCGTCGGCGGGGGTGGCTTCCTGGGCGGAGGCCACGGCGGCGACGAGCAGGCACAGCAGGATGGCGGTCAGTCTCTTCATGGCGTGGAGGGTGCGGGGTTAGAAGGTGAGGCTACCCAATATCGACTCGAATTCCTTTTCCATCTGTGGATAGGTGGCTTTGGTGGTTTCGAGACGGAATTCGACGACGGTGTTCTGCACCTTGAAGTAGACCATGCGGAACTGGTAGTCCCTTTTGTCGCTGAGGTTGGTGTAGGCACCGATATAGCCCATGCCGCCGGATTTGGGCAGGCCGAGACCCGAGGTATAGTCTTTGAGGGGCTGGTAGGGTTCGGCGATATAGCGGTCGTAGACGTAGTCGTAAAGGGTGCCGGTGTAGTTCTTCCGCACACGGATGCGGAGGTAGGGGAGCGCGGTGTCGCCTTTGGAGACGAGGATTTTGGCGGTGTAGTAGTAGTGGTAGACGGTGGTGTTCTGGTCCACCTTCTTCGAGGTAAGGTAGTTCCATTTGCTGGGGAAGGTGTACTGCACCTTGGTGCCGGGAATGGCCACCTGGGCCTGAAGGGCTGCGCCGGAGAGGAGCATCAACAGGAGGAAGGGCAAGGCACAGCGTAAGAGGTGCATGGGATTGGATGAGCGTTTATTCATAATTATTCAAGGTTTAAACGTTTGTCGTAAAAAGCAAGGAGTTGGCGGGTGAGGGGTTCGATGCCGTAGTTGTCGGCGATAAACTGCCGGGCGTTGGCTCCGACGGCCTGCCGGAAGGCGGGGTCGTCAACACAGCGCCTGATTTGGGCGGCGAAGCGCTCGGGGGTGTCGGCAATGAGCAGATGGCGGCCGTCGACGGCGCCAATGCCCTGCGCACCGACAGTGGTGGTGACCACGACTTTGCCCTGCGACATGGCTTCGATAATCTTCACCCTGATGCCGCTGCCGCTGAGGAGCGGGACGACATTGATTTGTTTGGAGGCAATGAAGGTGGCTGCATCGGGCACTTCGCCCACAATGTGGACCCCTTCGAGCTTCAAGTTGAGAAGCTGGTCGGACATGCGGCGCCCGGCCAGATGGAGAGTTAGCGACGGCATCTGGCTGTGTATCAACGGCCACACGCGGTCAAGGAACCAACGCACCCCTTCCTGATTGGGCAACCAGTCCATGGAGCCGAGGTGGAAGAGGGTGCCGGGCTGCTCGGCTACGCCGTCGACGCTGACAGGGGTGATGGCAAAGGGGATGGTGACGATGGGTTTGCGGCACCCCTCGGAACGGAAGTAGTCGGCATCGTTGTCGGTGATGCTCACCACGCCGTCGAAGTCGTTGACATGCTCGCGCTCGTAGGCCCGAAGGGTGAGTGCCAGGTGTTTGATGTACCACCGCTTGCAGCAGTTGCGCTCGCTCATGGCTATGCGCCGCCATATCTGGTTCTCGACATTGTGGGTGCGGAGAATGACGGGGGCAGTAGAGTGCCTGCGTATCACAGGCACATAGGGGGCGAGGAAGATGCTCTCGACATGGACGATGTCGAAAGGCTCCTCCTGCAGCACCTGGGCGAGTCGGGCGGCGAAGGCCTTGCTCTCGAAACGGCGCACATGGTAGGAGTCGCCGCAGAGCATGGCCACACCGGCATCGAGGGGATGGAGTCGAAGGTCGACGAAGACGGCCTCGAAGCGGGTGGCGCGGCGGTAGTCGTCGGGGATGCGGTCCTCGAGCACGGGGTGCTTCTCGCTGCACATGGCAAGCACCCTCACCTCGCAGCTGGCAGCCAGCAACCCCTGGGTGATGCTGTTCATGGCCAGGGTGCCGCCGTCGACAGGCGGATAGGGGGGCTTGCTACAGAGCTGGAGGACCTTCATTACTAATTGAGAATTGAGAATTCGGAATTGAGAATTGCCGACAGAACGGCCCTATTCGGTGGGGAGGGCCTTGAAGCCTTTTCCCATAATCTCGGCACTGTCGATGACGTTGACAAAGGCAGTGGGGTCGAGGTTGCGGAGGTTGGAACGGAGTTTGACGAAGTCGGCACGCTCCATGGTGACGTAGATTATCTTGCGCTCGGTGCCGTTGTAAAGACCCTCGCCGGTAATGCAGGTGCCACCACGGTTGAGCTCGTGGAGGATGTACTCCTTGACAAGGTCGTGCTTGTCGGTGACGATAAAGGCGGTCTTGTAGCTCTTGATGCCGTCGACAACAAGGTCAATCACTTTGCCCTCGATAAAGATGATAATGATGGAGTAGATGGGCAGACGAATGTCGCCAAAGGCGACAAGGGTGGAGAGGGTGATGATGCCGTCGACGATGGTGACGAGGGTGCCGAGGCTAATCTTAGTGTACTTGTGGAGAATCATGGAGATAATGTCGCTGCCGCCACTGGTGGCGCCGCTGCGGAATATCATGCCGATGGCCACACCGTAGATGAGGCCGGCGACGACGGTGTTGAGGAAGTAGTCGGGCACGAACCACATGCCGTCGTGGGTCTGCACCATGTTGAGACCTTCGATGGCGTTGGCAACGATGGGGCCGTCGTGGATGACGGGGTTGTAGCCCCATATCCAGCTCTCAATGGCATAGGTGAAGCCGAAGATGAGGAAGGTGGAGATGATGGTCTTGACACCAAACTTGGGGCCGAGAATCCAGGTGCCGATAATGAGCAGGGGGACGTCCATGCAGATGGCCCAAACAGAGATCTTACCACCCCAGAGGGTGCTGAAGACGTTGGAGAGACCGTAGGTACCGCCAGGGGCCATCAGATAGGGGTTGACAAACATCACATCGCCCACGGCAAAGAGGGCGCTGCCGAGAATCAAGAGCATGTAGGCAAACACTTCTTGCTTTAAGTTCTTCTTTTCCATTTCGCGTTAAGTTATTTTATCGTGTTGTTTTATTGCGTGTTGTACTATTCCACACCAAAGGTGCGGAAAATGCAAAGTTACGAAAGTTATTCGGTATAATGACTTTTTATATAAAAATAGCACAGGCAGGCTCCCGCAACTTGAATCATTACAACACTGCTGAGGCAATTTCTGCATGCTGCGTGCTACTCCACCAACAACTGCTTACATTCTGCACGTTTGTCTTCCAGTATTTTTTTCAATTCCTCGTATGGATTCAACGAGAAAGCTTTTTCCACATCGCTTAAAGCACTTCTGATATTGTTTTTCCAGTCAATATCTAGGTATTCATCAAGGTGTTCCTTCTTGTACTTGCCCCATTCCATCAACACATCTGCCCTGCTGTCAAGGTATTCTGGGTCTGTGGGTGCTAATTCTATAGCCTTATTAACTGCTTCCAACGCAGCGGGAAAGTCCTTCTTTCCCAAATATGCATAGCATAATCCATTATAGAAATCAGCATCATCAGGGGACAACTTTATACCTTCTTTGAAACAATCTATAGCTTTGTCATAGTCTCCTTTTTTAGAGTAGGTATTCCCTTGAAACATATAAAAATCCGAATCTTTAGGATTCAGTTTTATTGCCTCGGCAAAGCTCAGGATTGCTTTATCATACTCTCCTATATTAGAGTAGGCATTCCCCCGGAGGAGATAGGCATCTGCATAATTCGGGTTCAGTTTTATTGCCTCGTCATAATTCCAGATTGCTTTGCCATACTCTTCTTTGTCTGAGTAGGCAAGTCCTCGATATAAATATGCTACTGCATAATTCGGTGTTAGTCTTATGGCCTCGTCATAGTTCTGGATTGCTTTGTCATACTCTCCTTTGTTTAAGTAGGCATTCCCCCGGTTATTATATGCTACTGCATATTTTGGGTTCAGTTTTATGGCCTCGTCATAGTTCTGGATTGCTTTGTCATAATCTTCTTTGTTTAAGTAGGCAAGTCCTCGATTATTATAGAAACTTGCATCTTTCGAGTTTAGTTTTATTGCTTCGTTATAGTCCTGGATTGCTTTGTCATACTCTCCTTTGTTTAAGTAGGCATTCCCCCGGTTATTATATGCTACTGCATAATTAGGGTTCAGTTTTATTGCTTTTGTGAACAATTCTATTTTCTTATCAAAATCTTCTACGTTAAATGCCTGTGAGAAATAAGCACTTGCTAGCGATCTTCTAGCGTAACGTTGTGCGTCACTTTTAGATTTCTCTATTTCATCCTTTAAGATATTAAACTGATCTTCATGGAGCTTCAGTTTATCATCATAATCTACTAGTTTCTTATCATAATCCAATAGCGTTTTTTTAGAAGCTTTTATTGTCTCATTGTAACTTGAGAGCTCTTTTTCATGATTATCAATCTTGCGACTTGATTCTTTTATTGCCCCCTCATGCTGTTCTATTTTTTTCTTTGTGTCATTATTCATCATTAGTGGAACAACAACACCAACAATCGCGACAAAGACACCCATTACCGCTATAATAATTGTAATAAGGGTCGTGTATCTATCATACATTTTACTGCTCTCCTCTTTGGCAATTAGTTCCATCTGATTACTGTGGGAGGCAGCGGTTACCAAAGAGTCGAATTGCTGCTGGGTTATGGTGACTGTCGGGACAGCGTGGAGTGAGGCAGAAACGGAGGCAGCGCTGTCGGACAACGCGAATGAAGCACAACTACCCAAAAGGGCAATCACCAATAAAACAATACTTTTTCGCATAATTAAGTAATATTTCTCAATGCAAAGATACTACTTTTTTCCGATTATGACAACTTTTTTCTGACGGATGACTGTGTTTCGATACACAATAATCTGACAATTATTTTATCACATAATGTGGCAGCTATGTATTGCCACTGCAGTACCTATTCGACTACTTATTTCCTATGGTTGGCGGCTGAAAAATCGCTTCAGGGAGTGGAGCCAGGGTGGAGTTAGGGTGGAGAAAGGGCGAAGGCACACCGTATGTTCTCCCCTTTTCTCATGGGGCGAAAAAAAATTTCGTGGCGATGTAGTTTTTTCCCGTCTTGTTGCGTTATTATGGGCGTGAGAACAAAGGATCCATTTGACGAACTGCTACACCGCTACCGCGGGTTGCTGTTTTCCCTCTGTAGCCGGTTTCGCCACAGGGGGTTGGATACCGATGACCTGATACAAGAGGCGACCATCGCCTTGTGGAGGAATAGAGAGCGGCTGCTGTCGCTGAGCGGTCCTTCGCAAGCGGCACTGACCTGGAAAATCGCCCGCAACGCGGTAATCGACACCCTGCGACGAATAGAGGACAGCGAGGCACTGCCCGAAAGCTACGACCAAAGAGAGGAGGACCGCTCGCTGGTGGAAGAGCTGCACGAGGTGATAGCCCAACTGGACGAGCCCGACAGAACCATCGTGACTATGAAACTGGAGGGGTACTCGTACAAGGAGATTGCCCAAGAACTGGACACAACCGAGAAGAACGTGAGTGTGAGACTGGTGCGCGTGAAAGACAAACTGAGAAAAGAAATGACAAAATAAAAGATATTATGGACGAAGAACGTTTTGAAGAGATTTGGGAGAGAGCAGAAGCTGAGCATTACGGTCAGCGGCTGGCGGCAGAGTATCCCGCCTGGCGGACACGGCGCAACCGCATGGCCGGCATGGCCATGCTGACGCTGGCAGCAGTGGGTATCGCCCTGCCCCTGTGGCAGACATCGCTCCAGCCAGCCCCCCAAGAGGAGGGTTACACCGTAGCCTACTGCAACCGCCCAGACATCGCCGACCAATACTGGGCCAACATGGCAGACGAACTGCTGATGAATAGCTGATAAAAAAATGATGAAGTTATGAAACGATTATTATTGATAGTACTGTTGCCGCTGGCGTTGCTTACCGGCTGCTCCCACGAGAAGAAGGAGTATTCGGCGAGCGAGCTGTACCAACACTATGCCGAACGCCAGAACCTGAAAGTTGCACAGGTTGAGCAGTTCAGTCTCAGCGACTCGGTGAGTGTGGAAGTAATACTGATGGAAGCCGACGACGAGAATGCCTGGCAACAGCTGAAAGAAGAGTTCAACATACAAGGCGACGAGGGGACGGTTAGCTGGCTCGGCGATTCGGACAACCCCGCCCTGCGCACACAATGGACAGGCATACCTGTGATGCGCGTCATCGCCTCGCTCGACAAACACACCATCGGCATCTACCGTATCGATAATGAGATGCAGTACGACGCCATAGTGGATTACCAACTTGAGAAAACAAAAAAAGGAATACAATCAAAGTAATAATAACATTATGAAAAGCACATTCAAACTCACTACGTTGCTGGCGGCCTTAGTTCTCCTCACCACAGCTTGCGAGAAACCCGAAAACCCCACCGGGAACGGCAACAACAACAGCGACCCGAAAGAACGCACCATCGTCTACTCGGTAGGTGAAACCGAAAACCGCAAGACCCTGAACACCGACGGCGAATGGGATGCCATGCTGGACCAGTTCTGCAACCAGGCACAGGCCGGCAGCGAAGTGGTATTCTACAATATGAACCAAACGACCTACATCCAAAGCAAAGGAACTTCGAAGACCAACAGAACCATCAACACCACCAGTCGTGACGAGATGAAGAAATGGATGAAGGACATGGAGAAGCAGGGACTCACGGTGAGGGTCACCTACAACGACACCACTGGAACCTGGCACGGCGAAGCTTACGCCACCGCACCGACCACCAACACCACCGACATGATTATAGGCACGTGGCGCTTGAACTGCATGGTGGTGACCCAGACTGACGCGAATAACCAACTGGTGAATAGCGACCTGTTTGCTCCCTTAGAGGGCAGCACGATGTACTACAGGTTCTACAACGACGGCTCGATGACCATATCTGTTGTCAACAGTATCGACAGCGTCACCGACGCGGGTACATGGAGCCTCACATCCGACGGTGAACTCAGCTCGGAGATGCTGCCCAACGGCGTGAACTGGAATGTGAACTGGATTTCCCCCTACAGCATGATTCTTTCGCGCAGCGACCTCGGCACCGACGACGGGAACTATTTCTACCAGCTGCAATTCGATGCGGTGACTACAACAAAAAAATAAAAAAAAATACGCCCATCTGTAGTTTTTCACTGACTTGTTACGTTCTTATGGGCGAAATCAATCAAGCAAAACAATTAAACAATCAAATTTATTAATCAAATTAAAAAAAACACAACCATGAAGAAGAAACTTTTCATCATCGCTGCCGCCGCCATGTTGCTCGGCATGACCTCCTGCCAAAAGGAACAGATCACCCCGAACAATCCCAGTAATCCTGGTACCCCTATGACCAACACGCTGGTGAACTCTACCTCAGACCTGATTAATACTAACTGGACTGCCAACCTCAACCTCACCGACCTGCTGTATGCCATGACTGGCATGAACCTCAGCGACTTTGGCTGCGACACCGTTATCGGTTTCGACTCCGCCCTGGTCTTCCACATCGAATTTGACTCCAACTATGCACACCTCACCTTCTCGGAAAACATAGACGTTACCAACGTGACCGAGATTGCCGGCGAATACAGCATCGAGCAGATCGAGCAGATGAACTTCGCCTATGTATATGACCCCGCCACCCACTCTGGCACCCTCACAGCTGCAGGTGTTGACGAAAACAACAACCCCATCAACTACCAAATTGCCTTCACCTACAGCGATAACGACGACACCATAACCATCAACCTTCTCTTCGCCAACGCCGAAGATGAGGATACGACGATCAGCTTCCCCTTGGTGTTCCACCGCGATATCTAAATCACAGGAGGCTGTACTACGGCGACTGTCACTGGAATTGCTCCAGGCGGCAGTCGCCATCGTTTTTTTTGCTTAGCCCACTACGGAGAATTAGTTTAGGGCTTTGTCCCGTAGACGAACATCAAGCGAAACCTTTGGGGATGACTCGGGCAGGGGGAAACAAGTTATTTCTTGACAGAACCAAAAGAATTCGTATCTTTGCATTCCGTTACTACTTGCCAAGAACAAAGACACATGAACAATATCAACATTGTCGGAGCCACAGAGAACAACTTGAACAACATCTCACTGCAGATACCCAAGGGTAAGATTACGGTGTTCACCGGGGTGTCGGGGTCGGGTAAATCATCGCTGTGTCTCGACACCATCGCCGCCGAAAGCCGCCGCGAACTGAACGAGACATTCCCCAGCTTTGTGCAACAATATCTGCCCAAGTACGGCCGCCCCAAGGTGGAGCGGATAGAGAACATGCCCGTGACCATCGTCATCGACCAGAAGAAGCCTGCCAACAACAGCCGCTCGACCGTCGGGACATACACGGATATCTATGCCCTGCTGCGACTGCTCTTCTCGCGCATTGGCGAGCCATTTGTGGGCTACAGCGACACCTTTTCGTTCAACCACCCGTCGGGCATGTGTCCGCGTTGCAGTGGGCTGGGCGTAGTGACGGACTTGGACATCCACAAGCTGGTGGATTTCGACAAATGTCTGAACGACGAGGATGTGATTCATTTCCCCACATTCACCACTGGTGCTTGGCGGTGGAAACGGTATGCCTACAGCGGCTTGTTTGACTTGAACAAAAAGATACGCGACTACACGCCCGAGGAGATGGAGCTGCTGCTCTACTCGCCACAGATCCGGTTGAAGAACCCTCCCGACAACTGGCCAAAGTCGGCCAAGTTCGAGGGGCTCTACCCGCGAATGTACCGCAGCATTATCACCACCAAGGAGGGGAAGCGGCAGCAAAAGGTGCTGGACGGGATGACCTGCACGATGGAGTGCCCTGAATGCCACGGCACACGACTGAACGAGCGTGTGCGCAGCTGCAAGATTATGGGGAAGAATCTGGCCGACGTGGTGGCTATGCCGATTGACGAGGCACGGGCGTTCGTTGCCACCATCGACCACCCACTGGCCGCCGACCTGAAACAAGAACTGGGCAAACGACTGCAAGCCCTATGTGATATCGGGTTGGGGTATCTGTCGTTGAGCCGCGGCACTGGGACCCTGAGCGGCGGCGAAGCTCAACGTATCAAGATTGCCAAGTATATCAACTCGCCGTTGACGGACATGGCTTACGTTCTGGACGAACCCAGCGTGGGACTGCATCCGCAAGACATCAGCCGCCTGAAGAAATCCCTGCGCCATCTGCGCGACCACGGCAACACAGTGCTGATAGTGGAGCACCACCGGGAGATTATCGCCATGGCCGACCACATCGTGGACATGGGTCCCGGAGCAGGAGACCACGGCGGGAAAATCATGTTCGAGGGCGACTACGACCGATTGCTGACCTCGGACACGGTGACCGGCAGGATGCTCCACCACGTCACCGCACTAAAGAGCCATTTCCGCACACCTACGGGTTGGTACCATATCAAGGATGCCGACCTGCACAACCTACAACATATCGACGTGGACATCCCCATGGGGGTGATTACAGTGGTGGCCGGCGTGGCCGGGTCGGGAAAGAGCTCGCTGATGGAGTTTTTCATGAAGCAGGCGACAAAACCGTTCGTCTTCATTGGACAAAAGGACATCGGCATCAACCTGCGCAGCACACCGGCCACATATCTCGACATTGCAGACACGATACGCCGACTGTTTGCAAAGGAGGGTACCGTGGACGGAGAACGGAACGGAAGGCCCTCCATCCAGCTCTTTTCGTTCAACAGCAAAGGTGCATGCCCTGCCTGTAATGGGAAAGGGGTCATCGTGTCGGATATGGCCTTTATGGAGAGCATCGAGACGGTATGCGAGGAATGCCACGGCAGCCGCTACAGCCACGAGGCACTGCAATACCGCTACCACGGCAAGACCATAGCCGAGGTGATGGGGATGACCGTGGAGGAGGCCATTGTGTTCTTCGACAGCATGGCCTTCCTGCCCCAGCTGAAGATGCTGGAGAAGGTCGGACTGGGGTATCTGCACCTGAACCAAAGCATGAGCACACTAAGTGGCGGCGAACTGCAACGGGTGAAACTTGCCGACAGGCTCTACAGCACAGCCATCCATCTGTCGGCCACCGAGACACGCCTGTCGTCGGGACACACGTACATCATCGACGAGCCTACCGACGGGCTTCATCTGGACGACGTACGGCGACTGATGGAGCTGTTTGACGAGATGGCCGATGCTGGGAACACGCTGATTCTGATTGAGCACAGCCTGGACGTGATGAAACAGGCCGACTATTTGATAGAATTGGGGCCTGGAGGCGGTGGCAACGGCGGCAGACTGCTGTTTTGTGGAACGCCCGACACCATCCTCGATTCGCAGCAGTCGGTTACCGCCCCCTACATCAGCGCCTCACTGCCCAAAGACTGCTGACAAGCCTGTTTGCCGAATCACAAGAACAAAAAAAATCCATGGAAGTAGATACTCTCATGGATTTTTATTTGTTGCTTTGAGCGACAGACGGGGTTCGAACCCGCGACCTGCGGCTTGGGAAGCCGCCGCTCTGCCAACTGAGCTACTGTCGCATATAGGGTGCCTGCCGGATGCTGTCATCTTAACAGACACCCCCAATAACTCACCTTTTGCCTATTTATTGCATCGGGTGGAAATTTTTTTTATCTTCTACGCTCGCCACCGCTGCGACGACGCTCGCCGCCTTCGCGGTGTGAACCGCCACGGTCGCCGCCTTCGCGACGGGGGCCGCTACCGCCTTCGCGGCGAGGTCCACGGGCAGGCTTGTCCTCGGTATAGCCTTCAGGTTTGGGCAGCAGGGCTTTGCGGCTCAGCTTCAGCTTTCCGTTCTTCTCGTCGACAGCGATAATCTTCACCTTGATGATGTCGCCCTCTTCGATGAGACCTTCCAGTGTGTCGGTACGTTTCCAATCGTATTCGCTGATGTGCATCAGGCCCTCTTTGCCGGGCAGGAACTCGAGGAATGCACCGAAATCGACGATGCTGACAACCTTGGCATCATATATCTGTCCCACTTCGGGAACAGTGCAGATGTCTTTAATCCACTTGAGGGCGGCCTCGATGCTCTCCTTATCCTGGGAAGCGACATCGACAACACCGTTGTCACCAACCTCTTCGATATTGATGATGGTGTTGGTTTCGGACTGGATTTTCTGGATAACCTCGCCACCCTTGCCGATAACAGCACCGATAAAGTCTTTGGGGATAAGTATCTGCACGATACGGGGAACGAAGGGCTTGTAATCCTCACGGGGAGCGGGAATCGTGCTCTCGATATGGTTGAGGATATGCAGGCGTCCCTGACGAGCCTGTTCCAAAGCCTTGGCCAGCACATCATAGCTGAGGCCATCGACCTTGATATCCATCTGGCAGGCGGTGATACCGTCGCGGGTACCGCACACCTTGAAGTCCATATCGCCCAGGTGGTCTTCATCACCCAGGATGTCGCTCAGCACAGCCCACTTGTCGCCCTTGCTGATAAGTCCCATGGCAATACCGGCAACAGGCTTGCGAATCTTCACACCGGCATCCATCAGTGCCAAGCAACCGGCACAGACGGTGGCCATAGAGCTGGAACCGTTGGATTCGAGGATGTCGGACACCACACGGATGGTATAGGGGCACTCCGACTCTGCGGGAAGCACCTCTTTAAGTGCACGCCAAGCCAGATGGCCGTGACCCACCTCGCGGCGGCTGAGGCCGCGGTTGCCCTTCACCTCGCCGGTGGCAAACCCCGGGAAGTTGTAGTGAAGCAGGAAACGGCGAGTTCCCTCAATGACGGCACCGTCGATAATCTGCTCGTCGAGTTTGGTACCGAGCGTGACAGTACTCAGCGATTGAGTCTCGCCACGGGTGAAGATGGCGCTACCGTGAGCCGAAGGCAGGTAGTTCACCTCGCTCCAGAGGGGACGGATTTCGTCCAGCTGGCGACCGTCGAGACGACTGCGCTCATTGAGGACCATGTCGCGCATGGCTTCGCGCTCGGTGTCGTGATAATAACGATCAATCATAAACTTCACCTCGTCGGTGAGTGTCTCCTCGGTATAGTTTGCATCGATAAATTCCTGCTTGATGGCCTCAAAACCATCTTCGCGCTCATGCTTGTTGGCGATGCCCCGTTTGCTGAAGTCATAGCACTTCTGATACACGGCATCGTGCAGACGCTGACGCAGCTCCTCGTCGTTCACCTCGTGGCAGTACTCACGCTTCACGGTCTTGCCAGCCTCAACGGTCAACTCAGCAATCGTGCGGCACTGGATTTTGATAGCCTCGTGGGCGGCCTTCAGTGCATTCAGCATCACCTCCTCGCTCACTTCCTTCATCTCGCCTTCCACCATCATGATATTCTCCTCGGTGGCGGCAACAATCAAGTCGAGGTCGGCACGCTCGATGTCCTGCATCGGGGTGTTGATAACATACTGGCCGTCGAGATACGACACACGCACCTCGGACACAGGCCCGTTGAAGGGAATATCGGACACTGCCAAAGCCGAAGCGGCGGCCAGGGCAGCCAATTGGTCGGGCATAGTGTTCTTGTCGCCCGAGATAAGGGTTATCTGCACCTGCACCTCGGCATGGAAATTGTCGGGGAACAGGGGACGCAGAGCGCGGTCGACCAAACGGGCGATGAGAATCTCATGCTCCGACGGACGGGCTTCGCGTTTAAAGAAACCACCAGGGAAACGGCCCATGGCGGCATACTTCTCTTGGTAATCAACAGTCAGGGGCATAAAGTCGACGTTCTCCCCCACTTCTTTCTTCGAACACACAGTGGCAAGAAGCATCGTGTCGTTCATTCTTACTACTGCAGCGCCGTCAGCCTGCTTGGCAAGTTTGCCAGTTTCGATTTCGATCATGCGGCCATCGCCCAGATCGAACTTCTTTGTGATAATGTTCATTTTTTCCTTTATTATTTCTGTTTCCGCTACGCGACGCACCGTGCGCCGCGTCTCTTGCAATGCACAGGGACAACCATGGCCTCCCATAGCAAAGCACTATTTAGTTTCAAAACTTTAGGCTTTTTCAAAAAAGCCTCCCCAGAGAACCCAGGGAGGCCAACCATAACCAAATAAATATGAAAAACTATTACTTCCTTAAGTTGAGTTTCTTGATGATGGCGCGGTAGCGTTCGATGTCTACATCCTTCAGATAATCCAGCTGACGACGACGTTTGCCAACCAAACCCACCAGAGCGCGCTCGCTCACTTGATCCTTTTTGTTCTTCTTCATCAGCTCAGTGAGATGCTGAATCCTGTAGGTGAACAGGGCAATCTGTGCCTCAACCGAACCTGAATCTTTCGCACTTTTACCATACTCGGCGAAAATCTCTTCCTTCTTTTCTTTTGTAAGATACATGTTGTTCTTTCTACGTTGTTATATTATTCGTTTTTTGTTCTTCTGAATTCGATTGCAAAAATACAACTTTTTTTTCACATGCAAGCTTTTTCTTCAAAAAAAATCCAATTTTAACTTTTGTTAGGAAAGTTAGAGCACTCCACAAAAAATTAACAATCTTTTTTTCAATGGAATAAAAAAAAGTATGTACCTTTGCAAAAATAAACAAGTACATCCAGTTTCTAATGAATTTTGGTGACATAATACTGATTCTTATCAAATTTGCAGGTGCTGTCGTGGTGTTCATCTACGGCATGAAGCTGATGAGCGAGGGGCTGCAAAAGGCCGCTGGCGGCAAAATGCGCAGTATTATGGGCCGGATGACCGGCAATCGGTTCCATGGCATCGTCACCGGCGCCGCTGTGACAGCTGCCGTCCAATCATCGACAGCAACCACTGTCATGGTGGTCGGTTTTGTCAACTCCGGTCTCCTCACCCTGGCTGGCGCCATCGCCGTGATTATGGGGGCCAATATCGGCACCACCATCACCTCCTGGATTATCCTGCTCGGCATGAGCGTGGGCGCAGCCGAGTACACCTTCCCCCTCATCGTCTTTGCCTTGGCAGCCCCACTGCTGCTTATGAAAGGCGACAAGGCGAGGTCCATCAGCGAATTCGTTATCGGCTTCGGCATCCTGCTGGTCGGCCTGCGATTCCTCCAACACACCATGCCCGACCTCACCCAGCACCCCGCTGTGCTGCAGATGATGCACGGCTGGTCCGACAGTGGTTTCTGGGTCATTCCCCTCTTCATCATCGCTGGAGCTGCCCTAGCAGTCCTCAATCAAGCCTCCTCGGCCGTCATGGCCATCACCCTACTCTTCACTGCCAACGGATGGATTGGCTTCGACATCGCCGCAGCCATCGTCATGGGGCAGAATATCGGCACCACACTTACGGCTAACATCGCCGCCACCAAAGCCAACACCGCCGGCAAAAAAGCCGCCCGTGCCCACTTCGTCTTCAACATGGTCGGCACCATCCTCACCCTCATCGTCCTCTACCCCGTACTCAACCTCACAGCCTATCTGGCCGAACTCCTATCCGGCATCACTCCGGCCTTCAACTACCGCCTACTGCCAGTAGCCATTGTCCCCTTGGCCACCACCCTCTTCCACACCTTTTTCAACGTCGCCAACACCATCATCCTCTCCTTCTTCATCCCCCAATACATCAAAATCGTCAATCTGATGGTCAAACCCTCGCCCGAGGAGACCGACGACGACTTCCGCCTACGCTACATCAGCGGAGGCTTCACCAACACCGCCGAACTCAACCTCCAGGCCGCCCAAAACGAGATACAGAACTACTCCAAACGCATCCTGCGCATGTTCACTTTCCTGCCCAACCTGCGCACCGCCAAGGACGACGATGAATTCAACCAGGTGCTGCAGCATATCGAAAAATACGAGAGCATCGCCGACCGCATGGAGATGGAAATATCCAAATACCTCACCAAGGCCGCTGCCGACCTCTCCGCCGAAGGCTCACAGCGCGTCTCCTCCATGCTCCGCATCGTCGACAATCTCGAGAGCGTGGGCGACATCATCTACCAGATAGCCATGACGCGCAAAAACAAACGCGAAGCCGCAGTCCACTTCGACCAAGAGCTGAACGACAACCTCGCCCACATGACACAGCTTGTCCAGCATGCTCTCGACATCATGGACAACAACATACGCAACGACTACCACCGTATCGACCTCGATGCAGCCTACAAAGCCGAACAGGACATCAACCAATACCGCGACACACTCCGTGCCCGCCACCTCGACGCCCTTAAGCTCGGCGTCTACGACTTTGCCATTGGCAACGCCTATAGCTCCCTCTACGCCCTTTACGAAAAGCTCGGCGACTACATCATCAACATCTCCGAAGCTATCGACGACAGCGTCAAAACCGCCGAAGTGCTCGGCCAAAAGAATGAGACAACAACAAAATAAACACTCCACGATACCATGGATACATTGAAATACAACCTTCGCGGCGTCTCAGCATCCAAAGAAGATGTACACAACGCCATCAAAAACATCGACAAAGGCCTCTTCCCGAAAGCCTTCTGCAAAATCATCCCCGACTATCTCGGCGGCGATGAATACTACTGCAACATCATGCACGCCGACGGTGCAGGAACCAAATCGTCTCTCGCCTACCTCTACTGGAAAGAGACCGGCGACATGAGTGTATGGAAAGGTATCGCAATCGACGCCGTCGTCATGAACCTCGACGACCTTCTGTGCGTGGGCGCCGTCGACAACATCCTCCTGTCATCCACCATCGGGCGCAACAAGAACCTCATCCCCGGTGAAGTCATCAGCGCCGTCATCAACGGCACCGAAGAGTTTCTGCAGCAAATGCGCGACCTCGGCATCGGCATTTACCTCACCGGCGGCGAGACGGCCGACGTGGGCGACCTTGTCCGCACCATCATTGTCGACTCCACCGTCACCGCCCGCATGCGCCGTGCCGACGTCATCGACAACGCACATATCCACGCCGGCAACGTCATTGTAGGCCTTGCCTCCTACGGTCAGGCAACCTACGAAGACCGCTACAACGGCGGCATGGGCAGCAATGGCCTCACCTCGGCACGCCACGATGTATTCTCCAAAATCTACGCCAGCAAATACCCAATGAGCTACGACCACAACCTCCCCGACGACGTGGTCTACTGTGGCAACCGCCGACTGACTGACCCCACCGAGGTGGCAGGCGTCGACGCCGGTTCAATGGTGCTCTCCCCCACCCGCACCTATGCCCCCGTCATACGTCGCGTGCTTGACGAATACCGCTCACAAATTAGCGGCATGATACACTGCAGCGGCGGCGCACAGACCAAGGTGCTGCACTTCATCGACCACCTACATGTCATCAAAGACAACCTCTTCCCCGTCCCCCCACTGTTCCGCATGATCCATGACGAGAGCGCCACCGACTGGAAAGAGATGTACAAAGTATTCAACATGGGCCACCGCATGGAAATCTACACCGACGAGAACACCGCACAAGGCATCATCGACATCGCTCGCGGATTCAACATCGACGCACAGATAATCGGTCACGTGGAGGCCAGCGAAACCCCACAGGTAACTGTCGCCACCGAGAACGGCACATTCATCTACAACAATTAAAAACATAACACCATGGCATCAATCTTTTCACGTATCGTAGCCGGCGAGATACCCTGCTACAAAGTAGCCGAAACCGACAACTGCCTGGCCTTCCTCGACGTCAACCCCGTAGTCAAAGGCCACGTCCTCTGCATCCCCAAAAAAGAGGTGGACTACATCTTCGACCTCGACGAAGACCTCTACTGCGAACTGCAGCGCTTTGCACACCGCGTGGCGCGCGGCCTTAAAAAAGCCTGTCCCTGTGTCAAAGTAGGTGTCGCCGTGCTGGGCCTTGAAGTGCCCCACGCCCACATCCACCTCATTCCGATGCAGTCGGAACAGGATGTAGATTTCCGTCGTGAGAAGCTGAAGCTCTCAGAGGA